>Ga0210139_1000119_pt1 | contig 14098 bp, 8 predicted proteins | sample Browns_TuleB_D2_FD_184855 | JGI IMG/M metagenome (GOLD analysis project Ga0210139, IMG submission 184855) | Wetland microbial communities from San Francisco Bay, California, USA, that impact long-term carbon sequestration - Browns_TuleB_D2 (SPAdes) | ecosystem: Environmental > Aquatic > Marine >... | reverse complement strand
GAATAAGCGGACGTCTTTTTTGGTAAGAAAGCTGCTCATAAATCTATTGTAGCAAACTCTGCAGGGGCGCAATTCATTGTTATTGTCCCAAAATTGTATGAGAGATCGCCTCGTGACCAAAGTCGAAAAAGCCATTAAGGTCAGTTGATGGATTCCCCTCTCCCTTGCGTAGCTTATCGATGAGCCGTTTCATTCGGATATCCTACGGAAGGGAGAGGGGGCTTTCGACCAACGAATTCGATCCAACAATTCGACCTCCGTTCCTACAATCCTGGGACAATACCCATAAATGCCGCCCTACAAAGATTGCGACGATGTGGTACTTTGTAGCAAATGAAATTTCGCATGACCGCGATCATCCTGGCTCTTCTCACGTCCTCGGCCTGCTACATCTACGGCTTGTGTCACCAAACTGAAAATAGAACATACACGGGAATTCGAAGCCTGAACGCATCCGACTACAGTACGCACCTGTCCTGGATCGAACAGAGCAGGCAAGGACAATTTTTCATGAAGAACAAGTTCACTGCTGAGCCTCAAACAGGCTACTTTGTTCGACCTGTTTACTTTTTGTTGACTCAGCCTTTCCGTTTGACTCCGCTCTCAAATACAGTAGTTCTACAAATACTCAGGATTGTTTCCGGACTGGCGCTGTTGATTCTTCTTTTCCCGATTCTGCAAAAGTACGATCCCGACCGGGCCATTGTCGACCGGGCATTTTTGCTGTTGGCGTTTACTTCCGGCCTCGGCATTCTTACACATGGCTGGATGTCCTCGATTGATATAGATATTCCCGAAGCCTTTCTATTCTTATCCCTGGGAGAAGCGCCTCATTTCTTATATTCGTTACTTTTTTTGTGGGGAGGGATTGCAGCGATTTATGCGGGAGCACCGGCAATTTATTTTTTTTGCCTTCTAGTGTTATGGTGGGAACATCCGTTTGAGGCCGTGATTCTCATTAGTGTCGCTCTGGCGAACCTGTGGATTTTACGGGACCGCAAAAAGCAGATTCTCACCTTGATTGTAACGGCCGGGGTTTCGCTTCCACCGTTTTTGTATTATCAGCATTTAAAGAAGACTCCTGCATTTTCAGGATGGGGCTCTGCGCAGAATTTGATGGCTTCCCCCAACATCCTTTCCGTAATTTCCGGATTTCTTCCGCTGATGCTCCTTGCAATTGCCGGATTTTTATACTTAAAGCGCCGGTCTGGCCAAAAACAATTGCTCTACTTCCTGTTGATCTGGATCGGTGTGCAGACCGTTCTGATCTACTGTCCCTTTCCATTTCAACGCCGACTCATTGCGGGCGTGCAATTTCCGCTTGCGCTTCTGGCAGCCTATGCTCTTCGCGAAATGCGAAAACTCTCGCTCGTCGCTTTGATTCTGATTTTGTCGATGACCAACGTTTGGAGCAGCAAAAAATGGATCAATGAGATCAAGTCCAGGCAAATGCCCTATTATCTCAGTTCATCCTATCGCGACGCCCTCCAATGGCTTTCCGGGCAAAAAGATAAGGACAGCGTAGTCCTGAGCGGCTTTGTAACCGGAAATTTTATTCCCGGCTTTTCAGGCCTTACCTCGTATATGGGGCACTCGTCTTTAACACCCGATGTTGTGTGGAAGAAAGAGGAAGTACTTCAATTCTATCAAAATTCAAATGTCGATTTCCTAGTTAAGAACAGGATAAAGTTTGTTTTCTGGGGACTGGAGGAACGGCACATGACAAATATTCCGCTGGGTAGTCTTCTGGAAGTTGCTTACAAGAATTCGGAGGTTATGATTTTGCTACCGCTGGCCAGGCCCAAGATTCGTAACATTGCTCGCGGGAGCATTTTTCTCCTCGACCGTTTCCGTTAGGGATAGGCGATAACAACTATAGCGGAGAACGCCTCTTCGGCTAAAGGAAGGAATCTCCGAGACTTCAGAGTAGGGCAGGGCATAAAACAGAAGAGTTTCTGAAAATTCCGGTTGCAGTGTGAAATCCTGAAGCGAGCTGATACTCGAAGGCAATTTCCGAGTACTGAGAACAAAAACGGGACGGTTTTTCTTTATCTGACGTCTTAGGAATGAATAAAAATGATGTTTGAATGGTTTCTCGGGGATTGAGACGCTGTCACGCTTCATCATGTATTGAAGCGGGAGTCCCATATGAATTCCAACATCCAGTCTCGGAATGACTACGAGGGCATCCTCTGGAATTCGCTCCGCAAGTCTTCTTATCTGGCTAATCACATCAACAAACAAAGGATTGCGGATGAGGTAAGCGGTGTCCGTGTAGAAAATTCCCGTTATCAAGAGTATGAAGCTCGCAAATACAAGCCGGGGGAGTAAAGATGGTCTGAGAAGAATTTGAAGCAATCGGAACCAGCTGTTTAAGGAAAGAATGAAGAATAACGCAAACACTACAGGAACAAAGCGACGCACAAACAATGGTTGATGCGGCGCGATCAAGGGCCGAGCGATGAAAAAAACGGCAGGCAAAAGAAGCAGAATCATCAGCGTTAGAATGATACCGCTGTTTTGCTGCCGGATCTTTTTCAGAAACAACAGACCGAATCCCCCCAGAAGTACAGCCACCAGCCAGTTTGGAATGTAGACAAACGCCCAGGAAGCATGTACCAACAATTTTTCATAATGAAGGTGGCCTCCGATTAATGAAAAAAGGGTGAGCGATACAATAGCGACTCCGGACACGGTGATCCATTTTTTAGAATCGATCCGGATTCTTCTTACCAGCGCAAATCGCAAAAGAATCAGGAAGCCTGCGGAGAAAAGGAAGTAGAGGAATCCACCCAGTACACGGTGTATTTTCAGAAAATCCCGTAGAAAAACCACGAATGGAATCCAGACAGTCCTTGCAATCGCCTGATTGCTCAATCCCCAGATTTCGAGATAAGTTCCGGTAGCAATCTGCCAGTAGAAGGTTGCAAGCGCAAAGCCGCTGATCGTTAAAAGAAAAAATCGCCATTCTTCCCATTTCGCTTTGTAGTCCGGATGAAGGGTGAAAAGAAGTACTATGAAAATGATGGAAAAGAACAGGAGGTCGATTCGGCAAAGGAACATGCTACCCCAGAGAACTCCTGCGAGAAGCTGATGGCCTTTGGCGGAACCTTCCAGAAATGCGCATAGCCCGCACAGAAAAAGCATTTGTGCAAAGCCTTCGGAAAGCGGCAATCGTGAGAAATAGAATTGTGGGAAAAAGAAAAACAGTACCAGTGCCAGTGAGATTCCGAAGAATGGACCGGAAAGTTTTCTCCCGATCTGGTATAGAGCAAGGCCTCCCAGTACAGTAAAAAAGCTCAGCAAAAAAAGAAATGAATTCACACCAAGGCACAGGATTCCAAATGCGAGCCATGCGGAAAAGAGTGGAAGAAATCCGAAGGTAACAATGCCTTTTTCTTTATCCCAGAGCCTCACGCCTCCGCGGAACCGGGAGTGAATTCGATCTTCACTGGAGTAGAAAAGCTCTCTTTCCTGGACTGTCATTTCAAGAACCAGCGGGTCTTCATATTCAAGTCGTCCGGAATCCGCCAATTGAAATGCGGAACCGATATAGACACTTGCGTCGTGTGCGCTAATGAGCGCCTGATACGGTTTTGTAAAAGTCGCGACGGCATATGATGCGAGTGCTGTGAAAAGACAGAAAACGAAGTATGGGAAGAGAAGAACGCTGGTTTTCTTTTTTCTCCAATTTACGACAAACGAGAGCAACAGAACGCCTGCCGCAGTTAAGATGAATGTTATACAGAGAAGGCCTGTGAGCACTGCGATCACAAGAACAAAAGAGATTACAGCAACGCCGCTTAAGATTCGCTGGAGAAAAAGTTCAAAAGAATTGGACTCTTTGGATGAAGGAGCTTGAAAAACGAGAAAGTGTGCAGCCAGACCAACAAGGCCGGTAGCTACAACAAAAGGAATGAGTCCAACTACTGTCACAGTTCCAACCCCCCGGGATCAATTCGTAATCTACAATCTTAACAGGTGCACGGGCATCTTGCCCGCGAGGCTCCTTGAAGCTTACCCGCTCCCGCCTCGTTTTGGCCTAAAATAGAAAGTATGAAGCTTGTTGTCGGTGGTCATTCTAGAAATATCGGCAAGACCTCTGTCGTTGCCGGAATCATTCGAGCGATACCGGAGATGGAATGGACTGCCATCAAGATCACGCAATACGGACACGGTGTTTGTTCACGCAACGGCCGTGCCTGTCACTGCAGTACGGAAGAGCATCGATACGTTATTGTTGAGGAGACAGATCCTCTGGGGAAAGGCGATACTTGCCGGTTTCTGGATGCCGGCGCAAGGAAGTCCATCTGGGTGCGGACCAAACAAGGGATGTTGTTTGAAGCAATGCCGGAAATTGAAAGGCTTCTCGATACCCGGAAGAATGTCATTATCGAGAGCAACAGTATTCTTGAGTTTGTGAATCCCGATTTATATATTGTTGTCCTCGATTACTTGAATCAGGATTTCAAGGTATCTGCCCGGAAGTATCTCGATCGTTCGGATGCGTGCATTCTCATCAACTCTGCTGCCGGAACTCCATCCTGGGATGGAGTAAGATCTGTCGAAATTGCAAATAAACCATCCTTTGAGATTAGCCCGCCGCCGTACGTGAATGACGCCATTGTGGCGTTTGTCCGCCAGTCTTTATGAAAACTGCAGAAGGTGTTCTGGAGGTTGATGGACGCACCATTCAGGTATCGAACCTTGATAAAGTCATGTATCCGGAAACAGGATTTACCAAAGGGCAGGTGATCGATTACTACATCCGGATCTCATCCGCACTTTTGCCGCATGTAAAAGACCGTCCGCTTACAATGAAAAGATACCCGGACGGAATTCACAGCGAATATTTCTATGAAAAGAATGCGCCTTCTCATATGCCTGCGTGGATCAAAACCACGTACGTGGGCCGAAACACGGGAGATTCGCCAAACCGGCATATTCTAATCAACGATCTGCCTACTCTGGTCTGGTCTGCGAACATGGCAAACCTGGAACTGCACACGGTACTTTCGCGGGCGCCGAAGCTTCACATACCAACGATGGTCGTCTTTGATCTCGACCCGGGACCGCCCGCAGCAATTCTGGAAGCCGGCGAAATTGCCCTTCTGATCAAGGAAATTCTGGATTCCTTAAAGTTGGAGAGTTACGTAAAAACTTCAGGATCGAAAGGCGTTCAGGTTTATTTGCCGTTGAATACTCCAACCGACTACGAAACCACACGCGGCTTTGCGGAGACCATCGCTTTGTTTCTTGCGAATCAACATCCAGATCGGGTCGTTTCTACAATGTCAAAACAGTTGCGCACTGGAAAAGTTTTTATCGACTGGAGCCAGAACGCGGAGCACAAAACGACAGCGTCCGTGTATTCTCTTCGCGCGGCACGCGAAGTCCCCAGCATTTCGACACCTGTTACATGGAAGGAATTGAGCGCGGCCATCAAAAAAGGAGACGCTGGTAGGCTTTATTTCGAGCCCGATGAAGTCATCCGGCGGGTCAAGAAAATGGGCGATATCTTTCAACCGCTCCTGATCCTGAAGCAAAAAATTCCTAAGAAATTCCAGAATCCAAAGCGAGAAGTGAAAGCAGCGAGAGGTGATCGCAGCATCAGGGCCTATGAGGCGAAAAGGGATTTTTCGAAAACGAAGGAGCCGGCTCCTTCCAGGATCAAACGGAAGCGAGAGAGAAACCAGCTCCTGTTCGTAATTCAGAAGCACGAAGCGCGCCGGTTGCATTACGATTTTCGAATCGAAATGGACGGTGTGTTGCGTTCGTGGGCCGTTCCGAACGGACTGCCGACAGAAATAAACGATAAGCGATTGGCCGTCCATGTTGAGGATCACCCAATGGATTACGCGCGATTCGAAGGCACCATTCCCGCGGGTAACTATGGTGGGGGCACCGTCATGGTCTGGGACATTGGAACCTATACGACTATGGAGCAAGACCCCGTCGAAGCATATTACAGCGGCAAGCTTCATCTGTATTTAGACGGCAGGAAATTGAAAGGGGAGTGGGTACTGGTCAAAACAAAAATGCGGGAAGGCGACAAAGACCAGTGGCTTCTATTGAAGAAAGGAGAAAAAATGAAGCCGATCAGCGCAAAGAAGGATGACGAATCCGTATTAACCGGTCGATCGATGAAGAAAATTGCTGCGGATAACGATGCGCAGTGGATCAGCAATCGCTCCAGCTAATTTCAGAGATTTTTACCGCCAAGACGCCAGGAACGCCGAGCTAGGAGCAAAGGATTTCTCTTGGCGTTCCTGGCGCCTTGGCGGTTAGATCAAACTTCGGGGTTCAAAAAAGGAATTTCCGCCTTTGCAGGTGTTTCGATGACTTTCTTTTGGCGCTGTTCGAGCGACGGCAGAGTGCGATACTGGAGCCAGATCGAACGCAGGGAAGCGGTAAGCGGGATTGCGAGAAAGATTCCAATGGCGCCCCACAAAAAGCCCCAGTACATCATGGCAAGCATTACAACAAGTGGCGAGAGCGCAGTCCTTTTGCCGGTAGTTCGCGGGATCAGATAGTTTGCGTACAGCAGGTGAATTCCAATGCAGATTCCAACAAGGAGAAGTGTTTTCTGAATCGATGTGAATTGCAGGATTCCGATTGCCAGGGGAGGAAATACGGAGAAGAAAGCCCCCAAAAAGGGAATAATATTCATTACAGAATAAACAATCGCCCAGATAAGCGCCTCTTCCACTTTGAATAACAGAAATACAATCCAGGCAAGGACGAACAGCACTATTGTGCTGACCAGGTATCCGACAACGAACCCGCGGATCTTATCGTTTACATCTTTCACAATTTTTGATGCTGCTGTCTCCACAAGAGTGTTTGTTAGACTCAACGATTCGCCACGGATCTGATTGGTAACAAACAGACGGATGGAATCTTTTTCAATCAGGAGAAAGTAGACAAGGAAAGGAAAAAAAGTAATTTGAAGCAAATAGTGCCCAACTCCCCGAATAAGAAATTCGCTCCACCCGGAATACTGCTGAACAAGAATCGGTTTTGTTTCCGTTTTGCTCGTTTTTGGAATAATGGTCTTGCTGATATCTTCCGATTGTTTTTCAAAAGCAAGAAACCGCTGACTGATGACCGATCTTACTTTCTGGATTCTGCTCTTGTATCGCGGGAGGTTATCGGAAAATTCCTGCGCTCGATCGATGAATAAAATGACGATGAATGCAACAATTAAAGTGGCCAGCATCATGGAAAATAAGATTGCAAGACTTCTGGGAAATTTGATCCGCTGAAGCATGTTCGCCATCGGGTCGAGCAGGTAGGCCGTTAAGACAGCCATAACGATGGTGACCATAACCGTTGCTCCGAAATAACAGATCGTGCTGAATGCCGCAAAGGCAATAATGTGTAACGAAAGATTCCGTCCGCCGGTATTCATTTTAGGGTTACCCGAAACCTGAAACCTCTTACATCATTCTACTGTGAAAGTTGCATGACTCCTTCTTTTTATACTAATATTCCGATTCTGCCTCAGGAGGCTAAATTGAAGTTTGAATATAGTGAAGCCGAGTTAACCGCGGAAGAACGCCAAGAAATCCGGGATTTCCTCGATCGCGTGAATGAACTGGGGGTCGAGAACGCGTTTTTTGATGAGGAAGCGCTGGTTTTTATAGATGGGACTCACGTCCAGATTCCGGAGAAAGTACGTGTAATTCGGGACTGATTATGAAATTCCGTTTTATTCTATTTGTTGCCGTCAGTCTGAGCTTTTTTATCCCATTTCATGGATTGGCTGACTACCCACAGAAGAAAATCTGGATTTTTTTCAAAGATCGACCTTTCCTGAGCGGTCCACCTGTTCAAACAAGACTCACTTCAGCCGCCGCCCTTCGGCGCAAAATTCGTGGCGAAGGCTCTATCGATGAATCCGATTTCGCGGTAGAAGCCCGGTATGTGCAGGCCGTAGAGAAAGCGGGCGCTACAGTGCTGGTGGCGAGCCGGTGGCTCAATGCGGTGAGTGCTATCTGTGATCAACGCTGCGGGGAGAATCTCCGTGAACTGCCGTTTATCAGCGAAGTCCGCCCCGTCATAACGTACAGACGCAAGAGCGATTGGATCCGGCCAGTGAACGTTTCGGCTGAGGAAACCTCTAAAAAACTGAAATACGGCGAATCGCTGGATCAACTGACACAGATTCAGGTTCCCGGCGCGCACAGGAGAGGGTTTGCCGGACAGGGCGAGATCGTTGCGATGTTTGATGGCGGATTCCGGAAAGATCATATCGCTTTTAAAAACAAAATCATTGTCGCCGAGCATGATTTTGTTTTTAATGACGATAACGTAACGAAAGGCGGCAATCACGATTCGCACGGCACTTCTACCTGGTCTTGTGTAGGTGGTGAAGTCCCCGGCAAGCTTTACGGCGCGGCTTATAAGGCGAGTTTTATTCTGGCGGCCACAGAAGACGTCCGAAGCGAAACGAAAATCGAAGAAGATAACTGGGTTGCTGCTTTCGAATGGGCCGATCAGTTGGGAGCCACAGTCATCAGCAGCTCGCTTGGCTACCGTGATTGGTACACATCTTTTGATTTCAATGGGAACACAGCGGTTACCTCAAAGGTGGCATCCAGGGCCGCGAAAAAAGGAATACTGGTTGTAAATTCTGCAGGCAACGAAGGTCCGCTCAGTTCGACTTTGAGTGCGCCTGCTGATGCCAGGAAGATCTTGACTGTGGGCGCCGTTGATGAAAACGGATTGATTGCCAATTTCAGTTCCCGTGGCCCCACAGCAGACGGTCGCACCAAGCCGGAAGTCGTTGCGCGTGGCGTTGATACTTTTGTCGCTGCCAGCTATGCGCCCAACGGATTTGGTCGTTCGGACGGAACTTCCTTTTCGTGTCCATTAACTGCCGGCGCCGCGGCCACACTGCTTTCCGCTCATCCCGATTGGAAACCTGTGCAGGTAATTGAGGCGTTTACCGCGACTGCGAGTCAGAATTCCTTGCCTGATAATACGTACGGATGGGGAATTGTAAATCTGACGGCAGCGCTGGATTACTTACCGAAAAAATCTGTGGTGATCGATGAACATAAGCCGCTGAAAAATACTGCGAACCATACAACACCTTACCGTATCGAAGCGCGAATTCGCGCGCAACGCGGGTTGAATGCCTCTCAATCATTTCTTTTATGGAAGACGCCAGGATCCGCAAAATTCCAACAAGTTGTGTTGTCGGCTGTCTCAGGGAAAACGGATTATTTTCAGGGTACGATTCCACCGCAACCGCCAAACACAACGGTTTTTTATTACCTGGCCGCGCGCGACATTAAAGGTAAAGCCGGTAAATTGCCTGTAACCGCGCCCGCTACGCCGTTCAGTTTTCACGTTCGCTAGGCATGGGTATGTCCTGCCATTTCCCATTTGCGAATACTTTGAGTGCATCCCCGGCCCCGATCCAAACGCTCCCGTTCGTTGAATTCAAGATTGCGGTAATGGGAGGAATCATTCGCGCATTTGCCGCGGGCGGAAGTAGATTGTAAGTTCGAGTTTTCCCATTACTCCAGTTCGTGATTTCATAGCCGGGAGGTATTTACAGGCAAGGGAAATAATCTGTCCGGCAGGCGACTCGCAATCGTAAATCTCCCTCGGGGATTTTGAGTCAGTTTTCAGGAAAAAGGCGGACCGCAAGGTTAGCCTTTTTTGTCTTGACAAGCATCGGCCGATTCACTACATTGATCCTTGATCTTTTGATCCCTGGATCTGTCTTTTCGGGGCCTATAGCTCAGACTTGGTTAGAGCGCACGCCTGATAAGCGTGAGGTCAGTGGTTCGACTCCACTTAGGCCCATTCTTGCGTCTTCGCGTTGGCGCGTCTGTGAGTTTGTGGCGTCGACGCATAAAGCCGTGACCCGCAGACGCAGATTGGAGAGCGCCTGCTTTGCATACCGGGTCCGGCATACATTCCTCAGTACCAGAGTTTAGGGGCCATAGTTTAACGGGAGAACACGTGGTTTGCATCCACGGAATCGGGGTTCGATTCCCCGTGGCTCCACTCCATAATCTGCCGAGTACAGTTACTTACTTTACCGGGTTACCGTCCGTATCGATCGTCTCAATTTTCCCGTAACCGAGCTCTTCAATTCCCTTCTGGATCTTTTCGCGATCGCCAACAACCACCCACACGAGATTGCCCGGATGCACAAGTACGCTAGCTGCTTTCTTCATGTCTTCCTGAGTCATCGCTTGCACGCGGCCCGGGTATTGATCGAAATAGTCTTCCGGCAAATTGTATTGAACCATTTCACTGATCGAAGCCAGCACCTCATTGTTGGTTTCCCAGGAACCGGGAAGAGCTAAAATCAGATTGGATTTGGACATCGACAGCTCATCTGCAGTGACTGGTTTGTCTTCGACAATCGCGTTCAGCTCCTTTGTTATTTCGATCATCGACTCTTTGGTCTTATCGCTTTGAACAGGAGCATAAACAATAAACGGACGTTGCCCGCGGGCGTTAGGTACAAATGTTCCCGATCCATAGGACCAGTGTTTGTCTTCGCGCAGATTCATGTTGATCCGGGAAATAAAGGTTCCACCAAGAATGTTGTTCATCGTTTCGATGGCAATTTCATCCGGATTCGATTTGGGGGGCGCAACGTGCCCGGCAAAGATCACAGATTGAATCGCGCCCGGTTTATCCACCAGATAAATGGTTTGCGATTCCGCCATCTTCACTCCGCCGATATTCTTCTTTGGAACATCTCCCGCTTTCCACAGCGAAAACAGTTTTTCCAACCTGGGTTGAATTTCTGCAAGAGTAGCGTCGCCCACGACTACGATCGTTGCATTGTTCGGCTTAAACCAGGTTTGGTGAAATTTAACCAGGTCCTCCCGTGTCAAAGCTGCAACCGATTTTTCCGTTCCTGACCCTGTGAAGGAGGTGCCATAAGCGTGCCCCTGACCGTACAACAAAATTGGAAATACACGAAGAGCCATCTGGATCGGATTCGCTTTTTCGCGCTGAATCGCGGCAAGTTTTTGTTTTTGCTGCAAGAGGAAATCCTGTTGGGGAAACGAAGGATTCAAAATCACATCCGCATAGAGCGCAAGCGAAGGATCCAGATTACTCCGTAGCGCAGATAACGAAACAACAGACGTATCTAAATTGGAGGATGCGTTCAAGTTTGCGCCCAGATCTGCCAGCTCTTCGCTGATCTGCAGGGCGGTCCGACTTCTTGTTCCTTCATCGAGCATTCCCATTGCCAGGCTTGCTGTTCCGGGAGTAGCAAACTGGTCAGAAGCGTAACCCGCATCCAGAAGGAGCGAGAAATTCACTACCGGAACGGCATGACGTTCGGCAACGATCAGTTTTATTCCATTCGAGAGGGTTGCTTTCTGCATGGAAACAAATTTTGGAGGCGCAGGTTCACCTGCCTCTGGCATCTTCTTGCGGTCCGCTCCTGTTGCTGCCGTTGTGTATTCCGGAAATGGCGTTAACTCGAGCGTAAACGATGGTGCGCCGATCCATTCGTTCGCCGTATTCTGTACATCTTTGATCGTAGCCTTCCTGATCCTTTCCAAGGCTGTTTTGTAAGAATCCGGACTTCCCCCATAAACTTCACTTTGCGCAATAATGTCCGACTTTCCTCCGAATCCACCGATCCGTTCGATTCCGCGAACGAAGGCGGCAAAAGTCTGTATCTTGACACGGTCCAATTCTGCTTGTGTCGGGCCTGAAGTCAGGAAGCGCTGCAGCTCTTCATTGAGTGTTGTTTCAATTTGCTTCAAATCTCCACCCGGACGCGCTGTCGCTTCAATATGAAATTGGGAGGCGATTTCTTTTGAATCCTGATATGCAGTAACCGCCGTAGCAATTTGATCGTCATACACAAGCCGTTTGTAAAGACGGGAGGTTTTCCCCTGCGTAAGGACTGCTGCTGCAAGATCGAGATAGCTTTCGGCCTCTGTGCCAATACCGGGAACGTTCCATATTTTGTAAAGCCGCGCTTGAGGTACGCGATCTCGAACCGATTGCCGCTGCGGTTGTTCCAGCTTTGGGACCCACGCTTCTTGTCTTGCAACGGGAGGCCCGGAGGGAATATTCCCGAAGTACTTTTCCACTTTTTCTTTGGCGGTTTTTGCGTCCACATCACCGGCAACCACGATCACCGCATTTGCCGCTCCATAATAAGTGGCAAACCACTCTTTGACATCCTCCAGAGAAGCGGCATTCAGATCTTCCATCGATCCGATCACCGTCCAGGAATACGGATGCGATGCGGGAAAGGTCGCTTTTGTAATCAACTCATCAGCAACAGAATACGGTTGATTTTCATACTGGCGCTTTTCGTTTTGTACGACGCCCCTCTGCTCGTCCAATCTGGCTTTGTCGATCACGCCAACGAGATGACCCATCCGGTCCGACTCCAGCCACAACACCTGATCGAGAGCCGGAACCGGTACATTTTGGAAATAATTGGTGCGATCTTCGTTTGTGGTTCCGTTCAAGTCGGTTGCTCCCAGTCGCTCCAACGCCTGGAAATAGTCCTCGTTAAAATTTTCGCTTCCGTTAAACATCAGGTGTTCGAAAAGATGCGCGAATCCGGTCTTTCCAGGACGCTCATTCTTGGAGCCAACGTGATACCACACGTTGACCGCAACGATCGGCGCCTTGTGATCCTCATGAACGATCAGAGTCAAGCCGTTCGGCAAAACGAATTTTTGATAGGCAATGTCTATTTCGGGCAACACAGGGGGCTTATGTGCCACTGGAGCGGCGCCGAATGTCGAAGTACTCAAAACGAACACCGAAAGAATGAAAGAAAATGCAACCGGTGAAAAGAAACGCATGAAAACCTCCACATAGAAAAACCTCAAAGGCTTGAGTTCGCAAATAACCTCAGGCATAGTTAGCAGCGTCCGCCCTCGGCAGGCTGAGATCGAGTTCCGGAGCCCGCCAGAGGCGGGCGTCACCAAGAGCTTACTGGGCATATTGCCCATAGCAACACAATCTAAGGCACTACCGCGAATCCCGTGCCTTTACGTGAAGACGTCGCGGCTTAATATATTGTTCCAAAAAGATGAAAAACTCAATGTTTTGCAGTGGCAGTGCTCAGACTTTGAAAGCCATGGTCAGCTACTAATAACGCAAAAGTTCTGCTAGGATTTGTTCCCGTGATTGACAAACTTGAAGCTTATTCGTCGCTTCCCTCTAAGACTCAACAGGGAGGGGGCCCGAAAGATCCCTGTTTGCTGGTGCTCTTTGGGGCATCCGGGGATCTTACAAAACGATTATTAATACCGGCCCTCTATAATCTCGCTTGCGACGGGTTATTGCCGGAACGCTTTGCCATTGTTGGGGTTGGACGAACGGAATGGTCCACGGACTTTTTTCGTGAAAAGCTCACAGAGGACATACGAAATTTCCACACCCGTACGAAGTTTGATGACAATGTTTGGGCCCGATTCGTAACACAATTGCACTACACTTCCGGCCCGCTGGATGATGTCGAAACGTACAAGAAGTTGTCTCAATTCCTGGAAACGATTGGTTCGAAATTGCAAACGGATGGAAACGTAATTTTCTATCTGGCAACGCCACCAAGCGCATTTGGTCCGATTTCGGAGAACTTATACAAGGCCCGTTTATCCAGGGCCGAAAAAGGATGGCGTCGAATAGTAATCGAAAAGCCATTTGGACACGATCTGAATTCGGCGATCGCGCTCAACCAGGAGATTTTGCGTTACTGGAATGAGGATCAGGTTTTTCGCATCGATCACTATCTTGGTAAGGAGACTGTTCAGAATATTCTGGCGTTTCGTTTTGCAAACGGCATTTTTGAATCGGTCTGGAACAAGGATGCGATTGATCACATTCAATTGACCGTTTCCGAATCGGTGGGAGTGGAAGGCCGCGGCGGATATTACGATCAATCCGGTGTCTTGCGTGACATGATCCAGAACCACATGTTCCAATTGCTGTCTTATCTTTGTATGGAACCACCGGCGGGTTTTCGCTCTGAAGCAATCCGGAATGAGAAGGTGAAGCTGCTGGAATCGATCCGGCCATTGACGCCTGCCGAAATTGCACAATGCGCGGTGCGGGGCCAATACGGACCGGGCACGAAACC
>Ga0210139_1000112_pt1 | contig 14325 bp, 10 predicted proteins | sample Browns_TuleB_D2_FD_184855 | JGI IMG/M metagenome (GOLD analysis project Ga0210139, IMG submission 184855) | Wetland microbial communities from San Francisco Bay, California, USA, that impact long-term carbon sequestration - Browns_TuleB_D2 (SPAdes) | ecosystem: Environmental > Aquatic > Marine >... | reverse complement strand
CGAAGGTGATCGTCTTATCGGCCAGCGATATCGATACCGCAACCTTGACCTTTGCGGTGGCTTCGGCGCCGACGCATGGTAGTCTATCGGCCATATCAGGCACGAGCTGTACGCCCGCTGGAGCAGGTTCGACCTGCACGGCCAACGTGACGTACACGCCGGTAGCGAATTACAACGGCCCGGACAGCTTCACCTTCACGGCCTTTGATGGAGCGGCCACCTCATCGGCCGGCACGGCCTCGATTACGGTGACGGCGGTAAACGACGCCCCGACGGCGACCGGTCAATCGGTGACGGCATCGAAGAACGTATCCAAGGTGATCGTTTTGGCTGGGTCGGATATCGACAGCGCATCGCTGACGTTCGCAGCGGGGGTGAACCCGACGCATGGGAGTCTGTCGGCCATCACGGGGACAAGTTGCACGCCTTCGGGCGGGGGGACGAGCTGCACGGCGAGTGTGACGTACACGCCGGCTGCGAGCTACACGGGTCCGGACAGCTTCACGTTTACGGTAAACGACGGGACGGCCACGTCATCGGCGGCAACGGTGCTGCTGACGGTGACGAACGATGCCCCGGTGGCCAATGCGCAGGGTGTAAGCACGCCGGAAGACACGCCATCGCTGGTGATCACGCTGACGGGTTCCGATGTAAACGGGGATGCTTTGACTTTCGCCATCGGAACGGGCCCGACGCACGGAAGCTTGGGGGCGATTACGCCGTTGACGGCGACGAGTGCGAATGTGAGCTACACGCCGGCGGCGAACTACACGGGTCCCGACAGCTTTACGTTCACGGCGAACGACGGGACGTCGAGCTCGGCGCAGTCGACGGTTTCGATCACGGTGACGGGGGTCAACGATGCACCGACGGCGAACGGCCAATCGGTGACCGTATCGAAGAATGTAGCCAAGGTGATCATCTTGAGCGGCTCGGATATCGACAGCGCTTCGCTGACATTTGCCGTCGGGACGGGGCCGTTGAACGGGTCCCTGGGAGCGATTTCCGGGACAAGCTGCACCCCCGCGGGTGCAGGGGCGAGCTGCACGGCACAGGTAACCTACACACCGACCGCGAACTTCACGGGCCTGGACAGCTTCACATTCACGGTGAACGACGGAACCGCGACCTCTGCGGCGGGGACCGTATTGCTTACGATGGTAAACGATGCGCCGGTGGCCACGCCTCAGAGCGTGAGCACACCCGAGGACACGGCATCGCTGGTCATCACGCTGACGGGATCGGACGTGAACGGGGATGCGTTGAATTTTGCCGTGGCGACGGGCCCGACGCACGGGAGCTTGGGGGCGATCACGCCGTTGACGGCGACGAGTGCAAATGTAGCCTACACCCCGACGGCGAATTACAACGGACCGGACAGCTTTACGTTCACGGTGAACGACGCGACGGTCACCTCGGGGCCGGCAACGCTGGCGATTACGGTGACGGCGGTGAATGACACGCCCGTGGCCAACGGGCAGGCCGTCACGGCACCAAGAAATTCCCCCAAGACGATTACGTTGACGGCATCGGATGTCGACAATGCCTCGTTGATTTTCAGTGTTGTGGCTCCTCCGGCCAACGGCACATTGGGATCGATTACCGGGACAAGCTGCACCCCGATCGGGGGGGGAGCGAGCTGCACGGCACAAATCACGTATACGTCAAATTCGGCCTATACGGGTCCGGACAGCTTTTCATTTAAAGTCAACGACGGAACGCTGGATTCACCGGCCGCCACGATCAGTCTTACCGTTACCAATGATCCCCCGGTCGCGGTGAACGACACGGCGAATGTGGCCAAGAACACCAGCGCCAATGTGATCAACGTGCTCGCAAACGATTCCGATCCGAACGGGGACACCTTAACGGTAACAACGGTCACCCAGCCCACCAACGGGGTCTCCGCGGTGGGGGTCGGCGGCGCGAATGTGGTCTATACGCCCAATGCAGGTTATACGGGTCCGGACAGCTTCACCTATACAGTCGATGACGGGCACAGCCTTACATCAAATGCGACCGTGACGGTGAGCATCGGGAATACCACGCCTGTGGCCGATGCACAAAGTGTGAGCACGCCGGAAGACACGTCGTTTCTGCCCATCACCCTGACGGGCACCGACGCGAACGGGGACGCGCTGACGTTTGGGAGTGCGGCCGCACCGACGCACGGCACGTTGGGGCCGATTACGGGGACGAACTGTACGGCGGGCAGCTGCACGGCCCAGGTGAATTATGTCCCCAACATCAATTACAACGGTCCGGACAGCTTTACATTCACGGTCAGTGACGGATCGGCCACTTCCGTCGCGGCCATGGTCTCGATCACCGTGACGCCCGTAAACGATCCCCCGACGGCCTCGAGTCTGAATACCACGACCCCGATCGACACCCCGCGGATCATCACGTTGAATTCCACGGACGTGGACGGAACTCCGCAGACCTTCTCGATTGTCACTTCGACCTCGAACGGGAGTTTGGGAGCGATCACCAACACCAGTTGTACGGCCGGGAATTGCACAGCCCAGGTGACCTATACACCGAACGCGTCCTACAGCGGTCCGGACGGCTTCACCTTCAAAACAAACGACGGCACGGTCGATTCCAACATAGCGGCGGTCAATCTGACGGTGTTCACGGATTCGGACGGCGATGGAATTGAGGACGGCATCGACACCTCGCCCACGTCATCCAACGACTTTAGCGACCCGACCACCACGCCCGCGACGAACGGGACGATAGACAACCGGGGCGATCGCGTCTTCCGAATCACCGATGCATCGGCGCCCGACGGGGTGGGAATTTCCGTCAGCAGCGGTGTACTATTGGCGCAAATCACGGTTAATTGCACCCCGCAGATCGTGATACAGGTTCAGCCGAATGAAATCTATGAGGGGGTTGCGACCTGCGGCAGCGCGACGGTGAAAACGATCTCGGGCAAGGCGAACATCCGGAAGATCGTAAACGGAAAAATCTCGATGGCAGTCACCGCCGAGGGAGGCAACAATACGAAATTTGATTTCAGCGCGACGGGAAATCTCACGTTGCGTCTTTCCAGCACGAATGCCATGGTGCCAATCACCACCGTGATCAACGACGCGCAGGTGCAGGCCTCCATGAATCCGGGAGTCAGCGCGACGTTCCAGGTCGACAATGCGAATGGCAGGATCTCGATCACGGCCTCCGGTGGTCCGGTAACGGTCACATGGTACGGAGAACTCATCACTATTCCGAAGGATTTGACCCGGTATCTGCAACTTAGAGTGGTGTCCATCGGCGACATCGATGCATCGGGGAGGGTGGACGGATTCGACCTGGGGAGATTGGGCTTGCTCTTCGGGACCACGAAGAACGATCCAGGCTGGGACGAGAACGCGAATCTGTACCAAGGGGATCAGGAACAGGTCAAGATCATCGACGGGTCCGACTTGACGATCCTCGGTGCGAACTTTGGATTAAAGCTTTTCTAAGGTGGTAAGCCATGAATATGCTCAGAGATAGAAGATCTTTTATCGTGTGCGCGATGTCCGTCCTCATGCTTTACGGATGCGGAGGGGGAGGCGGCGGAGGCGGGACGCCCCCACCTTCGGGACCGATGGCCGAGGTCTCGGTTTCACCCGCGTCCAGCAGCGTGAATCAAGGAGACGAATTTACCCGAACGGTCGAGGTCAAGGACGCCGGCAGCATCTACTATGCGGCATTTGACGTCACCTATAATCCGGAGGTGATCGAGTTCTTGGACGCGGACGAGGGCAGTTTCTTCAATCAGAACCAGGCCGGATCGACCTGGTTTGAAGCCGCCTTGGAAAACGGAAAACAGGGACGGGTGGCGATGGGAATAACCCGGCTTGGATCGGTGGGAGAAGTCTCGGGGAGCGGAAAGCTGGTCACGCTTCATTTTAAGGCCGTCGGGCATGGGACGAGCTCGATTGCGCTATCCGATCCAAAGGGCTTCAAGAACAGCGCGGGAAACAATGTATCGGTCAATACGTGGACGGACGGGATGGTGACGGTCCAATGAATCGCCTTCTCATCATCTCCGCCGGCCTGCTGTTCATTTTCGCCGGTTCCGTTTACGGGAAGGATTCCGAGAAGGTGGCGCAACTATCCATTTCGCCCAAGGAAGCGCGGACCAAAGTGGGACGGGAGGTTTCAATCCAAATTGACGTTCAGGAAGGAAAAGACCTCTTTGGCGCTCCTTTCTACCTGATTTATGACCCGAAGCTATTGAAAGTTGTCAAGGTGAGCCAGGGAGATTTTTTCAAGAAGGACGGGAAACGGAGCGCCTTTTTGCAAAAGGTGGATCCGAAGTCGGGAAGAATCATCATCGGCCAAACCCGGTTAGGGAATGTCGGCGGGATGAATGGAAAAGGAACGTTGGTCCTGGTGACGTTTAAGACCGTTCATGCGGGAAAGGCCTCGTTATCCTTCGAGAGCGTGGACTTCAGGGACAGTCGGTTGTCTTCCCTGGAGGTTCATACCCAAACGGCGGTTATCGAGGTGGAATAGGCTCGGGCTCCCGTTTATTTGCCTGGCCCGATCGAGATCGGGTCTTCCGGAATTCATGTTATAATGCTCGTACGGTGAAAGGAACTTACGCTTCAAGGGTGCTGTGAACCATGGGAAAGGATATCATCAGAATAGCGGGTATTGCCTGTGTCTGCGTCGTCGTGGACGGATTGTTCGGTATCGCCCAGACGCCGCCGTTTCCGGGGCCCCAAACACCCACTAACCTTTGGGTAACGGTCACTCATGTGGATACCGGCATCAGCTTGGATATCACCCCCAAAAATCTTTTGACCGATACCGCGACCATCGATGTGGTGGGCACGAACGGCCACACCGCGAACGCCGACAATGTCTTCGGCGTGGGAAGTATCGTAAAGGACGATTACAAGTTTGTGCACGTCACCCTCGACGAGAATGCCACCTTTTCCGGGACAAATCCATGCACGGGAATGCCCGCCGACCGAGCTCCGATTCAAATTATCTCCCCGATTCACATTCCCGGCGGCCCCGCCCCCGGAACGGTGCAGTTAAATTATATGGTCCCTCATCCCGTCAAGGGACTCGAGGCGGGATATCTCGCCATGCAGGCGGCACCAGTCAGCGGAACTCCAAATGAGTTTCGAATCGTTTTTCGCGTCTCAAATTCAATCATCTGCGCTTCAAGCTCATTGCCCTTGAGGAAGATCACCGCCCCGGTCACCAAAGTGCCGGCCGGAGTGGCGGTATACCATGATCCGCTAAATCCCCAGATCGATAAGTTTGTCGTCGCCGAAAAAGGGGGCAGCGCCCTGGATATCTATTATCGTACGGACGCCGACGACTCTCTGGGCAATCCTCCGGTTCCTCTTCAATCCATTCACGGGGGAGGAAGCGGTCTGAGCAGTCCGACGAGTGATTATGCCGATCCGGTGCACATGGAGGTCGGGGTGGCCAATAACGGGAACGACACGATTACCTACTACAACTGGAATCCCGCCTCATTCACCTTCTCGAGTCAACCAAGCCGGGCTTTGAGCCCGTTGATCATTTTACCGTCGAGCAACTCGATTCAGATTACGGAACATGACAATATGGGTGGAGTCATCGGAACGGGCGCCGCCACAATTTCGGCCGGCACCTATGCGAGCGGATCCGAATTGGCAACAGCTGTGCAGACCGCGCTGAACGCCATTCCTGCGACCCAGGGAACGCAATTCGGAGTCGCCTATGATAGCAATGCCAGGAAATTCACCATTGGCGTGCTTGCCCTGGCTTCCGGCGCCGCTTCCGTCACGCTGAATTGGAGTTCGAGCACGGCGGGAAATATACTGGGTTTTGATTCTGTTGACAGCGTTGCTCTTGGAATCAATTCCAGCGACACGAGCGACAACGGCATAGATAATATCACCGGGTTGAGTAAGCCGTGCGGGATCTATTATGACGAAAATGCCGATGAAGTGGCCGTGGCCAACCTGGGCAACGACAGCGTCACCTTTTACAATCGAACTGCATCGGGGAATGCAATGCCCATCCGGACGATACAGGGAGATATGACCGGTCTGGATCAACCCTGCGGCATTGCCGTCCTGACGGATTCATTGGATCCGACCCAGGGAACAATCATCGTATCCAACTCCGGAAATAACAGCATAACGGTATATGACCGGAATGCCGTGCTCACCAGTTCAGATGGAAATGTGCCCTGGCTTCGCCGGATGGCCGGCTCAAAAACCGAGCTGAGCAATCCCAGGGGTGTGTTTGCCGATGCGGATCATGATGAAATCGGGGTCGCCAACAACGACAGTAACACGATCGCATTCTTTTCCCTCTCCGGGGGTACGGGAGACGTCCCCCCCTTGCGAACCATTCGCGGGGAGACTCCCGAATTATTTGGCCCCTGGGGACTTTACCTGGATAAGATCAATGACGAGATAGTCGCGGCCAACAACTTAGGGGGTCTCATCACCGTGCATAAACGGGAGGAGGACACGGTGCAGGTAAGACAAGCCCCGATCTTGACCATTTCAGCCACAGAGCAACAATTGATTCCGCAATATTACTTTTCTGGAGATTTGGATGCCGATGGCAACAGCAGCGATCTGGCCCCGAGCTTTGACGGTTATAATTTTTACTGGAAGGTGACGGATAATCGAATTCGCCAGCCCGGGGATGCCACAAACGGGCTGCTGATTCCCCCCAGCAACATGAGTTTTCAGCTGACCGACGGGCAGCCGGCTTCCAGTCTTCCGTTCGACTGTCCCTCACTGACTCCCTTTATTATTCTGGAGTATTCGACGAATTGTCCGCCCCCCCTGATCCAGACACCGTTCCCCGTTAAGGAGGGGGATTATCGGGTTGCGTCAATTCTGTTCACGCAAATTACCATCACGCGCATCCACGTTACACCGACCTCCGTCCCGGTGTCTCAATTTCCGTTGTTACTCCCAACCGTGTCACTGTTCTCTACCTCCGGCCAATCCCGGGCGATACAAGGCATCACCTGGAAATATGTCGACCAAAACGGGCTCGACGTTTCCGCGCAGCCGATCATTTATTCCCAGCAGGCGAGCGTGAATCTGACGCGGCCTTTCGACGAAGTCAGCCCGTCGTGCTATGCGCAGGTGTCGGGTAACTCGCCCAATTTGATCTTTGCCTCCGGGTCCCTGGCGCCGGAGGCCCGTTCGATCGAACCGGTCCTGAACAATGGTCAGTGCGAAATAGACTTCAGGTACGTCGATAACATCAACTTCACGGTTACGGATGCGCTTGGCGAGCGATATGTGTACAGGTGGAACGTGGTTCAATAAGCGAGGCGGGATATGAAGAAGAAGCGGATTGTACGCAAAAAAATGATAAACGCGGTTGCCGTGTTCTTGTTTCTAATTTTGGTGGCGATTGTTAACACCGGCTGTGGCGAAGACGGATTGCCTCCACCTCCGCCCTCGGACGATGGGACGGTTACGATTACGGGCGGGTCTGTCTGAAACCAGGCTGCCGGATAAAGAAAGGAAGGTGACAGATGTCCAGGATATTCTTGCACTGGCGACAGTATGTCGGGCTGACGGCGGTACTGGGGATAATGCTGACGGGATTGATTCTCGGTTGTGGTAAAAACAGCAGCAATCAGTCAAGCTCCAATTCGTCCCTCGCCGTTGAGACGGATCCCGGGACGGGCGAAGTGATCTTCACGGGACGTATCCAGTAAGGGGAAAGGGGTGGCCACATGAATCGTTTATCCTTCGGAATCGTGGTATTCTTCGCGGTCATGACCGCCGGCGTCGGAACGTATGCCCAGACAGGCAGTTCGCCGAGCCACATCCTGATGACCGTTCAAGAGGCGGCTATCTCGATGAACGACCTGACCGCCGAAGATTACACCGAGATCGTCACAGCGCCGACGGGGGTGGATTTCGACAGCGTAAATCGGGCCGCTTTTGGCGATAATTCGACGGTCAATGTCGGTACGTACCGCGCGGTCCGACTGACCATCCTGGATATGTCATGGAGGGCCGAATGGAGCCCGTCCAATCCGTCTCCCTGCGATGAAACCATTACCAGCGGACAGGTGGGCCCATACCCGGTCGATTTGGGGGGGAACAACATTTTTTACTTTAAAACCCCTGACTTGGGTGGGAACACGTTGGCCTACTATCAAGCCAATCCTCCGCTTTCGGGATACATGGGGGACCGGAGTCATCCTTTTCTTCTGGCCGCGCCGATCATGGTGACGAAAGACGCGACGACGAGCATTGATCTCATAATCGGGGTGAGTCACAGCCTGACCTGCGACAAGGCCAGTCTTTTTCCTCGGCTGGCTTCGGGAGACGTGGCCTCATCAATATTGGGCCAGATTGCCGGACCGTCCAGTGGACTGAGCGGCGCGTCGGGGATTTATGTGGATGAATACAATCACGAGATCGGTGTGGCGAACGGCGGTGCGAATCGATTGACGATATATGACCGCGATGACGTGTATATGAATTCAAGTGGAAATGTTCCACAACTACGCAGCCTTGCCGGCCGGGGAACGAGGCTTAACCAACCTGCCGGTCTGGTGCTATATTCGGACCCCAATGACCCCGCCGAGGACGAGATCGTGGTCGCCAACCAAGGGAATGACAGCATAACGGTCTTCAGCCGAACGGCGACCGGAAATACCTCCCCGAAACGGACGATCGTCGGGCCGTTGACCGGGCTGAACCGTCCCACGGCGATTTCATTGTATCTGTACGAGGATCCGGTCAATCCCACTCACCCCAGAGATCCCGCGAAAGACGAGATGATCGTTGCCAACGCCGGAAATAATACGGTTACAATCTACAACAGAAGCGCCCTGGAGAATTCCGTTCCTCTGTACGCCCTTAGTCCATTTCAGATAACCGCGGCCAACAACAGGATCCGGCTAACGGAAGAAGGAGGGAATGGCGACGTCACGGCCGTCATCGCGCTCGGGGCTTACCCCGGAGGGGCCGATTTGGCGAGGGCGGTCGGCAATGCATTGGAGGCGGCGACTACGGGCCCAACCAATTTCAGCGTAACTTACGACTCATCGACCAAAAAATTCACAATTACCGTGGACCAACTCGGTTTTGGTGTGTCTTCGGTAAACCTCAAATGGAACGATCTGGGGTCCACGGCAAGGGACATTTTGGGGTTTCTTCCCGTTAATAGCGGCGCTCTTGTAGCCGGCTCAGCGGTCGTAAGCGATAAGGCCCTGGACAACAAGACCGGGTTAAGCGGACCTTGTGGAGTATCCTATGATCCATTCAACGATGAAATAGTGGTGGCCAATAAGGGAAATCACAGCGTGACGTTTTATGATCACCTTTCCTCGGGGAACCTGGTTCCGAACCATATCATCAAACGGGCGGACCTTGATATTAATGATCTTACCGGTTTGGATCAGCCCTGTGGAGTTTATGTAAAAACGGACCCGCTCGATCCCACACAGGGTGAAATCTTCGTGACCAATCTGGGAAACGGGACCATGACGGTCTACAGCCGGGCGGATGTTTTATCCAGTTCGGATGGAAATATTCCATTCCAGCGAAGTGTTACGGGGCTAAAAAACCCGGTCGGCCTCTATTATGACGCTACGAATGACGAGATTGGCGTCGTCCATACCGGAACAGCGGCCGCCATGACTTTTCAACCGCCCATACTCCCTTCTGGCAGTAACACGGATGCCACGTTTGCCTCCCTCACGACGTTGAATGGAGATTATAATGTTGTGATATACGGAGTGGACAATAGGGATGTCAACGGACATGGCCGACTCCGCCCGGTCGTTTTTTCCGAACGCGGAAAAGCCGCATTTGACGGTTACACCGCGCCCTGGCCGACTTTCAACCTGCAACTGGAGACACAGCTCAGGCGGCGAGTCATCGAGACCAATTGTCCGACGGAGCCAAACTTTACAAGCCCCCGCAGCGGTTTCTACGGTATCGGCAAGACGGGTGGCTTCTATGCCTTTAGCCCGGGGATGGAGGGAAGCATGCAGGGGGCCTTCGTTCCCGATGGGTCCGTATTTGTGGGTTCCGTATACGATTCCTCCAATACGGAAATGGTGATATACGGCGTCAGGGATACCGGAGTTCAACAGCCCCACTTGACATCGAACGGTTCCAATAACGGTGGTCAATCAAATTATGCCATCGCCAGTTATAGGAGTTACTTTATTTCCGTGGACCCCACGGGTGATTTCATGAGATACCTTCTCGGTGTGAGCATGGGTCTGACGGATAATACGGACGTCATCGGCACAAGCGGCGATGGCAATTTCCTGGGCGTGATAAATCAAACGGGCAAGTGGGGGCCGCCCGTATCGCCAGGGACAGTATTTACGGATGACTTTCCGCTCCTCAGTTCCACTACGGCGCGTCCTTATTATTCTCATCCCGGGGGGTTCATCGAATATCCATTCGACGGTTTGTCGGGGGCGGTTTCCCCTGGAGGGTCCGGCGTGATCTTTGCTAGTGACACGGAAACGATGGATGATTTTGGATGTCCGTCCGAACTCGGGTTCGGCGTGGCCCTGCGTCAAAGGCCGCCCCGATCCTTCGGCACTCGCAGTCTCAAGGGAACGTATTTTATGGCCGGTCTCGGCGATCGATTCAATCCCGGCACCACATCGACCTTGCATCATTCCAAATCCGCCACGTTCACGTTTGACGGGTCGGGACATGTGGATATTGCTTTCATCGAAAATGCGGGAGGAGCGATATCCGTAGATCGGAACCGGTACACCTACGTAGTATCCGGTGCGGCAGTTCCTTTGACCGGGTTTACGCAAAGGTCCGTGGATCTCGTCAAGATTTACGCCAGACCCGCGAGTGAACCCTATGCTTTTGCTTTGATAGGCATGGACGGGAAGGTCCTTCTTTTCTATCCCAACCTCTTTCCCTTGGAGACGCCCAATCCGACTCGTTTCCTGGGTCTGGCCGTCTTTCAATCCCCGTGATCCTCGGACCCGATAGTTAGAAGCGGTAGGGAATTCGGAAACCAATTGAGACATCGGGGGTGTCCAAGGTGAGGCCTTGGGTGACCGAGATCCCGAGCGAAGTTCTTTCGGACCACCTCCACGTGAGGCCGTACCCAAGGGTGATGGCGTTGGAAAGGCTGTTGTTTAACTTCGTTCCATTTATTTTGGTGGGAAGGCCGACGGCCTGCGAAATATTGGTGGATAACGAAACCTTATAATTGAGGGCATAGCCCAGGCCAAGTGAAATGCTGTAGCTGTCTCCGGGATCTACGTCGATCTTAACCGGGTTACCCTGATTCTCGAAAACGACATTGTTCCGCGAAAGCGGGTGGCCGTAAACGAAGCTACCGCTAACCACCGCGGGATCCGCAACCTTGACAAAATTGGCAGATAATCCGATGATGTTAAACCCCGAGCCCGTCGGCGCGTTCTGTGCGGGATTTCTCGTTTCAAATGAGTCCCGCCCTGTTCTTCCCCTAAATGAAGCACCGACGTAGATCGCCGGTCTGACAGGTCCCTCCGTCAGGACTTGGTAGGACAAGCCCCCGCTCACATCCCCTAATCCCCATCCCCGGTTGAGATTATCGGTATTTGGAGTGGCGACACTCCCTCCTTCGATTCCTGTGGCTTCCGATATCCGGGTCAACGCATAGGAATACGGGATGGTGACCGAGACCTGCAGATCCGGCGTAAGTTTGTATCTTGCCGAGACAGTTGCAGTCCACGTGTCCCTTCGAATCCTTTGAACCGATATGTTGCCTATGGTGAGAATCGGAAGGATCCCGAATCCTTCAATTAAGAGTTGATTTGACGAGGAGTGAGTATATGACAAACCGGAATCAATTTCCAACCGCCCCCTGATCAAGGTTATGCCCGTTTGCTCTACCGCCGTGGATACCGTCCTTTTTTTCTCCTCCTCCGAGGCTTCCAGGACTTTTTCAGGGGCTTTTTGTTCGGGGGCCGCCTGTTCCTCGGTCGTTGGGGACGGACCTGGGGCCTGAGCGGGAGCCTGATCCGGAGCGGTTCCGGGGGCCTGTTCGCTCGTTTTTTCCTGGCCAACGGCTTGTTTTTGGGGCGACGAACCGGAGGACGGCGGAGATTCCTGTGAGGGCGCCGGTTCGGCGGATTTTGTGGATCCCGGCTTCTGCGTAGAGCCTGAACCCGTATCAGACGGTTCCGAACCGGAGTTGGTTTGGGGGGTGGATTGCCCTGGTACTCCGGTCTCGGGAAGGGTGGAGCCGGGAGGCTGAGGCGATTCCTGCGCCAAACCTGCCGACGGTGTCGCAAGCAGAATAAAGATGAGGATGAGAGAGGGAATTGGGATCATGTGGGTTTGGGTTAGTTTTCCTCATGCTGAAAAACCTGCACATTAAATAATACCAACGATGACGTTTTTTGTCTAATTCGAGTCCGGGGAGTTCCCAAAGGGCGGCCCTGTATTTGCCTCAGAAAAACTGAAAGGAGCCTAGAATTCGCCTGGAAGAAAGAACCGGGCGGGCTGCTCCTTATAGCGGAAAGCATCCGTTACATCTTCCCCTACAAAAACCTTGTCCAGATCGGTGATGCTCATCGGATGGTTCGGGGGTTTATGCCCTTCCTTGGTCAGAACCACAAGTGCAACGTTGGTAAAGCCATACCAGTCCCGTTTGAATTCATCGATGGATTGAATGAGATTTCCGTATGATGGGTCGGCGAGGTAGACCCGGGACTTGTCTGCGCCCCGAAAAACCACAAAATGTTTGAAGCCGGACGGAATGATTGGAACGATAGCCGGGGCGCCGATAGTGGCCAGGTCACCAAAATCCAATCGATAGCCAGCGGCCTTAAACCCCCGGCTCTCGGCAAATAACTTAAGATCGAGGAGTGAAAAACCCCTCCGTTTGACGACCTCTTCGATCGTGCCGCGTTGCTTGTTGATTTCAAGCAACGACTTTATGATCTCAGTTTCATCGACCGACTGACCCAGATAGAAATTGAGAACCGTGGCCAGGGAAGCCGTGCCGCAACTGTAATCCTTCTGCTGAATGATGACATTCTTGTGCAAGAGTTCATTTCGCGTCTTGACATCAGGTTGGAGCACAATGTTCCCCGGGCCATCGGGTGGACCGAGAATGATTTCCAGAGGGGCGGCTAAGACGGGCAAGGACGAGAGGAACCACAACGCGGAGAGGTATGCCACGAGTCGAGCGGAGATCATGGCAATATTGGAACATTGACGGTGAAGCCGCTTCCCTGTGCCCCCGTGTTGATATTCGTGGTGTAAATGGTATCGTTGGTGGAATTCGTAATGCTGATCACATTGACACCCACATTGATTACGGAAGCGGCGCCGATCACGTTGACCAGACTGTTGAGGTTGCTCTGCGCGTCTCCGGTTAACGATACGGAGGCGCCGGGCGAAGTGAAGCCGACGGAGCCGTCGGTCGGAATGATCAGGGGAGTACCGGTGTTTACGACCACCTGCGGCGCGGTGTCCCCCGGTGTCAAGACCTCGAGCGACATATCCACCCGGAAATAGAATCCGCTGCCGTAGATCTGACTAAGCTCCTGATCGCTTATGAGGGACATGGAACGGCTTTCGGCAAACGCCGACGGAATGAACATAATCGGGAGAATCGAGGACACCATCAGAACAAATAGGCAAACGAAAGCCCTTGTGACAAGGGCAGGGGCAGACTTCGTCTGTTTGGCTTGATCTCCCATAGATTTAAAGGGGACCCGTGTCAAAAGCCACCGATAAAGCTGGTCGCGTTGTTGATGTTGTTCATGGTGATTTCGGCCCCGCTGCTTGAAAGGTTTCCGACGGAGTTCACGCCCAATGCCGTTGCGCTCTGCGTGGCATTGGAGTTGATTTCCGCGGAGACGTTCTGTTGAACATTTCCGTTCATGTCGATGGAACCCTTATGATTGGAGGCGTCAAACTGATGATTATCATTCCAGTCGAAACTTCCCTGGCAGATCGAATTGGCAGACGTCGAGCAGGAATTCGTAAGATCCCCCCCGACACTTATTCCTTGGGCCGAGATCTCTCCCAGAACCGAATCCGGAAGATTCAAGCCTTCGGCATGCGCCCAATTGGGCAACCCAGAAACCAGAAGGAATGTGAGCGTGATTACGGTGGCAGATAACTTTCGGATGAGCATTTGGAGAAGTCCCCCTTGACTCTTCCTCGAGCGTTTGTCTACGACACTAAAGTGTATCTTGCTTTGAAGGCAAAAACGGTGGAGAGGGAAACCCTCTCCACCGCTTTGCTATGTCCACATGAACGTTCTCTTCTTGGCCTTCAAATTAGAAGCCGCCCAGATAGAGAGTCGCCCACGATTCGCCCAGCTGATCTCCGCCAATTGTCGTAGCGG
>Ga0210139_1000110_pt1 | contig 14365 bp, 12 predicted proteins | sample Browns_TuleB_D2_FD_184855 | JGI IMG/M metagenome (GOLD analysis project Ga0210139, IMG submission 184855) | Wetland microbial communities from San Francisco Bay, California, USA, that impact long-term carbon sequestration - Browns_TuleB_D2 (SPAdes) | ecosystem: Environmental > Aquatic > Marine >... | reverse complement strand
CGTTCGAGTTTTCCTGTAGGTCACTGCCAGCTCATGATACGGATTGCTGTCCGATGGATCGTTCCGAACTGCTTGCTTTAGTTGCTCGATCGCAGCGTTCCAATCGTTGCTTTCGCGGTAAATGTCTGCTAACGAGAGTCGAAAGAAATTGTTTGTCGGTTCTTGATGAACGAGGAATTCAAGAAGCATCCGCTTTTCTTTCGATTGCCTGCTTTCTTCATACTTGGACCACAAGGCAATCTTATCCTTTGGATCAGCGGTTCGGTTGGGTTTGGCGAGGCTGACGTTTCCGACATATCCAAGGCTCTTTAGTTTTTCCATTGTTTCCGGATCCGGGGTTGTGGAAGCAGTCTCGCCTATGGGAGCTAGTTGAAGCAGATCGTCTTTTAGCGGTCCGGAAACTTCCTGTTTCGCCGAAAAAAGGTTCTGCGTTTCATTCCCATCCTTTTGCCAATCATAAAGCTCGGATCGTGTCGTAGAAATCAATTTCCAATTCCCTCGGATGATTCCCTGCAGGCCATTCCAACCCAGAAGTTCGGCATATCGCGATTCAAAATAGATATCGCTGGTTCGCGGTGATTCGCGAAGCAAAGATTCGCCATCTCTTTTTTGTGGATCAACAATGCCCGCAAGTTCGAGAATCGTTGGCGTAATGTCGACTGTTGCTGCGGCCGGTGAAACGCGTTCCGCTTTTGCGCCGGGATACGAAAGCATCATAGGAATTTTCAGAGTGCTGTTGTAGACAAAGAACCCATGAGTTTTTTCACCGTGCTCTCCCAGGCTTTCGCCATGATCTCCTGTAATTGCAAGGATCAAACGCTCTCTCAATCCATTTTCCTGGAGCCAGGCAATTAGCTTTCCGATCTGTTCGTCTACAAATGCAATTTCACCCGCATAGCCTTCTCTTGGTGATGGCGGATTATACGGGGCATGTGGATCATAAAAATGGATCCACAAGAACCATTTTTGTCCTTTCAACTGCCGAAGAATTTTCAATGCAGCGTCCAGCGTTTCGTTTCCCGGGCGTTCCACGTCGAAATTTGTGGATATGGTAGGCATCCTTTCCATTCGGTCATCGTAGATATCAAAGCCATTTACGAGTCCGAATTTCCGATCCAGCACGAATGACGAAACAACCGCAGCCGTTTTGTAGCCGTGTGCCTTCAATGTTGTCGCAATCAACGCATTCGGTTTCGTGAAAATTTCGAGCCCGTTTTGATGGACCGAATGATGGACCGGAAAAAGCCCGGTTAAGATTGAAGTGTGTGAAGGGAAGGTCAGCGGTACCTGCGAGAATGCATTCTCAAAAAGAATTCCGTTGCCTGCGATCCGATCGAGATTCGGTGTCTGGTTCGGACTGCCGTAGCAGGAAAGATAATCCGGACGCACGGTATCAATCGTAATCAACAGGATATTGGCATCGGCGAATACCGCTTTCGGTTTGCGTTCGTGCAGATAAAGCCAGATCGCAATGCCGGTGAGTAAAAAACCGGTCGCGGTGAAGATGGTTTTTTTCATGAAATATCCAGATTAAACTATCGCTATGATCAGTCTTAAAGCAAGGGCCGAAATGCTCGGCCGCATGGAAGCCGAGTTAAAGTCGGAAATGGCTGCCTCTCTCGGCCGCATCGGTAGAACGCTGGAAGGCTTGATTCGACAGTTGAACGATATTCGGGAACATTTACCAGAAATCGCCGAGGAGAAAGTAAAACAATACAGGGAATTGCACGATCAGGCGCAACTATTTTACTGGTATCTGATGGTGCAGCGGGAGGCAATCGGGATCAGGAATCATGACATGCTGATTCAACTCTATCGAATCCCTGATAAAATCTAGTTGCATATGGACTCATCGAGTTTGATTTCTCAGATCCAAGACCTCCTCAAACAGTTGCCCGACATCCGCGAGGAACGCCAGGCAATCGGCAGCGCAAAAGTAAAGGCATGGAAAACCGAAGTGGAGTACCTATTGAAGCTTGGCGGCAAAAACACATCAAAGCTTCTCCAGACTTTTCAGAGTTTGAAATTTGGAGCCGGCGCAATGGGTTCTGAGAGTGTAGGTTCCTCCAATGTGAAATTTCAAACCTATCAAGCTGAGCTGGATGCCGCAGAAAAATTGCTGAAGAATGCCGTCCAGACGATACAGATTTTTGGTGTTAGCGAAGAGCAAAAGCTTCCTGACTGGTTCAAGCCGGAGGCAAAGTCTACCGGAAAAATCAAGATAGGGGATCGGGAAGTCGATATTCATACAGTTACATTGAATGAGCTTTTGATGGGGTTTGTTGCACTTTCCGAAAGTGAAAAAAGTCTGGATGAATCTCTAAAAAAAGAAGCGCGCGATCACATCAATGCAATCCGCAAGAATCCTCTGCTTCAGCCCTTTCTCAATCAAACTCTTGACCGACTCTTTTCGAAGTTGTGAAGATCATACCTGGAACTAAGGAACACGAACGGTGATGACGCGAATCGATGCCGGGAATCGCATTGCCCCGTTGGCGTAGTAGTTTTGCACTGCTTGTTTCACAGCGGTAGCCGCATTGCCTCTTTGATCGGGAGAAAGTTGAGCAAGTTTGTTGCGCATGGATTCGCTCATCTGCGAACGGATATCCCAAAATTCGTCGATGGAAGCGATCGCTGTGATTTCGAAATCCACGGTGGACTCTTCGATTGCTTTTGCTCCGGCCCCTCTGAACAGTGCCGTAAGCTTCCCTGGTTCGGAGAATCGAAATGCGCCGAGCGCATCGGGGGGGGTCGGCTCAGGTGGTATAAACGGTCGGAGGGCGTCGGTCGGTACGCTATGCATCAGATTTTTTTTGAGGTCGTTCCATACTGCAATCGTGATCCTTCCGCTATTTCGCGTTACGCGCAACATTTCAGTAATGGCCTTCGTCGCATCGGGTATGAACATGATGCTGATGCGAGAAACAATTCGGTCGAAAGTTTGATCTGGGAATGGCAATCCGTCCCCCGAACAAGCACAGAAATAGACGTTTTGCAGGTTGCGCTTGAGTGCTTCTGCGCGGGCAAACGCAGCCATTCTGAAGGCCGGATCCGTGAAGAAAATCTCCGCTCCGGTTTTTGCTTTTATTGTTAATGTTGGTTCACCAGATCCACCCCCAATATCCAGTATTCTGTGGTTTGCAGAAATCTGAGCTTGCTCCAGAATCGCCTGCGTTATCGGTGCGTAGATTTGCTCAACTTTACTGCGATACAAATCCCAGTAATACGCGGATTCTTCCCACTTCCGATATTCCTCTTTCGTATCCATCCTCTTATTTTAGCGCAGAGACACGGAGGCGCGCAGGAAAAAACCTTCAAACTCTGCGACTCCGCATCTGAATAAACAGCTAAAACTGGTCCAGCGAGCGGTACTGAATTGCTTCGGCTAAATGCGAGACCTGGATTTCCGAGGCGCCTTCCAGATCCCCGATGGTGCGCGCCACTTTGAGCACGCGATGATAGGCACGGGCGCTCAAATGAAATTTTCTGACCGCCTTTTCCATTAGTTGCAGACAGGAAGAATCCAGTTTGCAAAACTGTTTGATGAATTTTGCGGAAATCTGTGAGTTGTTGAACATTCGAAAGCGTTCATAGCGCGTAAGCTGAATCTCTCTGGCTTTTAAGACGCGTTCTCGAATGGATTGCGAAGATTCCGATTCGAAATTCTCCGAAAGCAGCTCCTGCGATTTTACCGGCGGCACATCGATTTGGATGTCGAAACGATCCAGCAACGGACCGGAAATGCGGGTGAGATATCGCTGTAATTGCTGGGAAGAGCACTTGCACGGCTGGTCTGTGGAACCGTAATATCCACAACTGCACGGATTCATGGCTGCAACCAGCATGAATCTACATGGATATTCCAGGGACCCGCTTGCGCGGGAGATCCGTATCGATCCGTTTTCCAGGGGCTGTCTCAATACTTCCAGAATGCTTTTTCCAAATTCGGGAAGTTCATCTAGAAACAAAACTCCATTGTGCGCTAAAGAAATCTCCCCCGGACGCGGATTCGAGCCGCCCCCTGCGAGCCCCGCATAGCTGATTGTATGATGCGGTGCGCGAAACGGGCGCACAGAGAGTAATCCTTGCTCTCCAAGAATTCCTGCGATCGAATGTACCTTGCTGCTTTCGATCGATTCTTCCAACGTAAGCTCAGGCAGAATTGTAGGAAGACGATTGGCCAGTAGCGTTTTTCCGGATCCGGGAGGGCCGATCATCAAAACGTTATGACTTCCTGCTGCCGCAACTTCCAATGCTCGTTTCGCATGATACTGACCTTTGACTTCTGCAAAATCGACTGCATGTTTCACTGTGTTTTTTCCGGAGCCAAACGGCACGCCGATAAATTTGGCGATTCCATTTCCATTCGTCAGTAGGGTCACTGCATCCATGAGCGTATCCATCGGATAAACATTTACCCCTTCAATCATCGATGCTTCCGGCGCATTCTCCCGGGGAATCAGCAGATCACGAATTTTTAGCTTGCGTGCGAGAATCGCCATCGCCAGAATGCCATGAAGCGGCCGGACTCTGCCTTCCAGCGAAAGCTCTCCGAGAATCAAGCAATCTTCAAACTTTTGAACCTGGATCTGTCCGGATGCTGCCAGAATTCCTAACGCAATCGGCAAATCAAAGTACGGACCTTCCTTTCGCAGATTGCCCGGGCCGAGATTTACTGTTATGGTGCGATTGGGTATGTAATAACCACAGTTTCCCATTGCGACCCTGACCCGTTGCTGACTCTCTTTGACGGCAATGTCGGGCAAACCAACAGTAAACCATTTTGCTTCAACACCCGCATGGCGCAAAGCAACTTCCACATCCACCCTGTGCGCATCCACCCCGTCAATACAACTGGAAATCATTTTCGCCAGCATAGTAACCTCCTTTCTATTCAACACAGAGGACACAGAGGACACGGAGAGCGCGTGGAGTCAATTTACAACACGTTTGATTCCATCTTTCAATCGATTCACATTGAAGTTGATTAGAAGACCAACGTGCAGACCTGACAAACGCAGGTAAGAGAGTAGCTGGGCTCCGTGTATTGGGAGAATCGTCTCTACAGATTTGATTTCAACGACAACACACTTTTCAACCAGCAAATCAATACGGTAGCCACAATCCAGTTTCACTTTTTCGTATATTAAGGGCAGCGCCTTCTGTCTTTCCAAAGTGAATCCCAGATTTGCCAGTTCGTACGCTAAGCAAGTTTCATAGGCTGATTCCAGTAATCCGGGACCCAATGTACTGTGGACTTTGATTGCAGCCCCAATGATCTTTTCTGTTATTTCGTTCATAAACCTCTGTGCCCTCCGTGTCCTCCGTGTTGAATACCAAAAGAAAAAGGGCGGGTGAGGCGCCTTGCGGCGCCTACCCGCCCTTCGTTTGAAATTTTAGTGCTGAACTACTTTTTGTAGATGGTCAAGCGATCGCCGGGACTAATCCCTTCCCTGGCTTGTTTGTTCCATCGAACCAGATTCTCTACGTTTGTATTGTAGTTGTTTGCGATCTGGTAGAGCGTATCGCCTTTCTTAACCTGATAGATGATTTTTTGGGCTGATACGCTTGCAGGACTGATTCCGTGCACAACCAGTGATTCGCCTCGATGCAGAACGTGACCTGTCGAAAGATTGTTCCATGCGCGGATTTGTTCCACCGTCGATCCAAAGCGGTTCGCAATGTTGAACAGTGTGTCACCTTTACGCACTGTATAATATTTTTGCTGACCGTAATCAGCATAAGTTTTTCGAGGCATGTTTACTTGATTGGAGCGTCCGATCGGGATAACGAGTTTCCGGCCGGCCGCTAACTGATTGCCGACTGTGAAAGCATTTGCCGAGGCGATCGAATGTTCCGAAGTCCGGTAAAGTGCCGCAATCGAAGTCATCGTTTCTCCCGGCTTTACCTCGTGCTTGCGCCAGGTGATCCGTTTTTCTTCGGGGATCGTAGCAATTTCATCAAGGTACGCTGTCGTTGTGTTTTTCGGAAGCCGCAAGGTATACGACCCTCGTGCCGGGGTTGTGAGGCGAATTAATTCCGGATTCAATTGATGTATCTCTTCTTCGCTAACACCAGAGCATTCCGCTACAAGCCTCAGATCCACGGTATAGTTGATCGGGACAATTTCGAATTGCAGGGGAGATTCCGGTTGCTCATCGAAGCCATATTTTTGTGGATCTTTTGAGATGATCATTCCTGCGAGAATGGCAGGTACATAGTTTTTTGTTTCCTGTCGAATGTATCTGGTTTTTGCAAGATCCCAGAAGTTCTGCGCTCCGCTGGCCCGTAGGCCGTAGGCAATCTTGTTCTCTCCTGCGTTATAGGCGGCCAGAGCAAGGTACCAATCCCCGAACATTCCGTAAAGGTCCTTCAGGTACAATGCGGCAGCTCGGGTTGCCCTCTCGAAATCAGAGCGTTCGTCTACCCACCAATCCATCTTGAGATCGTACCGTTTGGCTGTACCAGAAATGAACTGCCAGAATCCCTTTGCTCGAGCACGAGAATAGGCGTTCGATTTGAAAGAACTTTCGATCAGTGCGGTATATACCAGATCTTCGGGAACTCCTTCCTCGCGGAAGATTTTTCTCATGAGTGGCAAGTACATCCCGGATCGAACCAACCCGCCGGCAAATTCTTTCCTGCGCGAATTCTGAAAAATGCGTATGAAGGATAGAACAGAGTCGTTCACTTCCACAGGAATGTCATAACCAACGGATTTTAGTTCTTGCTCGACGTCGTTTTTTGTTTCTTGATCGGGAGCAGGGAAGGTATCAATATTTTTCAATTCATCAATTAGCGCCGGTTCCACCGGATGTTCAGTGAAGCCATCTCCCGCCTTCAAAGCAGCCATTTCATGCTGGAAGACTTTCTCTTCCAACTCGTCAACGACAGCCTCGATCCTGGAATCCGGTTCATGGTCGGATTGATACTTCATCAAAACGTCCAGTGAGGCATCAAACTCCAGTTTTGCTTTCTCGAGGTGCCCGAGATTCAGTTCCCTTTCACCCAGAAAATAATGCTGCCTGGCGCCGGCAATTACTTCGTCAAGGGGATTGGTTGGTGCCTTCGCGGCTACCGCCTCAGGCTTCTGTGCCGGATTTGCGAAATGAACTGCACTTTTTGATGAACCACATCCCCACAGCCCTGTCACGAGTAGACAAATCAGGCCGAAAAGATTCAGTTTCCTCATTCAAAAATCCTCATCATCTTTATCCAGTAGGTATTTGACCTATGGAAATTGACTTTAGTTCGCCGAATCATACATCACACTTCAAGCGAATTCAATCCCTCGGTTGGGTTTTTGACTAAAAAGAGGTCGCCGTGTGCGGCCCTGCGCCATGGACGCGCGCCAGTGGCACGAATCTCGTTTAATCTCGCTGGATCGCTTCCGATCTCGCCTAATCTATCTTTTTAAACAAATTCTGATTCGATGCCAGGTCCTTTGCGGCAGGAGTGATGATGGTCTTCTTGTGGATTGCTATCACTTTCTTTTCGGTCAGAGCCTTTCGGACATCATCCTCACAAACGAAGTCAACGGGTCCGATTACCTGCGGATTCTGATGAGGATTCCCTGGAGCTTTCACCTGAGGATTTATGATGACGGAGGCTTTTGGCGGCTGAACAGGGTAGATCTTATGTTGACCAAAGGATAATGCAGGAGATTCGGGTTCTGCTGCCTTAGAAGGTATTGCTGGAGCTGGAGACTGGTGGGCAGCATGCCGGAATCCTCTCTGCTCCAGGAAACCAGCGATTTTGTCCTCCAGTGAGCTGGACGTGGGCGTTACAGTCCTTCTTGCAGCGCGGGGGCTTTCTGGAGCGCGGAAGCCCTCTGAATAGTTGATTTCCTGAACGGATCGTATTTCATACGCTACCCGCTTGATGTTGATGAGATGCAACGGGGAGATGTTATCCGATGTTATGTTACCACCGACGGCGCCGCAACCAAGCGTCATAGCTGGATCCAAACCGGTTGTCAGCCCCACTGACCCATGGGTCGACGGGGAATTCACAACGATCCGAAAGACCGGTACCCGGATGCCTGCCTGACGGATGAGTTCATCGTTGGTAGAATGAATCGACATCGTATGTCCCATCCCTCCGAAGCGAACCAGACGGATGCAAATGTCGAGTGCTGAATTGAAATCTGCCGCATCGTATAAGGCAAGAATGGGCGATAGTTTTTCGATGGAGAGAGGATATTCCTTTCCCACACCTTTCGTGGGTGCGATCAAAACGGTGGTATCCTGCGGAACCTGAATGCCTGCCAACTTGGCTATGTAGATCGCAGACTTGCCAACGACTCCGGGGTTTACGACAAACGTTGGCGTCACAACGATTTTAGCAACGGATCTGGCTTCATCTTCATTGAGGAAATGGGCTTTTAACTTATGTAATTCCTCCATGACCTGATCTTTGATGCTTGATTCGCACACGATCGATTGTTCGGAGGAACAAAGAGTGCCATTGTCAAAAGTAGTGCCGGTGACAACATCTCTCACAGCTTTGGGGATATTCGCGGATCGTTCAATGAGCGCAGGAACATTGCCTGGCCCGACTCCAAATGCCGGCTTGCCGCAACTGTACGCAAGTCGTACGATTCCCATTCCGCCCGTAGCGAGTATCACGCTCACGTTACGATCCTGCATCAGCTCATGTGTGCCTTCCCGACTCACATCAGTCATGCATGTAATTACACCGTCTGGAGCTCCAGCAGCAACCGCAGCCCTTGCCATAACATCCGCGGCATGACAGATGCACTTCCTGGCTGCAGGATGCGGACTGATTACGACGGTATTGCGTCCTTTTAAAGAAATCAGAACCTTATAAATGGCAGTGGATGTGGGATTTGTGGAAGGAAGAATTGCAGCTACAACGCCAACCGGTTCAGCAACCATGACGATTTTGCGCTGGCTGTCTTCACCGATAATGCCGACGGTTCTTAAGGGCCGGATGAATTTGTAGACATCCCGGCTGGCGAAGAGGTTTTTGATGATTTTGTCGGAAGTTTTTCCATAGGTTGTTTCCTCATGCGCCATCTTCGCCAGAATTTCCGCTTCTTTGTCCGCAGCTTCGGCGACAGCATCAATTACCGTATCAATCTGGCTTTGCGAAAAATCCGCAAGGATGAGCGACGCATCTTTGGCTTTTTGAGCTAGTTGGCGGGCCTGCTGGCGGGACAGTAAATCCTTATCTGAGATCATATGCAGTGCTGAGTGCCGAGTGCTGAGTTCCTGGGTCCACGCCCGCTTTACTCAGCACTCGGCACTCAGAACTCAGCACTCAGAAGCTTCTGGAGGTACTACTCCTTTTTTGACGTCTTGTTCGCTTCTTTGGGTTGGGGCAGGATTCGCTCGACTTCCGAATGAGGCCTTGGAATGACATGCACTGAAATCAGTTCGCCTACACGTCTTGCTGCGGCGGCTCCGGCGTCCGTGGCTGCTTTCACGGCTCCGACGTCCCCACGAACGAAGATTGTTACGTATCCTGAGCCGATGTATTCGCGCCCGACCAGCACAACTTTTGCGGTTTTGACCATGGCGTCAGCCGCTTCAATTGCGCCGACCAGTCCTTTGGTCTCCACCATTCCAAGAGCATCCATGGAATCCTCCATAAGCGGATTTACCTTAGCACAAATGCGTCTGCGCGTCTACGTGTCTACGAGTCTGCTGTAGACGTACGATGCGCAAGCCCGTTGAGACGCGTGTTTGACAGCCCACGGTTGATTGCAGTAGCATTTCCTATTTCGTTTTGTTATTTGGAGGAAAGTTTGGTATTTCGCCTGCGATATTTGTCTTTTGCACTCATCTTGATCGGTGTTTTTTCTCTGTCTGATTGCACCCGTCAGAAGGCCACGGTTGTTCCGAAGATCCAAATCAATAAACGTTCTGCCGAAATGGGAACTCCCATCGAAATTACTTACTCTTTTTCCACCAAACCTGATTTCGTTGCTCTCAACAAAGATCAAACCGTATTCGTTCATTTCATAGATCCAAAGCGGGTCAGAAGATTCCAGGACGACCATCGACCGCCGAAACCAACTACCGAATGGCGTCCGAATGGGAATTACAATTGGACACGAACCGTTTTCATCCCCAAGAACATTCCGGCCGGTGAATATTCTGTTGTTGTGGGAATCTATTCTCCATCCAAGGGAGACAGAATGATTCTTGAAGCGAAGCCCCATGGAAACCGTTCTTACGACATGGGTACTTTGCTTGTTGAAATTCCTCCTCAGGAACCTGTGATGCAATACGTATCCGGGTGGTACGACCCCGAGAGTGAACCGGCCGATATCAGTTCCAGCTGGCGATGGACGAAAAAAGAAGCACTGATTAAGATTCACAATCCCAATGAAGATGCTTTGCTTTATCTGAAGGTGGATGGCGTCCCGGAAAAATTTCCAGATGGCCAGAAGTTGACTGTGTTTGTTGGCGATCACGAAGTTGAAACATTTCCGATTCAGTCCAACGTACCTGTTATGAAAAAATATGCAGTCGATAAGTCCATGTTGGGCACAAAGAAGACAACGGATATTCGGTTAGTGGTGGACAAGACTTTTACGCCTGCATCCGACAAAGTCTCCAGGGATTCAAGGGAACTGGGCGTACGCGTCTATCAGGTGTACTTAGGGAAGGCCTCGGACTAGGCGGCCCTCGCTTCTCAAGTGCGGTTGAAAAAATAAGATTGCTGGCTATCTACGTCCCCACCGGTGATAACGGAGCACTCAGCGCAACTCTTACCTAAGCAGCCGGTAGTCAGTCCATTTCTCAATTCGCGATATCGGACTGATTCCCAGATCTCGACAAAGGACGTCTTCCTCAGATCACCCAGAGGCTCTTCTTTCCATACGCAACACGGGAATACGAAGCCCTGCCAATCAATGTAAAGTTTCCGCCAGGGATCCGTGCAAAGCTGCATCCCGTCGTTGAGAACCGGGTGGGTCTTTCGTTCAAAATCAAAAGAATCTTCCTGGGTCCATATTTTCCCATCCGTAGCGTGAATCGGAGCTCTCAAAGGCTCCTGGTCGAGAGTAAACAGGGGTGGATGGTAGAACCGGATGCCTTTCCGGGCCGCTCTGGATTTCGCTTCCAGAATGTATCGATTGGAACGCTCTTTATCAAAGATCAGGGCTTCTCCTTTAGTGCTGTCAACAAAAACTACCATGTGCTGTGACTGGACTTCCTCTACACCAAAGCCGGCAGCAAGATCAATAAACGCCGGAAGTTCATGAATATTGCTTTTCATGAGAACGAAATTGAATCTTAAAAGTGGTGTCTTGCTTTTGCGTTTCTTTTTGTATTCGCTCAGGTAGCGGATATTCTTAACTACTTTGTCAAAATCGCTGCCAATGCGGATTTTGTTGTAGACCTCGGCGCTTGCTCCATCAATTGAGAACTCGATTCGCGTCACCCTACAATCAACAATTTTTTCAGCTCTGGCGGGATTGAGATGAAGTCCCGCCGAGATGAACGAAATGTCTTGAACCCCGCAGCTTCTGGTGAGCTTGATTGCATCGAAAAGATGTCTTGTCATCAATGGTTCGCCGGCGCTTGATAGCGTAACCGATCGTGCGTACGGGAAAACCTCTGACGAAATCCTTTTGAACAACTCAAAGTTCATATCTTGTTGTTCATCAAAGGTTTCGAAGTAAGTCTTGCGACACTGGATACACTTGAGGGGGCATTTGTTGGTAATGTCCAGCGTCACATCAATTGCGGGAACCCGCGCGGAAAATAGAGCAGGGGAATGTGCTTTCACATTGATGACGGTTTGAAAAAGTGAACGCCCTAATTCAGAGAACCAGTAGCAGTCTTCCCGCACAAGGTCGACCTTCAACTGATACTCTCCTGCAATTCTCGGAATCTCCAGCGTCAAATCCACCTCGCAGCTCTCACCCGGCTTAAAATCAGGTGGAAGAATGGTGTGTTCCGCCTCGTAAGCTTCTCCGTTTTTGTTGAAAATTACTACGGCTGCGCTAAAAAAGGGGACGTTCTTGCCAGACTCGTTCCACGTAATTCTGCTTCGATTGGTAATCTTGAATTTTGCTTTGTACATGCATGCAGCTACCGCTTCCTTTGGGACATCAATCGGGACAACTTCAGCATGAATCTTCTCAAAGATTGAACGGATACGAAAGAAGCGGCGGTGCAGGAAAATATTCGATCGATCGAAAAAAGCTCGGGGACCTCGCCTTTCCAGTGTATGAACCGCCCGGCTCAGAAGTGAATCATTCAAGTCGGCTTCTCAAATTGGAGTATTACTTTTTTAGAATCTCGAGTTCAATTCTCAGGAGTACTCGCTTTGGATTGGATTTCCCTTCCAGCGGCACATTTAATGCGTTGGAAAATCTCTTGTGGATCGTTCCTCCGGTCAAATGAAAATCCACAGATAGATTCTGGAGTACTTCAATCTCGGACGGTTCCAGGCGGATTTTGAGTTTCTTTGTGACATCGCTTGCCCTTTCACCCGTCGGAACTCTTACGCCCAGCAGTTCGGCAAGAGGGTCTTTCGATCCTTTCGGTTTTTTGTCTTTTTGTTTGCCGGTGTACATATCCCGCAGCGCATCGAGTTTCAACCCGACGTCCGTCGATTTTACGGTAATCTTCTTTACATCAGCTTTTTTCGCAGTCGTTGTCACTTGTGAAAACTCCACCCTTTCCGTGGCAATTTCGGCTGCGGTCGGCAATGCAGCAGGGGGAATGGTCACGACACCAACAGTGGCGGCAGCGCCGGCGGTTGAAGTTTGAGGTGGCGCTGCGGATGATTCCGTAGCGGAAGCTTGAGGCGCGGGTACCGGCGGAATCTCTGTGGCGCCCGGACGAGGAGTGAGAACCTTTGGTTTTTCGGGCATCGGCTTGGTGGCAATTTCCGGAATTTTCATCTTGTCTTCACCAAGCGCGCGCCTCCTTAACATGATCAACGTGGCTTTTGAAATTCCCTTGAGTGTTTCGAAAACACCGCCACCCTGGATCGCGGATGCTTCAAAATACGGCAGGCTTTTTGGATTGAGAATACGATCCATTTCTTCCACGGGCATGATGTTCTTCAGGTCCCGCTTGTTGTATTGCAAGACCATCGGAATCTCTTCCATGATCAGCCCAAGTTCTGCAAGATTTCCTCTGAGATTATTGAGGCTCTCTAGATTTGCATCGAGCATCGGTGTTTGTGAATCCGCAACAAAAACGATTCCGTCTACACCTCTCAATACAAGCTTTCTTGTACTGTTATAAAAGACCTGTCCCGGAACTGTATAAAGCTGAAAGCGCGTTTTAAAACCGGCGATATTTCCTACGTCCAATGGAAGCAGATCGAAAAACAATGTGCGGTCTGTTTCCGTTTCAAGACTGACCATCTCTCCGCGGGATTTGGAAGATGTCTTCTGATAGATTTGTTGCAGGTTTGTTGTTTTTCCGCAGAGTCCCGGCCCATAGTAGACAATTTTTGCCGCCATCTGCATGGTGGCGTAATTAAAGAAGACCATTCTATTCAGTCACGTATAACCAAAACTGAGAACGAGGTAAAGACACAAATCCCATACTTACAGCTCATTGATGAGCACGCTTGTTGCAATTCTACAAATAATGCACCATGATATCAAAACCTCTTCCGAAAAAGCAATTTATTCAGCACATGGAAACCTCGGAAAAAACTGTTTCAACCAACCGGAAAGCATACGCCGATTTCGACATTTTAGAAAAGTATGAAGCCGGCGTTTTGTTAACCGGATCCGAGGTCAAATCGGTTCGGGAAGGAAAAGTAAACTTGAAGGATTCCTACGCGCTGGTGAAGCAGGAAGAGGCATTGTTATTCAACTGCCATATCTCTCCCTATAATTTTGCTCATCAGTTCAACCATGAGCCGACGCGTACGAGAAAACTGCTGCTCCACAAACGCGAAATCTTGCGTTTAATGGGCAAAGTCAAGGAGAGGGGGCTGACGATTGTTCCGCTTCGCGTTTATTTTAAAGGGAAGCATATAAAAGTAGAAATTGGGCTGGCGAAAGGAAAAAAGATCTGGGGAAAACGGGAGGAGAAGAGAAAGAAAACCGTGGACAAAGAAATTCGTAGCGCCTTAAAATACCGCAAGTAAATCGCCTTGAAACCTGCACATCTGGTTTTACTCATTCCATTTCTGATCTATCTGGCTGCTGCGTCCATTCTCGAGCCCGGAGCATGGATTGGCATGTTTCCGGACAAGGATCTGACGCCGTATATGGCCGCAATGAGTATCAGCAAAGATGGTGATCTCGTTTATGCCCGTGAGGATTCCGATCGGTACCTTCGTCTATATGACGAAAGGCCGGCTCCGTTTCGGGTCGTGGATAAGAGGATCATCGATTCGACCGGCGGATACAAACACTATT
>Ga0210139_1000109_pt1 | contig 14455 bp, 17 predicted proteins | sample Browns_TuleB_D2_FD_184855 | JGI IMG/M metagenome (GOLD analysis project Ga0210139, IMG submission 184855) | Wetland microbial communities from San Francisco Bay, California, USA, that impact long-term carbon sequestration - Browns_TuleB_D2 (SPAdes) | ecosystem: Environmental > Aquatic > Marine >... | reverse complement strand
ACAGCAAAGATTTGTACATGATGATGATTTGGATAATATAATTAATGATCTTGATCAGTGCCCACTACAACCAGAAGACTATGATGGGTTCCAAGACACTGACGGCTGCCCTGATAATTAGAACAGTTAATCGGCATAGATTGTTTTCAAAATAATCAACACTCCAGGTTTGAGATGGTAAATATATCCTGAAATCAAAATAATTTCTATGCTTCCAAAATTTTCAAGCAGAGCCTTTCTTGCTCCAATGGCTGGAGTAAGCGACCCTGCACTTAGATTACAATGTAAAAAAATGGGAGCAGGGTTAGTTGTAACAGAATTTACTAGTATTCATAGTATAATTGCAAAGGAAAAACAATTAAAAGAAAACAAAAAAACCATCAAAGAATTCATAGAATATTCGGAAAAAGAGAGACCTCTTTCAATTCAATTATTTGGTTCTGATCTTTTAGCTTTAGAACAAGCTGCAAAAATTGTAGAACCATTTTTTGATATTATTGATTATAATATGGGATGCCCAGCCCCACATATTACCCAACAGATGGCAGGCGGAGCACTTTTGCAAGAAGTTAATTTAACAAGGCAAATTTTTAGCACCTTGGTTAATGCCGTAAAAAAACCCGTGAGCCTGAAGATTCGTTCAGGTGTAACAGATGCAAGTCGTTATCTTTTCAAAGAAATTGCAAAAATTGCAGAAGACGAGGGAGTACAAATGATTACACTCCATCCGAGAACTGTAAGCCAAGGATATTCTGGGAATGCTGACTGGGCAATGATTAAAGAATTAAAGGAAATCTCAAATATTCCAATAGTTGGCAATGGTGATATTGAAACTCCTGAAGATGCTAAAACGATGATCGATGAAACAGGATGTGATTATGTCATGGTTGGTAGAGGTGCAATGGGAAATCCTTTTTTGTTTGAACAAATCACTGATTTTTTAAAAACAGGAACCTATCGACATTACTCATTTAAAGATAGATTGGATTCATTTTTTGAATATCTTTCTCTTACAAAAGCATATGACATCAAATTCTCTAACATAAAATCACAAGCAATGCGATTCACCAAAGGAATGGCAGGAGGTGCGAACCTAAGACCAAAAATATGCTCCACAAAACACATTACAGAACTTGAAAAAATAATGAGTCAAGCATACGCCTTGGCCACTTGAGTAATTTCTATTATTCTTTATACCTTCCAATTGTAACTTATTTTTTAAAACATTTATTGGATGATGGATATTATCGCTTCTAAAATCTTGTATTTATGCAAATTTGATTATTCTTATATATTTTAAGATGATATTGGAATTATGAAAAAAAGGGTTGAACAATAAATTGGCAACAGCATACGTTCTCATAAATTGTGATCTGGGCTCTGAGGAATCAGTAATTGCAGAATTGAAATCCATAGATGGGGTAGCTGAAGTTCATGGCATATTTGGTGCATATGATATATTGGCAAAAGTGGAGTCAAAACAGGTTGAAGCATTACGTGAGACCATTACTTGGAAGATTAGAAAAATCCCAAAAATCAGATCAACATTAACTTTAATGGGAATAGAAGGACAACACTAGAGGAAGTTTAATTGGCAAAAGCATACGTTCTCATAAATTGTGATCTCGGTTCAGAAAAAGTCGTAATTTCTTCTCTAAAAACAGTTGAGGGTGTTACTGAGGTACATGGCACTCTTGGACTTTATGATGTTATTGTAAAATTAGAATCTGATTCTGAAGAAAAAATTCGTCAAACAGTTACCGAAATTATAAGAAGGATGCCCAGAATTCATTCAACAGTAACCCTAACACGCTCAGAAGAAGGAGAATTGTTCCATTCGTCAGAAAAACTAATTGATGCAATGCTTGGTAAAAATAATGCTCAAGCCTTCGTTGTTATTCATTCAGATAAAGGCGAAGAGTACAACGTCTTAAAAAATCTGAGTCACATTTCAGAAGTAAAAGAGGCTGATGTAGTGTTTGGACATTACGATGTTATATGCAAAATTGAAACCTCAGAATATAAAATACTGGAAAAAATAATAACAAAGGCAATTAGAAAACTACCTCATGTAAGAACAACTATGACTTTAAATGTCATTCCAGAACAAGAATCTTGACTTTTGAAATTTCTCTGATGCTGTGAGATCATTTATTCTATTTCCAAATATGCTCTTTTTTGTTGGTATTAAATAACACCAATTTTAGCATGTTGAGCACAAAAATCTTGTGTTCTTCAAAATTTGTCACAGATGCGCTGTTTTGTTCGTTTAATTGAAGCAAAATATGCATTTTACAAATATTTGTAGCTAAAAAATATACAAATTATTCGCTTTTATACTTAGTTTGTAATATGATGATATCCCTTCAAAGATATGTCCCCCAAAGGGATAACTCACTGAGAGGAATATTACATCCTCTCAGTTGTTTGAACTATTTCTTGGTTTTTTTACTTTTCTTGTAATATTCATTTCTTGATATTTTACGTTCCTTACGAATACTGATTACCCCTTTCACGATTATTGGCAAAGATGTCCCAAAAAGAATTATTACCAATTCTTTCGGTATTTCAGAGACTGCTTCTTCCGCAGTTTTTTCTGAGTCTTGAGATGTAATTATTATTTGAAATACAATAGTTGGAATAAACCAAACACACAATCCTAAAATGATCCAATAAACTCCTTTCAATAGATATTCTCCTTTTAACTAATTTAATATAATTGCCATCTATTAACAATAACATTATATTTTTTATGAAAAGAAAATAATTAGAGGGCTTCTACGCCTCTCTTTTTTGATGCAATATTTCGAGCATCATCAACAGTAGATACAATAATTATTCCATCTCCTGCTTTTCCTGAATACGCCGCATCTGAAATAGCATTAATTACTGCTTCTACTTTTGAATCATCTACTATTGTGCTAACAGTTGCAACTTTGTTGAATTCTGCTACAAAAGTACCTGTTCCTCGCCCTCCTCTGATAGTTTGTCTTTCACCAGAACCCCTACCATTTCCTTCAAGTATGGTAAATCCCCCTACCATATCTTTTATAGCGTCAGAAACTGCACCTGTTTTATCGTGTTGTATAGTTGCCTCGATTCGTTTCATTCGCATTTCTAACTCCCTATTATTTAAAAAAGATCATGTGTTTTTATTCTAATTTTATGATACAATGAGATCATTTGGTTATGTCATTATACTCATTACTTTTTAGTTCATGAAATAAAGAAATTTTATGAAAAGTGATGAAAAAAGATCTCATCGTCTCAATCACCTCTTAAAATATTATCTGAGTAATCCCAAGGAACATGATCTTTATCAAAGAGCAAAACAATTGGGAGTATCTGATTCAACGGCAAAAGATTACATTCGAACGGTGATAATACAAGCTAAAAAAATCCACTCTAGACGACTTTGATACCTTTAAAATAATTCCAATAAACTCAATAAACACAAACCAATTTTTCATTTTTTCCCAAAAATGAACCCTAATGTTGGCGTGGGTGTATGGATTATTTTTTACCATTAATAAACCAGATAACTTCATAAATAAACTAATTTAAGCAAAAACTAAGATGACAGATACTCTAATTGATGACGTTAGAGAGCTATTGGACAAAGAGAAGGGGGACGAACTCATACTCAAACAAATTTTCAGAGCTTGTAAAAATAATGAGATAATTAGCAATTATGAAAGAAATTATGTTAAAAAACTAGCAGAAAAATATCTTGGAAGAGCATTACCTATAGAAGAAAAACAAAATGAAGAAAAGGTAATAATCCCAGATCCAATTGTTTCAAAAACACCAACCCTCCAAAAATTTGAAAATCTCCAAAGTACTCAAATTCCAAAACCAGTATCAAAACATACAAAATTAATGGTAGGTGTCAGTGGAATAATATTCACAATAATTGTAATAGTTGGTTTATCCTTTTCTGGAACCTTGAATGCTGGAAATGATAACAACTTAAAAAATCCTTTAGGATCAATCCCCCTTTCAATTAATACTGATTTACCAACATATCAAAAGGGAGATATTATTTCTATTGTGGGAAAGTCTGACTCGGGGAAAATAGACCTCACAATAGAAAATCAAGAAGGTCTTTCAGTTTGGTCTGAACAAATCACTGTAAAAAATGATGGAACATTTTCTACATTGGTAATAGCTGGAGGAACTGGATGGGAAAAGTCTGGAACTTTTATAGTTACAGCAGAAAATGATTCAGAGAAAGAATCAAGTACATTTTCTTTTACAGTGTGATTTTTTCAAATTCTTTCCAATGAAAATCTACAATTTCTCTCAATTTTTCAATTGTGAGCTCTTCCATATACTCACGATAAACAATGAATTTATTTTTCTTATTTGAATTCTCGTCTTCTATATCACTATAGATATCGCTTGTATTTTTTGGAATTACTCCCTCTTTCCATTGTTTCATTTCAAAAATCCAAATCGTTGAATCAGGATTTGAAAAATCAATGTTGTCACAACCAATAATGTACAAATAACATTTTGTAGATTGGTTTAATTTTTCATGTAATTGTTCATATGCAATCATCTGACCTCTGGCGATATTGATCTTATCATTATGAAATCCCTTGAATTCTAGTATGATAAAACCTCCATTATGCTCAATTAGCCAGTCAATATCAGTCCCTCCAGAGGCTATCATGCCATGAACTATTAAATCACCTAAAACCTCTCTGCCTCGCGCAAATTCTATATCGTCGAAAATTTTGTATTTTGCCTTTGGACTCTTTCTTGTGATCGATTGCAAATTTGTATTGGTTTGATTATTTTTTTCTTTCTCATATAATGTGTCAATTAAGTCGGCTGTTTCCTTTGTCACAGTATAGAATCTAATTACTAAGTGATAAGATAGTTTGTAAAATTAAATAAAGCTGTAATTATTTTTTGGAATTTAACGACAAATGCAATCCCCACTTGCATCTTTGTATAGAATAAAAAAATCATCTGAATTTCTACGATTTTTTTTTGCATTTAATGCATCTTGATACATTTCAAAATGTTCTATTAGGTATAGTTGATTATCCGAATCTCCAAAATAATCTATTCCAACTAAATTAAATCCTCTTTCAGGAGTTAATCTCATCTTCTCATTATGGAACTTATCTTCAGCCAAATACTTTCAATTTTTGAATAATTCTAATACGTGAATTATATCTTATTGATCGTAGATCATCAAATTTTTTTCTTCTAATAATGAATGTAAATTATGAACAGATCTATACACATCTGATTCTTTTTTTGCGCCAGTACAAACAAGCTTTCCAGAAGCAAATAACAAAATCACCGTTTTAGGATCTAACATTCTGTGGATTAACCCTGGAAACTGTTCCGGTTCATACATACTTCTTGGTAAAGTTCTTGCAGCCTTTTCCAAATGGATTTTTCCTCCTAAATTAATTGCTGCGACAATATTTTGAACTGTAATTACTGCATCATTTTTTATTTTAATTTTACCTTTTCGAAGTTTCTGGACAACAGTATTTACTGCCTTTATTGCCATGTCTTCTGATTTTGCGCCAGTACAGACCATCTTTCCAGTTCTAAAAATCAATGTTGCAGTTCTTGGATTTTGTAATCTAAATACTAACCCTGGAAATTGTTCTGGATGATATTCAGTATCTGGAAATTTTTCTGTAATTTCATTCAGATCAATTTTTTGATCTACAGAAGCCGAAGCAACCACGTTCTCAACACTTACAATGGGTTTTGTTTGAGGCATGACGACGGTCTTTAAATAGGTCCTTTATATATACTAGCCAGATTATTTCTAAATTTCTAAACCTCCTAATGATGCCCTTTCCATTGAAAGCGATACTCATCATCTATGATATCTGTCATAATTTCCTCGGTTCGTGATTTTGATAATTTGACCTCAAAGAATCTCAATTGACCTTTCCACGGAATCGGAATTCTCAAGGGTTGTGGATTTTTTAATTTAAATCCAAAGGTTTTATCTTGAAAATTTTTTGACGATAAATGAAATTCGTTATCTTCCTTTAATTTTTTTAATGAACTGTATTTTTTTACGTCATATAGTTCTGCTTTTCCTATAATTGCTCCAGTAACTAATTTTTTTGTAATTTTTAATCTTTTACAATCCTCTATCTTTATTTTTACTGGAGCATGAATTAAAAATTCTCCCCGAAAATTTGTATTCCAATTTCTTAATTCTATCGTTTTTCTTCCTGATACTATTAGGTCTGCAAAAGGTTGTGAGATTGATAAGCATTTCAAGATATTCTATGATATTTTCTGTTCTTTTTTAAAACTACTGTTTTGTTTTATCATATGGGAAATCAATTGATTATCTTCAAATCAATAGTTTGTGATTTAATAACTGAAATTATTTCTTTGTTTATCTTGTTAGTTTAAAATAATTTATAGATCTATTAATCATTAATACAATTTTATAAATTCAAATCTAGTTAAATCTAAACTTGCTACCTTTTGTTAATTTTCATTTTATATAAACTACTTTGGTACCTTCGATGTTATTTGTTCCATGAATTGAAATTTGATTCTTTTGATCCATTTTTTATTATTTATTATGATTAAATGCTGTAAATCACTTGCAAATTCTAATCTTCTAAAACTTTGATTACTTTTCTTGGAATATCATTTAATCTACTTACAGCTAAGGTCTTTTCATATCCCAAATGTTTTAGATTATTTGCAATTGTGATAGCCCTGATTGTGTTTTTCCCCATCCCCAGAGCTATCATCTTGATTCCAAGACTTTTTAATGATTTGATCATTATACGAACTGCATCTGAATCTGATGGTTCTCCATCAGTTAGTGTCAAAAAAATGTCAGGTCTCTGAGATTGCAATGTAGGTAACATTTTGTCATATACTTCTGCTAAAGGCGTCGAACCGTTTGCGACAATTTGTGCTAGTCTTTTTGCCGAAATATTATTCCATTTCATATTTTCAGATTTTATTAACCAACATACAACATCTCTATTTTGTGTATTAAATGCATATACTGCAAATTTTATTTTCAAATATGCTAGTACTTCACAAAGAGCAAGTGTAGCTTTTTTGTATTCTAGTGCATCTGATGCAATACTTGATGAATGATCTAATAATATGAAAATTTTTGTTGTGATTGATTTTTTAATATCTGTAAAAAATGGTTTATTTCCCTCAATGTAATTTTCTGCATCAAATTCACTCCCACTGTTATAATGTTGCTCTTTCCATCCTGATTTTAGATCTCTGAATTTTATTTTCATATTATTTATTAGATTCATATCATAAATTGTCGTCTCATCAATATTGTTAATTGCTGGAATCTGAACTCCTACAGATTTTGGATTCAATCCCCTGGTGGTGTTTTTTTTATTTTCATCAAGCAATACATTGTATTCATCATAAATGTTGTTTCCAATCAACGCATTTTTTGGGTCGATTTTTCCAAAATCTCCCTCTTTATTTTTTGAGATGATTGTAAGAACCTTTAGTAATTCCTCTTCTATCATTACCATCCCCGCTTTCATGAATGGTAATGAAATAGGAATTGTGAGCAATGAATCTATATCCAAAATTTTAATAATTTGATTTACCTTTTTTTCCAACCATTCTGTATCGTATTTTTTTTCTATTGCTTCATTAACGATTTTTTCGGCTAATGTGGATGCTTGTTTTATATGTTCAAAATGACTAGATTGGATCTCACCTTTGATTGCTCCAAACATAAAGTATTGATAAAATGCTTCTACAATTCTTGCTTTTCCGTAAACTGTATGTAATTGTGGTCTTGCTACCAGCATGATCGCATAATTAAAGATGATCTCTTCATCCATTCCTTTCCAAAGATTCCTACCTAGATGTTCGATTCTACGAGATTCTAACATGTTTAGAATAAACCCATATGCATGATCGCTACTTAGAATTTTTTTACAAAATTTAATTCTCATTGCTTCATACCATATTGAAATTCTTAATTGTCTATATTTCTGAAAATCACTTCCAATTCTTTTTTCGATTGATGCAAGAATCACTTTATTTTCTTTTAATCTAGTTTTTGTCTCTATTTTATCTGAGAATTCAATAATGATATTTTCCCTTTCTGACCATCTTCTTACTAAAAATGTAGCAATTTCCATTAATGATTCATTTTGTAATTGTAGTAATTGCATTCTATTACACATACATAGAAGTTATGATGTCGCTTACTTTTTGGTACTCTACATTTCCCCATTGAGCATACACATTAGCAAAAACAATGTTTGCTGATTCTTTTGGGGCCATTCCACAATCCAATAATTTTCCAAATGCTATTGTTTCCCTCAAACTAGGAGAATAGAATAGTTCCTCAACAGCAGCGGCTTGTCTTAAAATGTTTGCCAATTTTATTGCCTGAACAATTTCTGAGTTATGATTTCCAGAAACATGTTTTTTAATTATTTCTAATTCAGTATTCTCTGGTGGATATTCTAAACGAATTCTAACTGGAAATCTACTGAGTAATTGTGGTGGCAATTCTTTAGTCCCACTATGTGTAAGTGGGTTTATAGTTGCAATTACAAACCAGTCTTCTTTTGCCTTTACAATCTCTCCAGAAGATTCTTTCAAAATGATTTGTCTTCTGTCATCTAATGCTTCATCTAAACGAAGTAGAACATCAGCTTCGGAGGAATTTATTTCATCTAAATACAAAATACTTCCATCCTTCATTGATTTAATCAGTAGGCCTTGATCAAAACTAACGGTTCCGTTTGTTAGAGTTTTAGTCCCAATAAGATGACTTTCTCTTGTTCTTAGACTGAAATTTATTGATTCTAAATTTTTATCTATGCTTTTTGCAAATTCTCTAACTAGAGATGTTTTTCCAGTACCCTTTGGTCCAATAATTAAAACGAAGAGGTTTGCTTGAAATGCCTTTTTTAGAATTCTAATTGAGTTATTCCAATCTAGATATGATGTTTCTTGCAGCATTTGATATTTTTTAAGATTATATTTACAAATAAAGCTTAGTTTTGATATTGAGTTAGTTTGGCATTAGATTCATCAAGAATCTGATGTAATTTTTTACTCCAATCGTTAAATCCATCAGGAGAATCTGGATAATTGTAATAATGTTCTGTTAAAAGTCTGTTTTGTTGAGTGGTAAATCGTAAACCATCTGCCAATTTTTTATTTAGAGCTCCTCTGATTAACATTCCTAATTTTGTAACACTGGAAAAATCTGGATGCTCTCCTTTTGAAATAGATTCAACATCTAGGTTTCCCAAAAAATGTTTCATTCCATAACTGATCTGTTCATTTGAAAGTGTCTGAATCAGTCGTCTAAAAATTTCCAACCCTGCTGTCTTGTATCCATATTCATTTACAAATTCTTTATTGTATTTCCATAGCCCTTTCTCTGTTACATCCCTAGATTGAATTGCTTCTACCACGCATTTTCCAACGATAGTACCAGCAACCAATGCAGGACCGATACCTCCAGCATCCAACGGTTTTGGCATCCACGCAGAATCACCTACTATGACAAACCCATTTGCAACCATGCAATCATTTTGCCTTCTTACTGAAACCTGGAAATTACCTGTTGCATTGTTTTTATCTTGTGGATCTTCAGAAAGTTTTGGATTTTTTATTCCCCTATTTCTTTCAAGATATTGATTAATCAACATAGATACGGTATCATTTTTACCTAATCTTTGATTTCGTTTTTCAAGTAGTGTTTTTTCAACACCAAGTCCAATATTCACTTTGTTTTTTCCTTTAGGAAATACCCACCCATATCCTCCCGGAGCAATATCTTGATCAAGATGAATTATACAATAATTCTCATCAAATTCTGTTAAATCTTCTTGTCCTTTATCAAAATACATAATGTGTCTCCCTGTTGATTCTATGTCTTTACGGTCAATTTTTTTTTCCATCTTTGTTGTGTTAGAAATTTGGTTTCGTAACATTGATGTCATACCAGTTGCATCGATTACAACTTTGGCAGTCTTTTTGTACGGTGTCTTTGTTTTGTAATCTATTCCTTGGATCCCTACGACCTGATTTCCATCGTAAATCAACCCTGTAATGTTAATCTCAAAATCAAAATCTACTCCCATGGATAATGCCCGTTCATTTTGACGATGTGGTAAGACCTGTCTATTGAGCATATATCCTGCACCATCAAAAGGAATCGATGTCTCTCGATCTGGAGAAAATGCCATGACCCCTTTTACTTTATGTTCAATTTCTGGTTCACCCCAAGTAACTTTAATTCTGTTGGACATGAAATCTACAGCTTCTTTACTTACTGCATCACCACAAATCCAGCCAGCAACACTTTTCATTCCTGGTAAATTCGATGGATTTCTGTCAACGACTAAAATCTTTAATCCTTGATTTGAATAATGAGAAATTGATTGAGCTGCAATAGTTCCTGCTAGTCCACCTCCAGCTATAATTACATCGTAATCTGCCACAAAAGAAGGCGTCGTCTATCTGTATTTAAAATAATACCATTACTAATGAATAGGAAAAACGTTCTCAATTTTCGATTTATAATGGGGTCGGTTCGTCGCGGCGTCTTCAAAGCTTTCGCTCAGACTGGAGCGGCTATTATCTCCTCATTCCCAAATTGATCTACTCTTTCTTTACTATTTAATCTAGTTGACTGAATGGAATATTTTACTGAAAATTTTGACTGTGTCTTTTTTATTGTAAATTGGAGTGTGTATTTTTAGCTTTACAGCATCTTTTTCCTTGAAAATTAGGTTTCCTTTGATTAATTCTTGTTTGTCTAATCTGATGTGAAATCTTGAATCCACCGTTCTTTCTTCTATTTCTTGAACCATTTCATCAATTTGATTTTGTGATAATAACTTTACCAATTTCTCTACAAACTTTTGAGCCTGTTTTTTTTTAATGAGAGCATTTAGTAATGTTATGGGATTCTCAAAATGACCTGTTGTATGTTCAATTGTAAACTCTTCTGGGTTTAAATCAAATATCTCTTTAAAAGATTCGAAGAATTTTGAAATATCTTCTGTAGCATGTACAATTACGTCAATTGTAACCTCTAATTTTGCATCCATTATCTATTAGTATAATTTTTGTTTAGGCTTCTAGTAATGCTATTTCTTTTTCTGCAGTTCTAATGAGTTTTACTTTCTCTAGACCTACATGTCTTACCCTGATAACTTTCTTAAATGCCGCCATGATGTCGGAATTAATTTTGCTGTAACATGTTGCTTGAACGAACTGATCAATGGTCATTTGAGGTACTGTATTGTTAATCACATCTTTTGCTATCAATCGCAAAGCATGCTTTCTTGATGTATTTAGTTGTCTATGTGTAAGTGCAATTATTTTCATTCTAAAAATATATCCATCCTTCGTTTTGATATCAATTATGAAATTAATTTTAGATGAACCGCGTCTAACTAAACTACGTAAAAATTCTTTTGAATATTCGTATCGTTTAAAAATTGTAGTGGCTTTGTCACCTTCTACTTTGTTAATTTGGAAATAAATTTTGTATTGATGTTGTGAAGGATCTCCTTTTAAAATATCATATAATGTAACTTCCAGAACTCTACCTTGCGCATTTAATTCATCGGTAATCGGAACATATGCGATTGGTACATTGTTAAATGAATCCGGAGCAGTAACTGTTACCCATCTCTTTTCTCGCCATTTGTCCTTTACTCTTCCCTTTCTACGAGCCAATTATTAACGACCTTTGAATCCAAAATATAAGGGTATGCGACTAGATTGTATTTTTACCCATATATTTTTCCAAAACTTTTGGGATGACGACATGACCATCTTTAGTTTGAAAATTTTCCATGATCGAAACTAAAATCCGTGATGTTGCAACTAATGTACTGTTTAATGTATGAAGATATTGTGTCTCTTCGTTTGTTTTGTCTCTAAATCTTATTTTTAATCTTCTTGCTTGATAATCCAAACAATTTGAACAGGAAACAATTTCCCTATAGGCGTTTTGTCCTGCCATCCAAGCCTCTATGTCATATGTTTTGGCAGAAATTTTCCCCATGTCTCCAGAGGATAAGAGCATAACTTTGTAAGGAATTTCCAAATTTTGGTAAAATTCTTCCGCAATTGTTAGCATTCGTTCATGTTCTTTCCATGATTCTTCAGGCCTAGCAAAAATAAATTGTTCAATCTTGTCAAATTGATGAACTCTGAAAATCCCCTTTTGATCTTTTCCATGAGCCCCAGCTTCCTTTCTAAAGCAGGTACTTATTCCGGCATACCTTAAGGGAAGATCTTTTCCTTCAATAATTTCATTAGAACGCATTGCTGCCATTGCATGTTCCGACGTTCCTATCATGTATAGATCTTCATTCTCGATTTTGTAAATCACTTCATCAAAATCGTTTGTTATAATTGCCCCTTCCATAGAATGACGATTAATCATATAGGGTGGCTGAACAAGAGCATATTTTTTTCCAACAAGAAAATCTAATGCATAATGTATAATTGATTGATTTAATTGTACAAGATCGTTTTTTAGAAAATAAAATCGTGAACCTGCCACCTTAGCTGCTCTTTCAAGATCTACTAAATCTAGATTTTCTGAAATATCTACATGATTATTTATCTTAAAATCGAATTCAGGAATTTTACCCCATTTTTTAATTTCTTTGTTAGCAGATGCATCTTTTCCAATAGGCACTGATTCGTGAATTAGGTTTGGTATAGTTAGGATTAATTTTGAATATTTTTTTTCAATTTCCACTTGTAATGATTCTAGGTTTGCAAGTTCATCCGAAATTTTTTTCATTTCTGCAAGGATTAATGAAATGTCTTTACCTTCCTTCTTTTTCTGAGAAATCTCTAAAGCTACAAGATTTTTCTTTTTTCTCAACTCATCTGTTTTTAGAATGAATCCTCTTCTTTTTTGATCTGAATCTATTAATTCATCCAAATCAAATTCAACCGCTCTTGATTTGAGCATAGCTTTGATAATCTCTGGGTTATCTTTGATTATTTTGGGGTCTAACATTATTCAATCACTTTTAGCGCTACTTGGACATGTTCTAAAACTTCATCAATTATTCCAATCAATTTTTTTATATTTTCATTACTTTCAAAATTAAAAACAAGTTTACTATCCATATTTTCAACATTAAGACTTAATCCTTCTGGAAAATTTACATTGTCTGGCTCTAATGCTTTTTTTACGGTTTCCGCCTTTTCTTTTGATAAATTATTGATGGTTACCTGTACTTGACATATTAACGACATTTACTTCTAAATAATTAAGAAAACCATCTAATTTGTCTTTAGTTATTTTTGCGCCAGCAGCTGCATTATGTCCTCCACCGATCCCATTAAATTTTTCAGCCCCTCCTCTCATTAATTCGCTTAAATTAATTCCTGATTTACACCCAAATGATTTTCTTGATGAAAATTTAACTGTGTTTTCTTCGCCATCTGTTCTTAGAATGATGATTTTTCCAGCATTTTTTGGCGAACCCGCCATTAATGATGATATTGTGCCTGTCATCATTTCTGGAACTATTCCTTCACCGTTTACCATCACACAGGTTTCACTTTCAGATATTCGCCATCTCTCGTTGGTTAAGATATTCATGTATTCTCTAATCAATTTTCGATAATCTGTCAGGATTGATTCCCCTTCCTTTAGGATCTTATTTCTATCTCCCATACAAATTGCGATTCCTACGCCAGATCTACTGATTCTTCCACATGAATTGAGCATTGTTGAGAATTCCCTGCCATCACGCAAAAAGCTCCTTTTATCCTCTCTTGGAAATGTGTATGTGTATCCTATTAATTCAGACATTATTTCTGTTGCATTCTTTCCAGAAATGAATTTTGTAATAGTTTGAATGATAAGTCGTTTTTCTTCATCATTTAATTCTGCAGGAACTCTCCATCTTCCGCCATCCTTTAATTGAATGCCAGAAGAATTCAATAGCGAAAGACATGCATCTCTATTCCAAGTAAGCCCTTCCATAAATGGCTGTGATGTAAATGCAAGAGCATCTGGGAGGGCCCTTGTCTCTCTTCCAACAAGCAACAAATCTAAATCCATTTCCAACAATCCCTCTTCTTTTGCTGTATTAGCAATTTCAAAATTTTTTCCAACAAATGATTTTCGTTCTCCCTGATCTTGTCTATCTCCTAAAGCTGATACAACGGCTATTGCAGATAAATCAGAATTTTTTTCGTCCAACGCCAAAGCTGCAAGATAAGCCATTCCGCCAGCGCAAATTTCACTTCCACCATCAATTCCATATTTCCAAGCATTGATGACTTTTTTATTATCATACTCTTGTTGAGGAATCTGATGATGATCTAATACTACCCAATTTTCCCCCAATGATTGATCTAATTTGTCTGCAAAACCCCCTCCAAGATCCGTAATTATGTGAAAATCTCTTGGGTCTTTTTTTAAAGAATCAATAACATTTTTGCT
>Ga0210139_1000108_pt1 | contig 14491 bp, 13 predicted proteins | sample Browns_TuleB_D2_FD_184855 | JGI IMG/M metagenome (GOLD analysis project Ga0210139, IMG submission 184855) | Wetland microbial communities from San Francisco Bay, California, USA, that impact long-term carbon sequestration - Browns_TuleB_D2 (SPAdes) | ecosystem: Environmental > Aquatic > Marine >... | reverse complement strand
GGCGCTCTCGCCGAGATCGGAGGCGAGCAGGTCGAGTGCGTGTCCCGCGAGCCAGAGGCTTCCCGCGCTCAGCAGCGCGATCAGCGGAGCAACGTGGTGGTGCGGCCCGAGCAGGCTGGGTGCGAGCGCACCCGAGCTCGTCCGGAAGCGCAGCCGGAAGGCGGTCCACGCGGCGAGCGCGGCGGCACCCAGCAGGACCGCAGGGATGAGGTGATGGAGCTGTGCAGGGTTCAAGTGCCGTCCGTGCGAGGCTCTTCGTATGATTCGACAGAACCGGCGCATAGCTGAAGCCGTCTCTTGCACATGCCTCGGCATGTCGCGACGGTCCGCGTCGCCGTAGCGAAGGCTCGCTCTCAGCGCACTCCGGGGGGCCGGTCGCTGGCCAGCAGATCGGGCGACCAGATGTCCTGGTCCTGGCCGTAGCAGCCGCCCGCGAAGTCCCAGCCGGTGAAGCTCATCCAGGCGAACAGGCCGGGGCTGGCCTGATGCGCGAGACGATTGCGGGTCACGCCGCGCGCGCACAGCTCGCGGCCGCGCGCGTCGCGGGCCTCGATCACCACCTCTTTGGTCTCGCGCCCATGCGCGCCGCCATTCATCCGCAGCGCGCCGCCCACGCCGCCCGGAATGCCGCGATAGAAGGAGAGTCCGGCGATCCCGGCATCGGCGGCGGCGCGGGCCACTTTCACGTCGGGCACGGCGGCGCTGATCTTTGAAACGCTCTGGTTCCGGCAGGCCGGCCTGGGATTCGGGAACAGCATTTGGGCCTCAAGCCTGGTGCTCTCGGGGTTCATGGCCGGCCTTGCGTTGGGCAATCTCCTCGCCGCCCGGTACGGCTCCCGCCTGGTTAATCCGATACGGTTTTATGCCCTCACCGAAATCGCCATCGCGCTGTCCGGTGTGGGGCTGGTTTACCTGCTTCCCGTCCTCGGGGCGGTAATCGCGCCCTGGATGTCCCCGCTGATGGACGATCCCTGGATCATCAATCCCCTCCGTTTCCTGATCGCCTTCATTCTGCTCATGGTCCCGACCACCGCGATGGGATTGACGCTCCCCCTACTGACCAAAGCCCTGTCGCGATACGATCCCAGTTTTGGCGGCGTGCTCGGACGACTGTACGGATGGAACACGCTCGGGGCGGTGCTGGGCGTGGTGGTCAGCGAATTCTATTTGATCCGACTTCTCGGGGTACACGGCACGGCCGGAGCGGCCGCCGTTCTCGGAATCGCCGCCGCCGGGGCGGCCGGATGGATCTCCGTCCGGCTCTCGGTTTCATTCTCCCCGACCGTTCAGGCCGACCCGCCCCGATTCCATTGGACCGAAGGCAAGCGCTGGCTCGTCGCGGCATTCCTGTCGGGACTCTGTCTCCTGGCCCTGGAAGTGGTCTGGTTCCGCTTCCTTATCCTTTTTGCCAAGAGCCAGTCGTCCACGTTCGCGGTGATGCTCGCGGTCGTTCTTGCGGGGATCGCGATCGGGGGCTTGGCGGCGTCTCTCTGGCTGCGACGGTCTCCCGCCGCCCATCAATACGCCCCGGTGATCGCCTTTGCAGCGGGGCTCTTGTGCGTGGTTTCGTACGGGGCATTTGGGCTCGTGGTCAAGCCGTTCGAATCCTACCCGACCGCCATCAGCGGCAGCTTCGACGTTCTCCGTCTCGGTGTTCCCCTCATGTTTCCCGTGTCTTTTCTGTCCGGGATATTCTTTACTTTCGTGGGCTCGGCGTTAAGGCACCACCTTCCGTCCGAGTCCGCGACCACGGGAATTCTAACGCTCACGAACACCGCCGGATCGGCGCTGGGATCCCTGATCGGCGGATTTCTTTTGCTCCCGCTCCTGGGGATGGAACGGTCGTTCTTTGCCATTGCGGTCATCTATGGAATGTTGGGGGCGATTCTCCTCCTCGATCCCTGGACGTCCCGCCGGATCGGAGTCGCAACAGCCGCGCTTTTTTTCGCAGGGATCGTGTACTTCCCCTTCGGAATTATGAATCACCAGTTCCTCAAGATCCGGGCCGATCGATACCTTCGGAGCAATCCCATGGGTCATGTCGCCGCCGTTCGTGAAGGACTCACCGAAACGATCATCTACATCGAAAGCGCCCTGCTCGATATGCCGGTCTCCTACGCCATGCTGACCAACTCGTTCGCGATGTCCGGGACGCAGAGGCAGTCGCGGCGTTACATGAAACTTTACGTCTACTGGCCGATGGCGGTCCATCCCGACATCAAAAACGCCCTTCTGATCTGCTACGGGGTGGGAAACACGGCCAAGGCGCTGACCGATTCAAAGTCCATTGAATCGATCGATGTCGTCGACATTTCGCGCGACATATTGGAAATGAGCAAGATCGTCTATCCCGTTCCGTCCGACCTTCCGCTGAACGATCCGCGGGTCCACACCCATATCGAGGACGGCCGCTATTTTCTCCAGACCACGACCCGGCGGTTCGACCTCATCACGGGAGAACCTCCTCCTCCTCAAAATGCGGGTGTCGTGAACCTCTACACCCGCGAATATTTTCAGCTCCTCCATGATCGCCTCGCCGACGGGGGCATGGTCGCCTACTGGCTTCCGCTCCATTCCCTCACCAATGTGAGCACGAAGGCCATCCTCCACGCCTTTTGCGACGTCTTCGAGGACTGCTCACTCTGGAACGGAATGGGCACGAGTCTGATGATGGTGGGAACCCGGAATGCCCAGGGGCCGGTATCGGAAGAGCATTTTGAGCGTCAATGGCACGACCCCGCCCTCCGGGACGAAATGGTGGCGCTCGGGTTCGAAAGGCCGGAACAGCTCGGCGCCCTCTTTATCGGGGACGCCGAATATTTGAGAGGCCTGACCGCGGGATCCTCTCCGTTGGTCGATAACGATCCGAAGCGGATCGAGGCCCCCTTCACTTCACAAGCGGACGCCGACCGGATGTTACGGAACTTTACCGATTATGCCGCCGCGAGAGATCGCTTCCGGACCAGTCCGTTGATCAAACGGCTCTGGCCGAAACGGATGCGGACGGCGTCGCTCCCCTTCTTTGATGTCCAGGAAATGATCAATTCCCTCTTCTTCGCCACGGAATTCAGCTCGAGGTCCGATTTCCGACGCGCCTACAAGGCGCTCACGCAAACCTCCCTGGTCACGCCGGCCCTCTGGCTTCTGGGCAGCAGCGGGGACGTTCAAGAGGTGGTTTCCCGCGCGGGCCGTTCGGCCCAGTCCAACCCGTATCTCCAGTACCATTTGGGAATTCGTCTCATCTCCGAACGCCAGTATGCAAAGGCGCTGGAGCCCCTGAAAAGCGCGGAGGAGAGCCCGGGCCTACGTCAAAACGCCTTTCGCCTTCGCGTATTTGCCATGTGCATGTCCGGCCAGACACATCAGGCGCAGGAGCTGGCGCACAGCCAACTGGACCAGGTTTTGACGGAGAAGGGCGTTTCCGCAGGATCCCTCAAAGAGGCCGATCTCCCTCCCTACTGGTTGTGGATGAAGAAGACCTTTGGAATCGATCCGCTCAAGGCCGTCTGAGTCCAGCCGCGGCCATTTCGAAACCCATTCTCACCCCGTCCCCTCTCTACCTCATGCAGTTCCCCGGAGGGCATCCATTGATGACCTTGCAGAATGGACCCCTCTATATGGTGGGTTGACAATTCTCCCCGGCTAAAATACAATGGCCTCGACTTGGACCGGGGAACCCGGGCCTCCGAGGGGATTTAGGTTGTAGATTCGCGCTTGAATTCGTACCCGCAACGAGTTCTCGTAGCCTATCATTCGGAACAATTTCGTTCCTAAGAGCGCCGAATCGTTAATCCCCAACCGAAAGGAGTCCGCCATGGATCCAAGGAAGAGGTTTCTCGTCATCGCTTTGCTGTTCCTGTTTTTGATACCGGTCGCCGGCTGCCCCAACAACGACGACAACAATAACTCGCTCACGCCCTCCACCACCGGCGTGGCCGTATCTTCGGTGAAATCGTTCACCGAGGTCACCGGCTTCGTCGTCGGGATGATAGACCAACTCAACGAGGCGTTGGGCGGAGCTGCCCCGCCGATCGCGAAACAGCCACGCGCCGCTACACCGGTCCCATGCGAAAACTATACAGGGACGGATGGTTATATGGATGTTGAGCAAACCGGTCTAGCGGAATACACCCTGACCGGGCATAATTGTGTCGCGGATGACGGGAGCCTGGTTATCAACACCACCGCCGTGGTTGCACCGTTCGATACGGCGACGTGCAGCCCGGACATGGGTACAACCGTCTTCCCGGCCCCCGCAGAATTCAGCGTCGTGGTGAACGGAGCGGTTTCCGTCAACGGCGTCGATTTCACTTTGACAGCTCTTAACATCTACTTCCTCAACGTCGTCTACGACCCGCTCGACGGCTGCGGTATCGATACGTTCGGAGGCACGCTCGCAGGTACCGTATCGAACGGTGCGACCGTTGATTTTTCAGCCTTCGGATTTACTGTGCCGTTCATTTCGGACACCGAGTTTTGGCTGGATGTCGACGGAACGTTTACGGTGAATACCCCCTGCGAATCGGATGAGACGTATACATTGGCGACCGCGGAACCTTCAGGAACTATGCACATTCCGATTGATGGGTCCTGTGCCACCGAAGGTATACTGGACATCACGAAGTTCAGTGATGGTTCCTCCGTGGAGATCGACTTCGCGTCGGATCCGAACGCCTGCGACAATGCGGCCTGTCAGGCGGGCTAGGTATTCAACCGATCGGGGAGTCCTTCCCTGATGAAAATTGCGATCTGGTTCTTTTTCTGGCTTGGGATCGGGGCGGCTATGGCCGCCCCGGTTTCGATCGCCGCGGACCTCCACACGATCAGTGGGAAGACCCTGGAGTCCATGATGTCGGACGGCCGGGGTCTGGTCATCGTGGATGTGAGGGAGCCGGATTTATTCTCGGAAGGACATATCCGGGGCGCGATCAACATTCCCTACGACGATGCCCGGCCGCGCGTCCTCCGGGAGCTTTCTCCCAAGGATCGCATCGTATTTGTCTGCCACGGCGGCCCGATGGGCGACAAGCTTGGCCGCCTGCTGGTCAGGAACGGATATCCGGAGGTCTACAATCTTGCGGGCGGAATGGAGAAATGGAAAGGGGATACCGAGCAGTGAGGTCCGGCATTCCATCCAAGCGGGTGACGTGCCGACTGAACGCCTTTAATAAGCGACGCCGATCTTCACGGTCCAGTAGTCGATATCGGCGTTTTCAACTTTGAAGGCGTAATTATACTGAAGCGCGAGCACGGCACGCGTGTGATACCCCACTTCGCGTGAGATGCCGATCTCCGGTGCGAACCCGAAATGCCAGCTGGTATCGGAGAAGGTGTACAAGCCGATATCAAGCCGCTGGCTCAAGTAATAGGCCCCCGCCCCGACTCCCGCATAGAACATCTTATTCGGCCCGAAGTAATAATGGGCCGTGGCCAACAGCGGAAAGACATTGAGCGTCCGGTCCTGCTGTCCTGTGATCGAGCCGTTCGGAACGTCGGTCGTATTATTCGTTGACTTGAAGAACACGTTCCAATGCAGGTCCGCTCCGATCGATAAATTCGGCCGTACGAACCACCGGCCTTCGATCCCGATCCCGCGGAAGCTCGTGGCATCGATAAAATCGTGCGTATCGCCTTCCGGAAACGAAATCTGGTAGGACAGGATGGCCCAGTGGTCACCTTCCTCGGCCGTCGCCCGGTCGGCCGTCATTCCGATCCCGAATACCGCAACCGTTGCCACGATCGAGCGTAAGAAATTCGAACCCAACATCCGCATGGAATCCTCCTCACGGTCCCAGGTAAGGCGACTGATTGAAACATTGATTGATCTGATCCGTGATCCGGGAACTGGTTTGACCGGAATACATCAGGCCGTTGATGGCACAGCCCCAGATCATCGGGGCTGTTTGTGCGACATTGTCGACCTGCGACTGGTCGGCCATGGTGATAAAAATTGTTCCCGTAGTAAAACTGTAGGGATCCATATACGGGTAATAACCTCCGTAACAATAGCATCCGTATCCCCACCACCCTCCCCAATAGGCGTAACCGTAGTACGTTGACGTGGTGACGTAGATGCTTACGATAAAATTGCTTGAGGGTTGGATCGTCGCGTCGCGTTGGTACTGCCGGGCGGCCATGTTGGCCGCAACTTGGCTCAGAATCAGACTATCATAGGAGGTAGGTATGGTATCGGTCGTGCCCGGCGGCACGATGTGCTCCACATTATTCGGCATGAAATAGGTGGTATTGGGTGGGGCCACCGGAAAAAAATTGGCCTTGCTATCGAATTGCGTCATCGCGATGTCGTAGTCCGCTGAGGACTTGTTGCTGTCATACGGATAGCACCCCGCCACGGCGGGCAATAAACCCGCGATCAGCACCCCCCAAATGGCCGCCTTTCGTGCATGCCCAAGGCACGTTCGTTCCGTATTCATTTTCTACCCGTCCTTTCCCAATGTAGTCGCCTGTTCTTCAAGATTCGAACGGCGGCTTCGTGCTTGGCCTTTCACCGAAAAACGACCTTCCTACGTGCGCCACGCCCGGATCGATCCGCGCGGAGTCAGCCCGACCCAAAGGCCCACTATCCTGGATGGCTTTGGAAGGTCGGTGAAAGCCTGTCTGATTCGATCGAGTGACCTCGAATTCATCCGGCATTATAGAACGAAGTCGCCATTAAAATGAACTCGTATTTTTACGAGATCCCACCGATTGTTCCATCGGTCGAACGGCTGACCTTGATCCGATAATCATAACCCCGACCTCGACTTGAAAAAGACTTTCATTTCGGCATCGGCGGAAATTCCCCCAGGATTTTGTGAACCGCTTCCTTGATCTTCGCCTTTTTTTCCTTTAGCGAAGGGCGAAGGTCCAGTCGGGCATCGGCCGATCCGCGCCATTCGAGCTCCCGCGTCTTGGCATCGACAAGATCGATGATCAAGCTGCCGGTGCTGTATTCGTAAACCTGCGTATCACCGGAAGTCGGGGCAAATCGGGGGTAGTCCCGGTTCTGGCTCCCGGGATAGTCGTAGTAGGAATTCATGATTTGGACGCTCATTCCCTTGGTGAGAGAGGCATGATAACCGATGAGGAAATCGGCCATGTCGACGGTCTTTTTCAGATAGCCCTGCGCGGCCAGTTGCTGCTCCATGGTCTCCCGGAAATATTCATCGAGGATGGGATTCTCCGACCGAATGCCCTCCGGCTCCTTCGCCGGCTCCGGCATCCAGGCATAGCTCTTCCAGGGAGTAAAGGTCGCCTTCGGGTCATACACCGTTGAAATTTTCATCCGGGTACACCCGCATACCACGGCCAGAAGGAGCAGGCTTGAGATCAATGGGAGGGACTTCATGCTCACCGCCTTTCGTTGGGGCCGGACCGGGCCCGACGAGAATACGCGCCATTATCCATGATCTGTAGGATCCCTGTCAATCTTAAGGGCACCAGCAGCCCGACGGTGGGAGCGCCGGTCGGGCGATGAGACGCGTTTTTGCTTTATCCGGACCATCCCTGGGATATCCCGGCCGACTGTTAGGGCGACTTCATCCGGAAGGCTTTGTTTCGGCTCCGGGGATTGACAGGAGCCCCCCAATGGTCGTACCATAGGCTCCTAAGGATCGGGATCACCCATGACCATGACGAAAAAGATCCCCAAGCAAGAGTTCGTGGACCTCGGAGATCGGCGGGTTCTCGCGGACGAGCTGAAACGATCCGTTGAACTCTGCCATAAAGAGGGCCGATACGTTGCGGTGATCTGCATCATCGTTTGCGGCATCGATGCGTTCGCCAGCGGCCCGAAGGGGATTTCGGCCCACAAGAAGGATTATCTCACCATCCTCGAGAATCATTTCCCGGAACTCTGCGCCAAGCTCGGCGCGCGTCAATTCTACCACATGTATCGCAACGGGATCGTCCACCACTTTCATCCCGAACACGGCTACAGCATGAGCCAGGATCAGGACCTCAGCGGCGAGTACGTCGGCCGACTGGAAATTGAAGGAAGGCCCGGAAACAGGGTTTCGATCAACATCGATCGCCTGACAACCGACTTCATTCGCCTCTGCGACTACATCATCTCCGGCAATCCGGTCCCCTGAGTATTCAGCCGCCCGTCTTTTCTGATCGCCCCCCCGCCGGTGATCACGGACCCGTTCGGCCTCGGCCGGGGCATCGCCTCGGAGCGGTCCCTCCGCACGCGATTCAACGCGTCATCCAGGACCGCGAACGAATCGTGAGCAGAGCGTACGGGAAAATCCAGAACAGCGTCAGGAAGGCATAATAGGCGTAGAGCACGCAGAAGAGGCAATTCCAGGACCGTTCGCTTCGCAGGTAGAACAGCATGTAGAACGCCGACATCAGCCCGATCGCGCAAAGGACGCGGGCGATGGTCCACGGATCGTTTACGGACAGAACGGTGAGCAGCGCCAGGATCGCATAACTGACCGGGTAACGCAGATTGGTGATCAATCGGTCAATGATCGCGATTGCGGCCGCCGCAAGGGGACGCTTCCAAACGATCCGCACGAACCGCAGGTCCTCCCGGATATAACTCCGGTCCCAACGAATGAACATTTTACAAAGCTTCGCGTACCGTATTGGGACCACGGTGCGGACCACCGCCGTTCGCTGATACACGGTGTCATAGCCACAAGATAGAATATAGTTGGTCAGCGCCCGGTCCTCGCCGTAGGTGCATTGGGCGCCCAAAAAAGTCTGTCCCTCCCACCGGTCCAGCACTTGGCGGACCACGGACGTGCGGTACGCCGTGAGGGCCCCGGGACAGCAGTACACCGTCCGGTACGTGGACTGCACCGCCCTTAGAAAATCAAAGGCTAAACTGTATCGGACCTGCAACATCCGCGGAATGAGCCCCTGATGGCGATTGTACACATCCACCTTCCCGGCCACCGCGCCCACTTTCGGATTTCGAAAAGGTCCGGCGAGGGCCAGGAGTGAGCCGCGATCGATAACGCTGTCGGAGTCGATCGTCACGACCACGTCGCCTTGGGCCCTTCGGAATCCCTCCGCGAGGGCCGCCCGCTTGCCTTGATTCCGCAAAAACCGAATCGGGGAAACCAGACCCGGATACCGCCGGGCGGCGCACTCGATATATTTCCATGTGTCGTCCCGGCTTCCGTCATCCACCACCAGAATCTCCAGCCGGTCGCGCGGATAATTCGCCTCGGCCACGGAAGCGATCGTCATCTCAACCATGGGACCCTCGTTATAGGCCGGCACAATGACGGTCAGCCGCGGGGAATCGGCCGCGCTCGCGGATTTAAACGGCCGGTAGGTGAACCAGAGCACGGTTCGAAAAACCAGAAGCAGCGTCCCCATCACAATCCATAGAAAGCTCGGGCGTTCGACAAACCGAACCCAATGGATTGCCAAATTATCGTGGTATACGGGGTGGAAAAGGCGGCTGGACAATAGGAAATAAACCATGCCCGACAGACCAAACACGATGACGCCTCGAAGCATCCACTCCCATAAATCCCTTCGATTTTCTGCGGGAACGCTCTGGCCCATCGGGCTTGAATCGGACGACATTTTTCCTGCTTCCTTGGACGAAGTGAACGCCTACTATAAGATAAAATGGGGGGAATACTCAAGGGGCCGGAGTCGTGCCTGTTTTCGCGTTGATTCCCTTTCCGCGGCGCATCCGTGGGACGGTCGAGCTTATTTCATCCCCTCGGGTCATTCCGCATCGCGGGCCGCGATGCAAAAACGACCCCGTCTTCACAATAACGATCGGGTCCTTGCCATTTTTGCAGGCGTTGGGTATAGTTCCTACCGGCGGGAGGGGGAACGATGGACTATTGGCCGGCACCGGACATCGACGAAGAATTGGCGCGGATCGTCCGCTCGCTCGAGATGGATCACATTCTCCCCGGGCGTGTGCGGGCGATCCGGAGTCGCGGGTCCAAGAGCCGCCGGACGCTCGCCCGCTGCCACGGACTGCCCAAGGCGCTTCAGACCGGCCTGAGCCTCTCCGCGCATTACGTCATCGAACTTGTCTCCGAGAATTACGATCGACTTACCGAGTCGGAAAAAACCAAAACGCTGATTCACGAGCTGCTCCACATCCCCCGCGTTTTCGGCGGGGGATTCCGGAATCATGATTACGTCCGCGATCGCCGGGTGGACCAGCTGTATGAGCGATACAGACTCGCGTCAAGAAATGCGCAGCGTATCCCTGATCGTTGACCCAACCGGCCAAACGGTTTTCAGTCGGCCAGGTATTGGTGTGCGGCGGCACGCATCGTCAGGATCAGAACCACCGCCTGGATCAACCACCCGATCAGGCACACCCCGATGGCCCGCCAGGTGCTATGATAATCAAGCGCCTGGCGTATGGCGATCACCATCGCCACGAGCATCCAGACGGCCGCCGTAATAAATACGATTTCGGTCAGCCCGGGAAGGATGCCGATCACCCGGATGACGCCGGGGACGCTCGAGAAACCGGTCGTGCGGAGCATCTCCCCAAAATCGGCCTTGGTTTGAGGCTCGGGAAGCAGGTGCGCCCCAATCCAGTAGGTCAACCCGGCCCAGACGATCCATGTCACGAGCGCCCAGAACACGCCCCCGATAATATGGCCGTATCCGCCGAAGGTGCCGATGGTTCCGATCCCGGCCGCGAGGCTGGACAAGGCGACGACCCCGACGGCCTGACCGATGGCCGATTTATCGGCCTCGACCTCCTCGTATAGACTGACATCCAGCCTGGCCGCGCGGATCATTCGGTTGTAGAAGACAGATCCGGCCGATTTCGGAGTCTTGGTCATATTCGATCCTTCCTTTCCTTTGAGGCGGATTCCCCACCGATTTGTCGGATCGGCATGATCCCGTATTCTACAAGGTTTCGTTTTTCCCGTAAACCTCTTTTCATACCCCCGATTGCCTCTCATCCTCACGGGACGCTTGATTTGTATCGCCATCCTTCGCGTGTTTCGATTCCGCACGGGTCCGGTCGGTTGTAATGACGGCCACGGCCGCGACGATGATCCCCGCCGACAAGACAGTCTGCCCCGAAAGCGGTTCCCCCGCCAGAACCCGCCCGAGAATGACCGCCACCACGGGATTGACGTAGGCATAAGTGGAGGCGCGCGCCGGCGTCGTCGCGTTCAGCAACCAGATGTAGGCCGTGAACCCTACGAGAGACCCGAACACGATCAGGTAGACGAGCGAGGCGGCCGAACGAAAGGAGATGTCGTCCCACTGAAGGGCCGACCACTCGCTCGTCGCCAATCCGGCCAGGAAGATCAACGCCCCGCCGGTCAGCATCTCCATCGCGGTGGCCAGCAGACGCGATTCCGGCAGCGGCGCGCGAAGGGAGTAGAGGGAACCGGCCGCCCAGGCGATCGCGCCCATCACCAGCGCCGCCGCCCCCGTGGGATCGATCCGATGGATGCCCGATAATTTCTCCGGCCCGATGAGCAACGACAGTCCCGCGAAACCCAACGCCACTCCGACCATCACCGCCGGACGGGGCCGTGTTCCGCCCCGCCGAAACCAGTCCAAGAGCACGATCCAGATCGGCACGGTCGCGATCAGCAGGGATGCCAGCCCGGAAGCCACCCGCTGCTCGGCCCACACGACCGCACCGTTTCCGACCGAGATGAGCAGGCCTCCGATCACCGTCGTGCTGAACCAGTGGATCCGGGCCGGCCGGGCGGCTCCCCTCCATCGAGCCCAGGCGTATAAGATCGCGCCCGCAACCGCAAAACGGAAACCGGCCATCAGAAACGGCGGCAATGTCTCGATCGCGAATCGGATGGCGAGGTACGTCGAGCCCCAGATGAGATAGACCGCCGCGAAGGCCCCTACCACCTTGATACGAATCGACGTGCCGGTCGATGGATTTTCAGGCATCGATTCCCGGTCCAATCCCAGGACTCGTCCGCCGACGCGTTTTTTTCCTGTTCGGTCCCATGGACCGTATCGAATCCGGCCGTCTCATGAAGCCGGATTATACAACAGCGCGCGTCCCGGGGCCACCGTCAAGATCGGGCCCGGCGGGAATCGGAATCCCGGACCGCGCCCCGATTGAACGGGCGATCATTCTTCTGTATAGTGTCCGGGTGACCGGAAATTCGGAGTAGAACGAATGAAATTCCGAGGCGAATCAACAAGGGGGATTGCGATCAAAGGGACGGCGCCGGATCTCCGGGCCATCGAGGATTTCGCTTCCCGAATGGACCCGGATTACCCCTCGGCTCATTCGCCCGCCGAGATCCGTACGCATCTTCAAATGTCGGCCGGATTGAATGCCGATGTCCCGTTCCGGCTGCGGATCCGTCCCCGCGGAAAGGATCGATTTAAGATTGTCATCGTGGCCTACGACTATTTTTCGGAATTTTCGATCCTCTGCGGGCTGCTGGCTTCTTTCGATCTCGACATTCAACACGGGAACAGCTACACCTTTTCGGACCGTCCGTCCGGCCCGCAGCCGGCCGCGCTGCGCCGAATCCGGTGGAACCGGAGGCCCCGCCGGGAGGCGGAGGGTCGGAAAAAGATCGTGGATCTATTCGAGGTTCGCGCACGGCCGCAAACCCCGTTCACCGAATCAAGACAAAAAGATTTCGAAACCGAGCTGGGCCGCCTCGTGCGGTTGCTGGGGGATAACCAATTCCAATCCGCCCGGGAACGATTGAACCGGCGGCTCGTCGAGGGGATGGAAAAGCGAAAGGGTCCGTTTGCCGGCCTCGTCTATCCGGTGGATGTTCGATTCGACAATCGTTCGGACCGAAAATGGACGATCCTGGACGTCCACTCCAGGAACACCCCAGCTTTTCTCTACGCCGTTTCAAACGCGCTGGCCATGAGGAACGTCTATATTCACAAGGTCCGGATCGAAAGCGCCCGTTTGGAGGCCCGCGATCGCTTCTATATATCGAATCGTCAAGGGCGCAAGATCCAGGGCCAGCAGGAACAGAAAACGCTGAGAATCGCGCTGGTGCTGATCAAACATTTCACCCATTTCCTGCCCTGGGCCCCCGATCCGGCCAAAGCGATCCGTCATTTTGACCAGCTTCTGGACAAGGCGATGGAGGATAGAACCGGCGTCCCGTTTATCGGATGGTTCAGGGAAAAGGAAGGGCTCGATCTTCTCGCGCATTTGCTGGGCGCCAGCGACTTTCTCTGGGAGGATTTCCTCAGGATCCAGTTTGCAAATCTGCTTCCGGTTCTGGAAAGTTTCAAACGGCGGACACGGCGGCCGGACCGGAAGTCCTTCTCGCGGGAGATGTCGACCCTTCTGGCCCGGGGTGTTTCACCGGAAGACAAGAAGCGGATACTGAATGAATACAAAGACCGCGAAATGTTTTCGATTGATATGAGACACCTCACGCGGACCCGGGCGAGCCTGGCCGACTTTTCTTCGGCCCTCACCGACCTCGCCGAGGCGGTGGTGGAGCAGGCCTATCGCCTGGGGATCGAGCATCTTACCCCGCGTTTCGGCCGTCCCCGACTCGAGGGCGGAACGCCCTGTCCCTTCGCGATCTGCGGTCTGGGAAAATTCGGGGGCCGGGAAATGGGATACGCCTCCGACATCGAGCTGTTGTTCGTCTACGGCGGACCGGGGAGGACGGACGGAGCGGAACCGGTTGAGAACAGTCTGTACTTCGAGCGTCTCTGCCAGGAGATGCTCCATCTGATCGAGGCCCGGCAGGAGGGGATTTTTCACCTCGACCTCCGACTCCGTCCGGACGGGAACAAGGGCCCGCTGGCCGTTGCTCTCGACCGGTTCCGGTCCTACTACCATCCCGCCGGACAGGCGGCGCCGTTCGAACGGCAGGCCCTGACCAAACTGCGTTTTGTGGCCGGAGATCCCGCGCTCGGTCGCAAGGTCGAGGCGCACCGTGACCGCTTTGCCTACGGGACCGACCCCTGGGACCGGGGTTCCGCCCTTCACCTTCGGCAACGGCAGATGACCGAGCGGGCGAAGGCCGGAACAGTGAACATAAAATACGGGCCGGGAGGCCTCATCGACATCGAGTACGCCGCGCAGTATCTTCAGATTCAACACGGGCACGACCATCCGGACCTGCGAACACCGAATACATCGGAAGCGCTCGAACGGCTCCGGCGCCGCCGGCTCCTCTCCGCCACGGAGCACGCGGCGCTTCGCGAGGCCTATCAGTTTCTGAGAACGGTGATCGACGGCCTCCGGATGGTTCGGGGGAACGCCGAGGATCTGGTCCTGCCGGAGGAGGGTTCGGATGAGTATAAATTTCTCGCGCGCCGGCTGGGATACCACGACCCGGACTGGAAAAAGGGCGCAAGGAGGCTGGCGCGGGAAATCCGGCGTCACATGGGCCGTGTCCACGAAATCTTCAGCCGGCGATTTCCGCCGCCCGCTGAAACACCCTCCCGCGGCTGAGGAATCCCTATTCCGGACCGGGTCCTTTGCCGGACCCGAAGCGATCCTGAAAAATCCGGTGCACCCCGCGCGTGTGATCGTCGTAGTCCCTTAAGAAACGGTCCCCCGCCG
>Ga0210139_1000106_pt1 | contig 14570 bp, 15 predicted proteins | sample Browns_TuleB_D2_FD_184855 | JGI IMG/M metagenome (GOLD analysis project Ga0210139, IMG submission 184855) | Wetland microbial communities from San Francisco Bay, California, USA, that impact long-term carbon sequestration - Browns_TuleB_D2 (SPAdes) | ecosystem: Environmental > Aquatic > Marine >... | reverse complement strand
AACTGACAGAACCAACTTGCTTTGCGATTCATAGTCAGCAAAAAAGCGCGCCAGCCACTCGATCAGAACTTCCAAATGCATCTGCTGGAAATTTCTGTGAGCCGGGAAGAAGAATTCGGCCGTGCCCCAGCCATGATGGATTTCCAACCGATCCATGGGATTGGGTAAACGTAAATCCGGGAAGGGTGGCCGGCTCAACAAAAAATGCTTTGCGGCCTCGTGTTGATTGCTGTGGATTACGTAAAGCGCATCGATATCGGGCTCCTCCAGAACAAGCGCTTCCGGGTCACCTGTGTGATGCGGATCCAGAATCATGCGAAGCCAGAATTTCTGAACGACCGGAAACCGGATCTCAAGCCTTTCTTCCGGAGCCGTTCCGGGCAAAACGTCGATGATCCGCGGCCACCTGTAAAAATATTCAATGGCCACCATCCGTTGCAGCGATAGCCCGCCAAACTGGTACGAACCTTTTCGCTTTCGGAGTTGTTCCAGGAAACTGAAGCGAGAGCCGTATTTCCCGGGTATTCCTTTGCAAATCTGTTTCAGATATTTTCGTTGTTTGTCCAGACAAACATAGAAGTGGAGCGAAGGCAGTCCGAAAATGATGAAGATCAGCGTAAGAAAAGGAATCAATTGAGTTTCGAGAAAGGCAGGTTAAGAATCGGATACTTTTGCCAGTCGCGGTAGTCGTAGTGCCACCATTCCGGATCGTAAACGGTGAAGCCCTCCGATTCCATTGCTGTACGGAGAATATCCCGTAAACGGCGTGATTCTTCGGTTCCACCGGCGTAGTCAATGTCGGATCGCTCCGTCATTTCATCGTATACACCGGGCATCTGCACCTCTTTTCCGGTTTTTAGATCAAATAGTGTTAGGTCGACCGCGCATCCGCGATTATGGCGCGAACCTTCTTGCGGATCTGCGACGAATTCTTTTTTATCTGCAGGGGTGATATCCCAGAACAATTTTGTAACCGACCAGGGCCTGTAACCATCAAAAATCAACAAACCGTATCCTTGAACTTTCAATTTGTCATGAGCGCGAACCAGTGCTTCGGCTGCCGGTCTTTGCAAAAAAGCGCGCGCCTCTTTGTAAACAGGGCGTCCTACAAAATTGTTCGCTGTTGCATAACGAATTTCGAGATGAAGAGTAGAATCCATCTTCGTTAGCTCTACAAGATCCGGAAGTAGAAATGGCCCTTTTTCGCGCGGAGGATGTTGCGCACACTGAAGTGTAAAAAGGATCAGGACCAGGAGAAGGAATCTACGCTGATTTGTCTTCATGTATATCTGCTTTGTAAGGGTCCGATTTATCACGTCTTGCATGTCCGGAGAACAGGGCGTGAAGAGCGCCATAAATACCGCCCTCCTGGGCTATATAATATACCCCAGCTATGCTCACCTTGATTGCCGATTGTTTTGGACGAAGCATCGTGTTTCCTTTGCGCGAGGACATGAAGGAGTTACGCGGGGGGTCGCTTCCTGACAATACAATTTACCTTCCGTACAAGGGTGTTTCCCGCCATCATTTTTCGATCGAAAAACAGGACTCGCGGTGGCTCCTCCGTGATCTTGGAAGCAAGAATGGAACGATGTTGAATGGTCATCCCATAGAAGAAGCGTTGATTGCAACAGGCGATGTAATTCAGGCGGGAATTATCCAGCTTACCGTCAAATCTGCGCGGAAAGAAGTTCAGCCGCTGCAGCTATCGGAAACTCAATCGCTGCCCCGTGATCCGGAAACAGATCGCGTCGGGCATGTGCCGGTGAATCTTGAGGAGCACATTTTCTCCTTTCCAAAGCTCCGATTTCCGGAAGGATTTATTCCGGGAAAATCACCGGTAATGGAAGACGTATTTCAGAAACTGCAAGCGATTGCAGACAGCGACATCAACGTACTGTTCATTGGAGAGACTGGCGTTGGAAAAGAGATGTTTGCTCAAACCTTGCACCAGTCAGGCAAACATTCGGGGGGTCCGTTCATTGCCGTGAATTGCGCAGCAATTCCTGCCGACCTTGCCGAGGCAGAGCTGTTCGGTATTGGCGAAAAAGTGGCAACGAATGTGAGTAAGAGAAAAGGCAAAATGCTGCTTGCGCATCAGGGCACTTTGTTTCTGGATGAACTCAGCTCGTTCCCGGAACCGCTTCAGACAAAAATCTTGCGCACGATCGAAGATCATTCTGTCTATCCTGTAGGCGAGCATCATTCACAATTCTCTGATTTTCGCCTGATCGCTGCCACGAATCAGGATCCCGGTGAACTTGTTACGAAAGGCAAATTGCGTCAGGACCTTTATCACCGGATTGCCACAGTTGAAATTCGGATTCCACCCCTGCGTGATCGTAAAGGGGATTTGGAAGTATTGATCATGGGACTGCTTCAGAATTTTTCAAAAAAGGAAGGAAAATACATTCCCGGTATCAGTCAGCGACTTTTTGCTGCACTGTACGAATATTCCTATCCTGGAAATGTCCGGGAATTGCGGAACATTCTAAGTTCCATGGTTGCCCTTGCTCATCCCGGTGAGGTTCTGGACCTCCATCTACTTCCTGAGAAAGTGCGCGATCGCAAAATTCAGGAAGACATGGAAGGCGTATTTCAGGCCGATTCCGACAAAGCATCCATTGATTTGCATCATACAATCGACGAAGTCACGCGCAAGCTGATTCAGCACTCGCTCAAGCTACACAATGGGAACATTACTCGCGCCGCGCAGTACCTGAGCATCACTCCGTTCGGTATGCGCAAAATGATGAAAAGGCTCGGTGTCGAAAGAGATCAATGAGAAAGATGGGGGCTTCCTTGATCCTGGAGCTTTGATTCCCGAACAATCTCGTAGCCGCCACCCGTGATGGTCGGTCCGTTGAGTATCCACACAGGCCGGTCGACATAGTATTGAAGCAAACGCTCTCGCGTTTTTTCGTCACGATCCCACGCGAAAATCGGTGCATTCGCATTTAGATCCAGCGGGTTGTAGACTGCTGCTGAAGAATAATCCGGATGCGATTCCCCGCGGATCAGGACCAGACTTCTCCCGAAAGTGTTCTTTCCAGCCAGCTCTCGCACATCCGGTCTCATGTTCCAGTAGTGGTGATATTTATCGGCTGCTCGCCATGGAACGTACAGCAGCAGAGCGAAGATGCTCAACACCGTTGCGGCCACTCGGGCCTGCGGAAATTGATCGATGAAACGAGCTGTGAAAACGACGAGAGGCACAATCATAAGAAACCAGTAACGCGCCCCAAAATCCGGGCCGCCACTGAAATAGTAAAAGAAATACGCCACAAAAACTGTACAAATTACGGCAAGCATCAGCCAATCTTGTTTCCCCAATTTTGCTCGAAAGAGGAACGCCGCTAAGAAAACGAGCGATCCACTGCTCCAGCCAAACAGATCTGCGTTGATTGAAAAGGTATTCAAGAGCGCGTTCAGCATTCCATCGCGCGGACTGTGTCCCGGATAAGGATCGATTTTCCATCCCATACCCCGGTCGGGACCAAATCCGTAAGCATTCGAATTCTTGCTGAAATGCTGATCCAAATATGCGTTGATCGGAAATTGGAAAGCACTTCCTGTGAACTGCATGTTCCATAAGAGGAGAGATCCTCCCGCGAAAATAGCTCCCACTGCAAAGGCGATCACAGCCGATGTTTTTGAGTGAGACCCAAGAACCCATAAACCAAGAAGGGAAACAACGATGATTCCATCCAGGGGGCGGATCCAGCAGGCATAACCTGCCGCGATCCCCGCAAGAAGCGCCCACATTGCTGGTTTCGTCTCCCTGCTTCGAAGAAGTGCCCACGCTCCCACAAGCAAGCAGGTGAGCGTCAGCATGTGATTCATGAAGCTCATCGCAAGAAAAATGTACCAGGGAGAAACGGCCAGAAGCCACACGGAAAGGTTTGCAATGCGGTCATTATAAATCTGCTTCACAACGCCGTACGCAATCAGCAGATTTAGCGCGGCAATCACAGGATTGATGATCCACGGCACGTGCAGCCACATTCCGACAGCCAGCGCAAATGGCCATCCGGGTGGGGTCGCAGGATACCACTGAGGTCCATCCACGCGCATCATGTAAATCTGAAATGCATCCGGCACCGGCGGCGCGGATAGTTTCATAGCGCCGTGCGCAAAAAAACGGGCCTGCATCCAGTAGATGACCTCGTCCGTAATGTGCGGATGATTTTCATAGCTCAACAGGTTCAACGCGCAAGCCAGTGTCAGCACCAGGAAAGCCGGAACGTAAGGACCTTTCCATGCCGGGAATTTCCAGGACTCCGGCAGATTTGTTGCGATCAGGGCAATGTTGGCCAGATGAACAAGCTGGACGAAGGTTCCAAAAAGAAGTTCGGAAACATAAGTGCTGATTTGCGCAGAAAGTGCGGCGCTGGAAATAACGAGGAGGGAAAGAATGATCGCAAGCTGCCACCAATGGAAGTGCTCTTTCAGCCATCGCAAAAGGCTCACTCGCTTTTGAAAAAGAGCGCCAAAAACAAAAAGGGCTTGAGTCGCCAGAATGCTGAGAAACAAGGGCGACCCATGCAACAATTTGTAGTGCTGATAGTGAAGGCGGTTTCCTGCATCGATGAGCTGCAGCGTTGCCGATTGTCCAGCGCACTCCAGGAGAGTCCAAAAGAAGAAAGATTTCGCTTTGCCGGAATTCACTCCGAATTATTTTACAACGACTCAACCACGAAGACACGGAAACTTAAGGTTTAGAGCCTATTCTTCTCACCGTAGCCTCCGATGTTCGCCCGGTGGCTGAGTGGCGGGAATCACATACCGAAACGATACGTCGTAAAGATCTGGTTCATTCGTGCGCTCTGTCCGCGCGTGAACTGGATCATGCAAAGGTCATCCGTATAGTCCATGTAATTTTGGATCGGATCTTTCCCGGGACTGCTGCAGGTATTTCTACCCGTTGGACACCCGAATGCGGCGTTTCTTTCCGCAGGCGTGTCGCTGACTTTGTCTCCGGAGTGGCAACCGCCTTGAAACGTGTGGTAAAGACCCATCCAGTGGCCTACTTCGTGAGTGCCTGTATCGCCAAGGTTGTACGGAGCGGAAGTTCCGCCTGGGAGGCTGGAAAAAAGTAGCGCTACGCCATCCAGTTTTGGATTGGCCGCGTAGTTCCACGGCAGAGTGGACCACCCGAGGACTCCTCCGCCCGGTGAGAGCGTGTAAATGTTGAGATCGTCAGCTGTGCCTTTGTGCAGAGCTTTCTTCATATTCATTTCCGCAGTCGTTTGCGGCCCTGCTTTAAACCATGTGGAGTTCGTCGTGCGATTGACGCTTGCAAGAGTAAAGGACCACCCTGAAGGAGCATATGCGGTATTCAAAACCGAGATTTGAGCGCGGACCATGCTGATTGGAATATCTCCGTTGTGAATGCCGGTACCCTTTCGAATTACATGAAAATAAACTTTGACATTTCCGCCCGTTACCGCGGATCGCATTTGCGACATGTATTCACGAACGTGCTTTTCAATCGCCGTTTGTTCCGTTTGGTCCGGTTCCAATGTCGCGCATCTGCGCCCGCTCTCTATGAAAGCCTGTTGGTTTACGAATTCTGTATTGTTCCAGAGAAATGGAACGTCGTCCTGTTGCCGGGCATGAACGTTTTGTGCGGCAACAAAAACCAAAAGCAACGCGGCAGTGCTCAAAACTTTCATGCAAACCTCTTGCGCGAGCTCAACTTGCATACAATGATAGTATCGTCCTTTGTCTTCCGCAAGATTCGGAATTCTGAAAAAAATGAACGCAAATAAACGTAGATTGCAAATCGGGATATTAGGTCTGATCATCCTCTTTGCAGCAGCGTGGTTCTGGCGCTATCAATCGTCGACGTCTCAAAAAATTGCAAAGGGCTACAACATATTGTTCATTTCATTCGACACAACACGAGCAGATTTTCTTGGGCCGTACGGAAACAAAGCAATTGCAACACCAAACCTGGATGAACTCGCTGATCGAGGTGTTCTATTTGAAAATCACTACGCAGCGATCAACACGACTCTGGCGTCACATTCCAGCATGTTTACTGGACTGTATCCGCGCAATCATGGCGTCGGGAGAAATCGAATGAGGCTCAGCAGTAAGAATTTGACTCTGGCCGAGTTTCTTCACTCGAAGGGATACACGACTGCGGCATTTGTCGGCGCTTTCTCGTTGTCTTCGGTTTTTGGGATACAGCAAGGATTTCAGGTATTCGATGAATCGGATCTGGGCGGTCCAACAGCCGTTCCCGAAGGTAAAATGGAATTGAGCAATTCGGAAGGTAAACCGATGGAGTTTTTTTCTGAACTAAACCGCACGGGTCCTCATAGCCGCTCCGCTGAAAGTGTCAATCGGGTGTTTTTCAGATGGCTGGATCAAAATAAGCAAAAGAGATTTTTTGCGTTTGTGCATTATTACGATGCACATTTTCCGTATAATCCGCCGGAGAAATTTTTCAAAAAGCATCTTCAGACAATTCCTCCCGGGACCCCCATGGGACTTGACGAAGTTCCGCCCGCGCGTGAATGGTTGAAACGGATCGATCCTCAAGTCCAGTTTGTGCCATCAGAGATCAATTCCATCCACGCTGATCCTACAGTTCAGGCCCTGCTAAGATTGTACCTTTCAGAAATCGAATATTGCGATTTTGCTTTGGGGCAAATCCTGGAGAAACTGAAGCAGGACGGTTTGCTATCGAAAACGGTGATCGTGTTGACGTCGGATCACGGTGAAAATCTGATCGATCACAGCGAATTCCACTGGTTTTTCCAGCATGGACAGCTTACCTATGATAGCGAAATCCATGTGCCACTCATCATTTCTTCACCCGGAATACTGCCGGAAGGACGACGTGTTTCGGAAACTTCTTCCGAGATTGATTTGTTTCCAACCCTTCTCGATCTGATCGGCCAACACACTCCGCTTCCGGTTGACGGAATCAGCCTATTCCCAGTTCTGTTCAAAAACCGGAACGCCCCCTCCAGGTTCATTTTTGCAGAAGCAACGGAGCCATTTCTTGATCTTGAACACTCCGCAAGTAATCTCGTCTGGATCAATGACCGTAATAGTGGCGCTGCTCGATCCGGACAATTCAAGTATATGTTTGTTCCCTGGAGGAAATTTGAAGCCCTTTACGATTTGCAGCAGGATCCGCTGGAAAAGAAGAATTTGTTGCTGGACGAATCCAATACCGCCAAAAAACTCCGACAACAACTCGACAACTGGCGCAGCAAAGCCATGATCGGCAATGTGGATACGACTTTTCACCTCAGCGAAGAAGATCAGGAAAAACTGAGAAGCCTTGGCTATACGCAGTAGGGTTCAATCCCCCATCGCTGGATCTCCGTCAACCCTTCAGTTGTATAATCGAATCAAGGTGAGGAGTTTATGGCTGCAAGATTCATGTACGTCGTTCGCGCAAGGATTTCGCTCAAAGATGAAAAGGAATGGAATCTATGGCACGATAAAGTGCATATCCCTAAAGTCCTGGCTCAGCCTGGATTTACACAGGTAAGAAAGTTTCGTTCGGTAAACAATGGTTCCAAAGAAGCTGAATATTTCGTCTTGTACGAACTTCAAAACCAGAATGCATACATTCAGTACGTAAAGAGCGAAGAGGGGGCCAACCTTCGTCAGGAATACCTCGACGCTTATGGTTCCAAGACCAAAATCATGAGGTGGGCCTGGCAAGAGACACTGCACTTGATCAAGTGAATCAGAATGCGGCTAACAATCCTCCGTAATAGCCTGTAACGGAGGCGAGCAGCAGAACAATGATTGCCCACAGGATATTCAAGCCCCTCAATCGCCGGATTAGCGTCAGAAAAAATCCAACCCACAATGCTATCGCTGTTACGGTGCCAAGTGTCTCATGTACTTCAAAAATGTTGTGCATCGCGCCGCTTTCAAAAGGCCCCTCCTGAAGGTGACCCGAGAAATAGGCTCCAACGGCCGTAGCGGCAGCAAGGAACCATAGAATTCTTGCCGCAGTAAGCATTTCCGGCTTTCTCAAACTGATCAAAACAAATAGCGACCCGACAATTCCGAGTGCCACGGGGAAATGTACAATCTTGTTATGTAGATGGTCCTTCATAGAGGTCGAAAAAGGCATCGGTACAGGCCGCGGCGCTTCCGACGCTGCATTGTGTCCTTCAGACTCTTCCTCCTGGTCCGCGGAAGTAACTGCCTGGCCAGGCGGGTTTGCCTTGCCGGCAGGAGCGGATTGAGTCGTATGTTGGGTCTCGTGTGCCATCAACAGGCTACTCAGGGTGAAAAAACCAAATAGAATGAGAGTTAGCAGGGCCAGAATGTTTGTTTTTTGTCGCATGGTATCCTCGATTGTAGTTCGTCGGGTTTTCCTTGACAAGGGAACGGGATATCCTGTATTTTATGTGTTCATCCATTTCGCCCAGTAGAGGATTACTATGGATACGTATTTCCCGAAAGCGGGAGAAGTGCAGAAAAAATGGTTTGTGGTGGACGCGAGTGGTCAAGTTCTGGGTCGGCTGGCAACTTTTCTGGCAGGCGTTTTGACCGGTAAGGTGAAACCCGAATTCACACCATCTCAGGATACAGGTGATTTCGTGGTCGTCGTGAATGCCGAAAAGATTGTCATAACTGGAAATAAGCAATCTGATAAATTGTACCGGCACCATACCGGATATCCCGGTGGATTGAAGAGCGTTAATTTTTCAGATTTGCAGAAGAAGGCCCCCGAGAAAGTGATCCTGGAAGCAGTTTCGGGCATGCTGCCGAAGAATAAACTGCGACAGGTCTACCTGAAGAAACTCAAGGTCTACAGCGGTGCTGAGCATCCTCATCAAGCGCAGGGACCGGAAGCCCTTTCTCCCCGATAGAACCTTTTATTAATCACCACAGAGTCACAGAGATCACAGAGAAAAAGAGTGTTTTTCTGCAAGGTGTACTTCTTGATGCAGTGGTAAACCAGGAGGAGTGAAACGTGCCTTCATCACAGTATTACGGCACCGGCAAACGAAAATCCGCGATTGCGCGTGTTTTTTTAAGACCGGGCCAGGGACAATTCCAGGTGAATGAGCGCAAAATGGAAGAGTATTTTCCAAGTGACGCGCTCAAAATCGTTGCGAAACAGGCGCTTTTGATTACGGAAACAGCGGAAAAGTTCGATGTGCATGCCTTTACCAAAGGCGGCGGCATGTCCGGACAGGCTGAGGCCCTGCGACTGGGAATCGCGCGAGCACTGCTGGAGTTCAATGCGGAGCTTCGAAAGAAGCTGAAGGACGCCGGATTCTTGACGCGCGATTCGCGCATAAAGGAGCGCAAGAAATACGGTCAGCCCGGTGCACGCAAGCGATTCCAGTTCTCAAAACGATAGAATCAACCGCCAAGACGCCAAGAACGCCAAGGTGGGAACTCTTAGAAAAGTTTTCTTGGCGCGTTTGGCGCCTTGGCGGTAAAAAAATACGCAAAGCCCGGTAGAAGGGCTGCGCGAAACTCCGCTTTTGCGAATTGCGCTGGATGGCGCGCAGAAGCGATACACAAGGAGGAAAAAAGTTTGGTTGCTATTAGCTTAAAAGAATTGTTGGAAGCGGGTGTGCATTTTGGTCATCAAACCAAGAAGCGCAATCCCAAAATGAAGAAATACATCTACAACGAACGGAATGGAATTCACATTGTAGATCTACAACAGACCATCAAGTTATTCGAAGAAGCATCGCGCTTCATGAGCAACACGGCGGCACAGGGTAAGTCGGTTCTTTTTATCGGAACAAAGAAGCAGGCCCAGGATGCGGTCGCAGAAGAGGCGTCGCGCGCGGGAATGCCTTATGTCAATCAGCGCTGGCTGGGTGGCCTGTTAACAAATTTTGTTACTGTAAAAAAGAGCATCAAGAAGTTTAAAGATCTTGAAAAAATGAAAGTGGATGGCGATTTCGAGCACTTCAGCAAAAAAGATGCTTCGAAACTTGAAAAGAAATACAAAAAGATGGCGAAACTGTTTTCCGGAATCAAAGAAATGGAAAGCATGCCGGATGCGTTGTTTGTGATCGACCCCCGAAAGGAACAGATTGCCGTCAGTGAAGCCCAGAAACTAAATATTCCGGTAGTTGCTGTAGTCGATACCAATTGCGATCCGGATCCGATTGATTATGTAATTCCCGGCAATGACGATGCAATCCGGGCAATCAAACTTTTTGCTTCCCGTATCGCTGATGCTGTTGCCGAAGGAAGAAATCAGTTTGCTTCCACCGGCGTGCCTATGCCGATGGTAGAAGAAACCTCCGCGGAACCGGCTAGTGATCCTCAGCAGGCTTCAGAAGTACTCGATCAGGAGCTGATCGAAATGAGTATTTCGAAAGGCGTCTACGATGACGAGACGCTGGAAGCGGATGATGAGGACGAAGAGTATACACGGTAGGCAGGAGGGACAGTGAATATTACTGCTGACAAAGTGAAACAACTTAGAGAAAAGACTGGAGCGGGAATGATGGACTGCAAGGTCGCCCTTCAGGAGTCTGCCGGGGATCTGGAAGAAGCGGTAACGATTCTCAGAAAGAAGGGAATCGCTTCTGCCTCCAAGAAAGCCGGTCGGACGGCATCGGAAGGCGTCATTACCTCCTACATTCATCCGGGAAGCAAAGTCGGAGTTCTGGTTGAAGTGAATTGTGAAACAGATTTTGTTGCAAGGACAAAAGAGTTTCAGGATTTTGCCCACGACGTAGCTGTTCAGGTCGCCGCAATGGATCCGCGCTTCCGGTCACGGGAAGATGTTCCGGAAGAACTTTTAAGCCGTGAGCGGGAAATCTTGCTGGGCCAGCTTGCGAATTCCGGTAAACCGGACAATGTGAAAAAGCAGATTGTGGAAGGGCGCCTCGAAAAATGGTATACAGAAAATGTATTCATGGATCAGGCCTTTGTGAAAGACGATAGTCAGAAAATGCATGACTTCATCAACAATCACATTGCCAAGTTTGGCGAAAACATAGTGATTCGACGGTATTCGCGATTTAAGCTTGGAGAAGCGTCGGAGTAGGCATGGGTTCCCCACTCGAGACTCCCGGACCGTTTTACAAACGCGTTCTGCTGAAGTTAAGCGGGGAAGCCCTCATGGGAGCGCAGGGCTACGGAATCGATCCACAGGTTGTTCAACTTTTTGCGGACGAAATCAAAGAGATTGCTCGCGGAATCCAGTTATCGCTTGTGATTGGCGGCGGCAACATATTTCGCGGCGTAGCTGCGAGCGCGCAGGGGATGGATCGCGTTGCTGGTGACCAGATGGGGATGCTGGCAACCCTGATCAACGCCGTTGCATTGCAGGACGCCCTGGAAAAAAAGGGAATCGACACCCGTCTTTTGTCGGCCATAGAAGTGCGCATGATTGCGGAGCCTTTCATCCGCCGCCGTGCAATGCGGCACCTTGAAAAAGGCCGCGTAGTAATTTTTGCTGCAGGCACCGGCAATCCGTATTTTTCCACCGATACGGCCGCTGCCTTGCGGGCCATGGAAGTTCACGCCGAAATTATTTTGAAAGCTACAAAAGTAGACGGTATTTACGACCGCGATCCCGTAAAATTTCCCGATGCGGTAAAGTTTGATGAGCTCACCTATATGGATGTATTGAGCCGTCAACTTCAAGTAATGGATTCTACTGCGATTTCTTTGTGCATGGACAATGGTATGCCGATTATCGTTTTCAATTTAAAAGAAAAAGGAAACATCAAAAGAATTATCTATGGTGAAAAGATTGGATCGCTCGTGAAGGGGTGAAAATATGTTTGATGCTCTTACGAAAGATCTTCGAAGAAGAATGGATGCGGCGCTGGAAGCTCACCGCAAGGAGCTGACCGCTGTCCGAACTGGCAAAGCATCGGTGGGGCTACTCGATGCAATTACCGTGGATTACTACAACGCACCAACTCCTATAAATCAGGTAGCCGCATTGAGTACTCCGGAGCCGAATCTCATTACAGCAAAACCTTATGACGTCAGTATCATCGGCGATATTGAAAAAGCGATTCGCAGGAGTGATCTCGGGTTGAATCCATCGAATGATGGAAAGCTGATCCGCATTCCGATTCCTTCCTTGACGGAAGAACGCCGCGAACAACTGGCAAGACATGTCCGTAAAGTCCTGGAACACGGGCATAACGAAGTGAGGCAGATTCGCCGGATCGGAAACGACGAAGTCAAAAAAATGGAGAAAGATAAAAAGATCTCCAAGGATGATGAAAAACGCGGTTCGGAAATTGTTCAGAAGCTTCACGATGAATACATAAAAAAATTCGACGAGCTGGCTAAAGCAAAAGAAGAAGAAATTCTGCACAGCTAACCCGGACTCCCTCCGGTGGCGCCTGGTTCCCGCCGGTAGATCCCGCTAAGATGACGGGTGGCACAGACCCTCTTTCCGTTACGCTCTTGAAACTTTCCTTCAAGAGGTATAAGAATAATAGTAGAGAGGGAGGAGTATGCCGGAAGATCCAGATGATCCCCAGGAAATTATTTTGATTCCTGTGGACGAAAATGGACGCGTTTTGCTTTTCACCGATTTGAAAATTGAAAATATTGATAGGGATTACAGAACGCTCCGGGATCCAAATGGCTTGTCGTGGAAAATTGTTCCAGGTGATTACACGGTTAAAGTTTTCATGCGAGACCTCCAGATAAAAACGGTTCCGCTGACAATTGAGCCAGGGGTATCGCGCTATCGCCTTGCCGTGCAAACGGAAACTGCTACCGCGGAAGAATCGACTCCCGACAATACATCGTTTCAATTCCAGGCGCCAATTCCGGCTGCCCCAAAGCCTGTGCACACTGCGGAGGTAACCTCCCCGCGGAAGGTTGAAGGAACTCGGGAAGCTTCTCAAGATCGGCGGGCAGGTAAGGATAGCGGTTCCTCGAAAAGGTATCTAGCATCTTTTCCTGTTTCGTATCGTACGGACTCGGGCAACTGGGTAAAGGCAAAAGCGTTGAACATAAGCGGATCTGGAATTTGCGTGGAACATCTCGGAAAGGTTAGACAGGAGGATACTCTGTACGTACGTCTTCACGTTCCCGTGGCGACGATTCCGCTCGAATGTCCGGCAAGAGTGGTCTGGGTCACCTCTCAGGATACACGGACGCCGTGCATGGGGCTTCAATTGTTTCTGACCGCAAACATGCGGGAATCACTCGACCGCTGGTTGACCGGAATGTAGATTCTTAAAGCGCTTTTGACTCTTTCGATTCGTACATGGGAGCGATTTACGGCAGGATCCATCTTGTTGCTCCTTACTCAGGGTTCAAATGCATAAGCAATTTTGAAAAAGACGTGAGATCCCTTTTGCTGAAAACTGTTTCCATCAGTCAGTAGTCCTTCGCTGCTGTAGCCGACGTAGAGGGCTGTTTGCCAGTTCATCCGGTAGCCGAAGAGGATCGAACCGCTCACAGTGCCCTCATCAGCCCCCACAATCTGTTTGTACAATTGAACGTTCCGATGGATTCGCTCCATCTGCCCGATCACGCGAACGAACAGACGCGAGGTGAAATTGTTGGTCAGCTTCACCTGTGCCACGTTTGCAGTGAAGAGGCGTGTGGCGCCGATATCAAGCCATTGCCTTTCAGCCTGTACCTCGGCGTTCAGATGGATGCCGGCTCTTAACGTTGCAGCCAGCGCCAGAGTTCCGCCGTTTCCAACTCTCTCGTTGACGACGTCCACCTGTTCGCCGAGATTCCCTTGGATTTCCAGGGAAGCAAGGAAGTGTGATGGCTGAACCCTGGCATCGTACGCTACGAAGCTGTGTTCCATCAATTGTGTATCGGTCCGCAATTGTTCATGAAGGTGGTACTCCAGATTTATAGACGAACTCCACTTCCCCTGTACGGATAGCGTGGGAAACGTAGAACGCGAAACGGTGCGGTCGCCGATTTCTGTAGACGAGTCCCAGGTGAATCCTGGCTGAACGAATCGTATCCAGCCTTCCGGATAAAACTGATAATTGAAGATCGCAGCCTTCCGTTCAATTCCTACTTGAGGAATAAATCCATTGTCAGCGCGGAAATCATGGCCGAGCCTCTGGTAATTAATCTGCAGGAACTTCGAGGGTGTGCTGTACTGCCAGGCGAGGGACATGGCATAGTCGGATGCCGTGCCTTCCTTTTTTGTGCTGCTTACAAGCCATTGTCCCGTGAACTGGTGAACATCGTTGGGTCTCCATTGAATATCGGGACCGGCAAGTCTGTTGAATACCGAATCGCTCTCACGATCGGTAAACACGAATCCGCCGAAGGAATTTCCCAACGCGTACCTCATTCTTCCAATGGCGGCCCGGGAATGGCCTTCCTGTGGAATGAGTGTAGAGTGCACCGGGCCCGGCACGATTTGGCTGCCTCCACCTTCATCTTCCGTAATTAAGAAAGTGTAAGTGGAGTTACCGGCCTGGCCGGTCGTACGGGCGCCCCACGCGGGCGAAGTTACGCTGCGTGTGTAAACCGCCTGCAGAGGCGTCTGAAGGAGGTCAGCCCTTTCCAGAAAGAAGCTTCGTTTTTCGGGATAAAACAGGGCAAAACGATTGTTGACGGTGATTTGAGGGACATCTGCTTCGATCTGTGCGAAATCG
>Ga0210139_1000105_pt1 | contig 14575 bp, 13 predicted proteins | sample Browns_TuleB_D2_FD_184855 | JGI IMG/M metagenome (GOLD analysis project Ga0210139, IMG submission 184855) | Wetland microbial communities from San Francisco Bay, California, USA, that impact long-term carbon sequestration - Browns_TuleB_D2 (SPAdes) | ecosystem: Environmental > Aquatic > Marine >... | reverse complement strand
GAGTACCGATGATTGTTTCCCGCACCGGTTACACTGGAGAGCCGGGATACGAATTGTACATTCCGTTCCGGCAGTCGTGTGAAGTGTGGGAGAGTTTGATCGGGGAAGGAAGGCCTTTGGGGCTCAGGCCGTGCGGGCTGGGTTGCCGGGACACGCTGAGGCTCGAGATGGGGTATCCGCTTTACGGAAACGATCTAGACGAGACGACGACGCCGATCGAGGCGGACTTGGAATTCGCGGTCGATTTTGAGAAAGGGGATTTCGTCGGGCGTGACGCACTGGTCCGGCAGAGGAGATCCGGGATATCCCGGAAACTGGTCGGGTTCGAGCTGACCCGTCGCGGAGTACCCCGACACGATCAAAAGATCATGTCCGACGGAAAAGAAATCGGCGTTGTGACCAGCGGGAACCATTCGCCTTCTCTCAACAAGGGGATCGGTATGGGTTACGTCCAGCCGATGTTCCAGGAGCCCGGGCTCAAGCTTCAAATCGATATTCGCGGGAATGCCGTCCCTGCGGTGGTCGTGGAAAGGCCGTTCTATAGAAGGCGTAAGGAGTGAGGCATGAGGAGTAAGGTATAAGGAGAGGAGTAAGGTATAAGGAAAGGAAGCGATAGGGGGACTTAGGAGGATCCGGTGGAATACATACCGAACACAAAAGAAGAGCAACAGCAGATGTTGAGGAAGATCGGAGTCGAAACGATTGAAGATCTCTTGGGCGACATTCCGTCCGAAATACGATTGCCGAGAGGCCTCCAGCTTCCCCCGCCGCTGTCCGAACCGGAATTGAAGGCCGAAATGCTTCGGCTAAGCGAAAAGAATGCCGATTTGCTCCATTTCGTTTCCTTCCTGGGTGCCGGCGCCTATGATCATCATGTGCCCTCGGTCGTCAACCATCTGGCCTTCCGATCCGAGTTTTACACCGCGTACACGCCGTATCAGGCCGAGATGAGTCAAGGGCTGCTCCAGACGATCTACGAATATCAGACGATGATCGCAGAGCTCACCGGAATGGAGGTGTCGAATGCGTCGCTTTACGACGGCGGCTCCGCTCTGGCAGAAGCTGCGATGATGGCCCTCCGCGTCACTAAGCGAAAGAAGGTTTTATATTCCTCGACCATCCATCCCCACTATCGGGCGGCGCTGAAGACCTATCTTTCCGGATCCGATTCGACGCTGATCGAAATCCCCGGCGAAAACGGGACGACCGACGTCGCCGCAGCCGGAAAACAACTTTCCGAGGACGTGGCCTGCCTGTTAATCCAGACGCCGAATTTTTACGGCTGTCTGGAGCCGGTGGGAGGAATGGCGTCGGACACGCATCGTCACGGGGCCCTGTTGGGCGTGGTGACCGATCCGATCAGTCTGGGATTACTGAAACCCCCGGGGGAGAGCGGTGCCGATATCGTTTTGGGCGAAGGCCAGGGCCTCGGATGCGGCCTGAATTTTGGGGGACCTTACCTCGGCTTCTTCGCGACGCGGAGGGAATACGTCCGACAGATGCCGGGCCGCGTCGTCGGGGCTACGGTCGATTCCAAAGGACGCCGAGGGTACTGCCTAACACTCCAAACTCGGGAGCAGCATATAAAAAGGGAGCGCGCAACATCGAACATCTGCACGAACGAGGCCCTGGCCGCGCTGGCGGCGACGATTTATCTTTCGGCAATGGGGAGGCAGGGACTACGCGAAGTGGGCCGGCTCTGTCTGCAGAAGACTCACTATTTGAAGCATCGACTGTGCGATATCAGGGGAGTCGAGATGGCCTTTTCGAGGCCGTTCTTCAAAGAGTTTGTTGTCAAGACGCCGATATCGCCCAGCCGGATCAACAAGCGCCTTCTCAAACACAAAATGATCGGCGGCCTGGATCTGGGACCCCTGGACAGGCGCCTGAAGAATCACTGGCTGTTGTGCGTGACCGAAAAGCGCACGAAAGAGGAGATGGATCAGTTCATCTCCGTCGTGAAGGTGACAGTGGCGTGACGACGATCTACAAGGGACGGGTGGTCGAATTCAATCTCGAGGAAGCCCACCTTCCGAATGGCCAGACCGTGAAACTGGAGATCCTCCGCCACCCGGGGGCGTCCGCGGTGATCCCGTTGCAGGAGGACGGTCGAGTTGTCATGATTCGACAGTACCGCCATGCCGTCGGCGGCTCGATTTACGAGATTCCGGCCGGTCGGCTCGATCCGGGCGAAAGCCCGCTTGATTGTGCTCAGCGGGAATTGGCCGAGGAGGTCGGGAGGAGAGCCGCGCGATGGGAGCCTCTGGGCATGATCTGGACGACCCCCGGTTTTACGGATGAAAAAATACATTTTTTTCTGGCCCGGGAGCTTTCCGCAGTGAGTCAGTCACTTGAAAAAGACGAGGTGATCGAAGTGGTGACGATGCCGCTGGAAAAGACGGTTTCGATGATCCAATCGGGGGAGATTAACGACGGCAAAACGATCTGCGGACTGATATTGGCCCGCGCACGCGTCGAGGCCGGCGAGGGGCATCGGGACGAGGCGATAGGGGATTATAAAAAGGGAGAAGCGGGATGGGCGAATCGCTGATTTTCGAAAAAAGCGTTTCGGGTCGCAAAGGATATTCGCTGCCCGATTTGGACGTGCCGGAGGTGCCTCTGTCGGAGTTGATTCCGACGGATCAAATTCGGAAGGATCCCCCGTTGCTGCCGGAACTGAGCGAGGTGGATGTGGTCCGTCACTTCACCAATCTTTCGCGGGACAGTTACGGGATCGATCAGGGATTTTACCCTTTGGGGTCCTGCACGATGAAGTACAATCCGAAGATCAACGAGGATGTGGCCCGGTATGCGGGATTCGCGGCGCTTCACCCCTTGCAACCCGAGGAGGAAGTCCAGGGTGCATTGCAACTGCTTTATCAGTTGGAATCCGCGTTGCGCGAAATCACCGGAATGGACCGGGTGACGCTTCAGCCCGCGGCCGGAGCGCAAGGCGAACTGGTCGGGATGTTGATGGTCCGAGCGTTCCATCGATCCAACGGCAATCCCCGTCGCAAGGTTATTGTCCCGGATGCGGCCCATGGGACGAATCCGGCCACGGCGACGCTGGCCGGGTATCAGGTCCAGGTGGTTCATTCCAACGCGGAAGGCCTTGTGGATCTGGACGATTTAAAACGCCTCGTCGATGCCGACACGGCGGCCCTGATGCTGACCAATCCCAATACGCTGGGGCTGTTTGAAAAAAACATCCTCAAAATCGCGGAGCTCCTGCACGGCGTCGGCGCCTTGCTTTATCTGGACGGCGCGAACCTGAACGCGTTGCTCGGGCTTTGCCGTCCGGGAGACATGGGATTCGATGTGGTTCATTCGAACCTTCACAAGACCTTTACGACGCCTCACGGGGGCGGCGGACCCGGGGCTGGGGCGCTGGGCGTGAAGGCCCAACTGGCGCCGTTTCTCCCGGTGCCGGTCGTGGAAAAATCCGCAAAGGGTTATGTTTTGGATCACCGTCGACCGAAATCGATCGGAAAGGTCCAGGCTTTCTATGGAAATTTCGGAAACCTCGTCCGGGCCTATACCTATATCCGCCGAATGGGGGCGATCGGCTTCCGTCAGGTAAGTACGAATGCCATACTCAACGCCAATTATATCCGCACCCGACTGGAACAGGTTTATCCGATTCCGTACAACCGGTACTGCATGCACGAATTCGTGGCCTCCGCCAAGAAGTTCCGAAACAAAGATGTCCACGCCTGGGATATCGCCAAGCGGCTGATTGATTACGGCATGTACCCCCCGACCGTAAATTTTCCGTTAATCGTCGAGGAGGCGCTAATGATCGAGCCGACCGAAACCGAACCGAAGGAGAATCTCGACCGATTCTGTGAAGTAATGATCCGCATCGCGCGGGAGATCGAAGAGGATCCGGACCTGGTTCGGAGGGCTCCACACACGCGGTCGGTGACCCGGCTGGACGAAGTTCTGGCGGTACGGGAATTGAATCTTCGTTGGAGGCCGGCATGATCGACGAGTTTGTCGTGAAAAGCCGGGAATGTACGGAGGTGGTCAGCCTGACGTCCGAAATTCAATCCGTGGTGGACAAGAGTGGCGTAAAGAACGGAGTCTGCGTGGTTTACGTTCCCCACACCACCGTCGGACTTTTAATCAATGAGCCCGAGCCCGGCTTTCATTCCGATTTGTTGTGCATTCTCGGCCAACTTATTCCCGAAAAGGGAGCCTACCGCCACCCCGATGGAAATGCCCATGCCCATATCAAATCCAGTCTCCTGGGCACCTCGAAGCATCTTCTGGTCCGCGACGGCCGTCTGGTCCTCGGGACCTGGCAGGCGATCTTCCTTTGTGAGTTCGACGGTCCCCGGAGCCGCAAGGTATTCGTGAAAGTACTGGAGGGCTGACCGGTGCGCAATCACGACATCCTGATTGTGGGTGCCGGACTGGCCGGGATTCGCGCTGCCGTCGCGGCCGCGCCGGATCTGGATGTAGCGATTGTTTCCAAAGTCCATCCGGTTCGGAGTCACTCCGTCGCCGCCCAGGGCGGGATCAATGCGGCCCTCCACCCGAATGACTCCTGGGAGTCCCATGCCTTCGATACCACCAAAGGAAGCGGATATCTTGGGGACCAGGATGCGATCGAGGTGATGTGCCAGGAGGGCCCTGCCGATATTTTAGAGCTTGAAAGATTGGGAGCGATATTCAGTCGAAACGAGCAGGGACAGATTGCCCAGCGCCCTTTCGGAGGTGCGGGGTACCCGCGAACATGTTATGCGGCCGACCGCACCGGTCATTCGTTACTGCATGCCATGTACGAGCAGCTTCTGAAAAAAGGTGTCTTCGTCTATGAGGAATGGTACGTCCTATCGCTTATCGTGGAAGACAAGGTCTGCCGTGGCGTCGTTGCGATGGACGTCCGTCGGGGCGAGCTCCACGCCATCGGGGCGAAGGCCGTCATTTTTGCCACCGGTGGGTACGGACGGGTCTATTCCAGCAGCACCAACGCCGCGATCAATACGGGAGACGGCATGAGCATGGCGTTTCGCGCAGGGACTCCGCTGATGGACATGGAATTTGTCCAGTTCCATCCCACCACGCTTCGCGAAACCGGGATACTGATTACGGAAGGTGCCCGAGGGGAAGGCGGATATCTTCTCAACACCCTTGGCGAACGGTTCATGGGGCGCTACGATTCCCAACGCATGGAGCTGGCGACTCGGGATTTTGTCAGTCGGTGTGAACAGCAGGAGATCGAAGAAGGCCGGGGCGTCGACGGGTGTGTACTTCTGGACCTGCGACACCTAGGCCGAAAGAAGATCCTGGAGCGGTTGCCGCAGATTCGCGAGTTGGCCATCAGTTTCGTGGGCGTCGATCCGATCGAGTCTCCTATTCCCGTGAGACCTGGCGCCCATTACTCGATGGGCGGGATCCGGACCAATGCTTGGTGTGAAACGGAGCTGGCCGGTTTCTACGCCGCGGGAGAATGCGCCTGCGTGAGCGTTCACGGAGCCAACCGACTGGGAGGAAACTCCCTGTTGGAAACGATCGTGTTTGGCCGGCGGGCCGGTTTGCGCGCCACGGACTATGCGCGCCGCATCAAGACGTCTCCGGTTTCTCCGGCGGTGCTCCGCGCGGCGCAGGAGAAGATCGATCGGCTCTTGAAGAGAACCTCCGGCGAGCGGATCGGGCCGCTTCGGGAAGAGGTGGGCGCCGCTATGACGGAGCATCTCGGAATATTTCGCACCCGCAAACGCATGGAGGGCGCCCTCGAGAAAATCCGCGAGGTTCGGAAACGATACGAGAACATATACTTGGAGGATCGTGGGAAGATCTTCAATGCGGAACTGACCAACGCCCTCGAACTCGGTTCACTGATCGATTTGGCCGAAACGATCGTGGTCGGTGCCATCGGGCGGGAGGAAAGCCGGGGTTCGCATTACCGGCAGGATTTTCCGAATCGAAATGATGCGCAATGGTTGAAACATACGCTGATCTATGGGAGCGATTCGGGGCCCCGAATCGATTTTACCCCCGTTACGATCACCCGGTTCCCCGTGCCGGTCTGATCTCCAGACACCGGCATCCAATAGCCCTCACATATGTGACCTAAACACAACAATGAACCCGACTCTTGTTGTCTTTTTGCAACAAGTAATGTCGAATTCCATTCTGCTCAAAACTTACGTTTATTGGTGGTCTTGTGAATTTATATATATATAACGGGTGGTTACAATGTAAACAGAAACGCTTTCGCTCTTTCGACAAGTTTGGTACGCCGCTTGCAATATGACGAGGGTGTCATACGGGAGTTATCTGTAATGTATTTTCAGCAAACGGTTAAAGAAATCGTCCAATGTTCCGGAATCGGCCTTCATTCTGGAGGGCCGGTCAACCTTCGATTAGTCCCCGCCCCGATCGACACCGGAATCGTATTCCTGCGAAAGACAGCCAAAGGACCGGTTTCGGTCAAGGTAGACGGGACCAAGGTCGTCGGGACGCTTCTCTGCACGACGATCGGCGAGAACGGGACCAAGGTGCAGACCGTTGAACACCTTCTGGCCGCGCTCTCGGGACTTCAGATCACGAATCTGATTGTCGAGCTGGATTCAGCTGAACTTCCGATTATGGACGGAAGCGCGAAGCCGTTTGTCGAGCTCATACTTAAAGCCGGGATTCAGAAGCAGGGAGTCCTACAACCGGCTCTAAAAATCACCCGACCTATTGAGGTGAGGGACGGCGACAAGTGGATCCGGGTCCGGCCATCCTGGAAATTTCGGGTGAATTGCAGCATCCGGTTTGACCATCCGCTGCTGGCCCGTCAGAGTTGCTCGTTCGAGCCGATCTCCGAGGATTTCGTCGAGTGGATCGCCCCCGCCCGGACGTTCGGCTTTCTTAAGGAAGTGGAGGCCCTTCGAAATCATGGATTGGCCCGGGGCGGATCCCTCGAAAATGCCGTCGTGGTCGGCCCGGATGGCGTGCTGAATAAGGAAGGGCTACGCTACGCGGACGAGTTTGTCCGTCACAAGATTCTGGATATTCTCGGCGATCTCTCATTATTGGGCATGCCCATTCTGGGTGAAGTGGATGCCTACTGTTCCGGCCATCAACTCAATACGAAGCTGGTGGCCGAAATCATGTCTTCCGGCGATTGCTGGACGATCATCAAAACCCGGCCCGCCTCGGTTGAAATTCAACCGCCCTCCGGCTCCCCGGTGGCGGCCCAGGCATCGCGATGAGACGGCTCCAGGCCAAAATAAAAGCGGGCGTGCTTCCGTCGGGCGTGGAGCTGGGACAATTTCTGTTTCTGAGCCTGGCCCTGCTTCTTTTCGCATCCGTCCTCTGGGCCGTTGCGGTTGTCGGCCGGCAATTCCAATAGAAAATCCATCCAGATCCAGCCCGGACGGGTATTGATTCCCGTTCGTCCCTCATGTCTTGTTGACCCCGTTCGACCAATTGGGTAAAATTCGAGCCACTCAAGGAGTGATCGCGTGTCCGGTCGTCTGATCCTAACCGCTTCGGATGTGTCATTGGCCCTCTCCGACCCCTTTGGCCTCTGGCACGACCATCACGGAGACCCAAAGTTCAAAGATCCGGAAGATGAATTCACCGATTTCCTGCGGGAGCAGGGACTGCGGATCGAGAAAGAACTTTTAAACAAGCGCCACGAGCGGTTCACCGATCTCACCGGCCAATCGTTCGCGGCGGCGGCAACGCAAACGGCTCAACTTCTGAAGTACGGACATGTCACGATCTACGGGGGCGCGATGGAGACGGAGTCCTTGGGACTCCGCGGGCGGCCGGATGTAATTCAAGTGGAAAAGGGGCGCTGCGTCGTTGAGGAATATAAACTCGCCGGCACGCCGGATGAGACCCATGAGATTCAGGCGCTCGTTTACGCATATATCTTGCGAAAGGGTTACGGAGTCGAATGCGAAAGCCGGGTGGTCACTCGACTGGACGAGGAATTCAACATTCCGTACGATGAGTTCAAGGTGAAGGAGACGATCGCCCGCGCCCGCGAGATCATCGAGGGCGAAAATCCGCCCTACCCCGTCTACAACTGTCGCTCCCGGTGGAGACGCTTCCAGAATAAGACCGCCCGCGACCGGCAGGACGTGACCTTGGCCTGGAACGTGGGGGCCGCTCATGCGGAAAAATTTCATCGTATGGGCGTTCACACGCTGGAGAGTCTGGCCGGGCTGGATCGGAATACGTTAAGGACGATCAAGGGCCTTGGCCCCAAAAAAATTCCTCAGATTTTGAACTCGGCGAAATCCCAACTGTCGAATCGGGTGATTCCGGTCGGATTTTTCACGCCGCTTGAAGATCCACCCGAGGTGGAATTCTATCTCGACCTGGAGGGATCGGGCGAGCTCTTCCAAGACGACCCCGCTTGGAATTGTATCTATCTCATCGGGTTGATTCCCCGATCCCATGGACGGGAGGAAACATACCGTTCGTATCTGGCCAGGACGCCGGCGGATGAAAAGAGAATTCTGACCGAATTTTTGGAGGACCTGCGGAAGGAATCCCGGCGTTATCGTCTCTACCATTGGAATCATTACGAGAAGACCCAATTGAGAAAGGCGTGCGACCGGCACGGCCTCCTTGAAGATTACGACGCCAAGATTTTCCCCTTCCTCGAAGACCTCTGCCGAGCGGCCCAGAACGCGTATGTTCTTCCGACACCCGGCTACAGCATCAAAGTGGTCGCACCGTATTTCGGATTCCAATGGACGCAGGATGCCACGGATGTGGATGCGATGAAAAGCGCGATGATTTGGTACAAGCAGGCGGTGGAGGGCGGCTCCGGCCATGCCATGGAAAAGGTCCTGCGATACAACGAGGATGATTGTCGGGCGATGATCGTTGTCCTCGACGGCATGGGTGATCTGGCCCGGTCCGCGTAGGCGCGGTTCGTGAACCGCGCCTACCGGTAATTGGTGAATTGCAGGGGAAGGCCGAAATCCAGCCCCTTTAGAGCGGTGATGACCCCTTGGAGATCATCCTTGTTCTTGCTCAAGACGCGCAACTGATCCCCTTGAATTTGAGTTTGAACCTTAAATTTTCCATCCCGGATTGCTTTCGAAATCTCTTTGGCTTTTTCGGACGAAATCCCCTGTTGCAATGTGATTTTCTGCCGAACCGTTCCCCCCAGGGCCTCCTCTACTTTGCCATAGCTCAACGCTTTTAGGGAAACGCCCCGCTTGACCAGCTTGGATTGCAATATGTCCTGCACGCTTTTGAGTTTGTATTCGTCGTCCGATACGACGATGAGGTCGGCCCCCTCAAGTGTGATGGAGCTCTTGCTTCCCTTGAAGTCGAATCGCTGTCCGAGTTCCTTCGTGGCCTGGTCCACGGCGTTCTTGGCTTCCTGCAGGTCGGTCTTGGATACGATATCGAAAGAACTGAGATTGGCCATGGGGTTTTCCTCTATCGCGAACGCTGAAGAATTTCAATGACCAGTTCCGCCAATTTCTGGGGACTGAACGGTTTGCTTATATAGTCGGCGGCCCCGAGAGAGACTCCTTTGACCTGATTATCCTGTTCTCCGCGAGCCGTCAACATGATGATGGGGATCCGGGCGGTTTCGGGAATGGTTTTCAGTTTTTCGCATGCCTCAAATCCGTTCATTTTCGGCATCATCACATCCATCAAAATCAAATCCGGCCTCCGGGTCCGCGCGGTCTCGACCGCTTCGAAACCGTTTTCGGCCTCGATGACCGTCAGACCGCAGCGCCCGAGCTTGATCTTGATCAGCTCGCGGACAAATTTCTCGTCATCCACAACCAAGACCGTCTTCCCGGTCTGTCTGTCGGGTTCCTGCGGGGTCATCCGTCGCCTCTTACGGGAAGAACGGGCCTGGGACCACCGGCGGGGATCCCGAACAATGGGCGGCTCCCGGTCGGTTCCCGGCGGCGTGCCGTCTTCCGCCTGGTTTCATTCATGTGAGTGACTTCCTTGGATCCCCGGAAACCCCCAAGATTCCAGGTCGGAATTTAGTGTTTTACGCGGGGAGAATCGACCACTACGATATCCTTGGGCGGCTTGAAGGTAAAGAGCCGATCCTTCAATCCGGTGTTGCTTTTGATCTCCATAAACCGGAATTGGGATCGGTTCCCGTTGCTCTCATACAACGTGAGACCCGTAATGAAATAACTGTCCGGATCCAACTCGATCGTGAGTTTCGTGAGACCCGTGTCCGGATCCTTGGGTATCAGCATCAGCGCGGGGACAGTCTCCGAAGCTTTGTCCGGGGGTTGGGTCCGCTGAACGTCGAAGTCCCGATCCAGCCGGCCGATGCCGCTCAGGAGATGGAGCGGCAATTGGGAATCGGAGATTTCTTCAAAGGAGCTCACGATCACCTGCTTTTGCTCGGGTGTGAAAATCCACACTTTATTGTCGTTGACCCAAATCTGGTGCCGGTTCGGTTCCGAGTAATCCCATCGAAGTTTACCCGGTTTTTTGATATACACCGTGCCCCGCGACCGGATCGGAGAATCGAAGCCCTCGATGACCGTGATTTGCTGAAAGTCGGCCTTCCAGTCGACCGTCCGTTCGTACCTCGACTGGACTTTCTGCACCAAATCGGAAAGGGGGTTCTCAGCGACTGAAGCCGATGCCGCGATCGCGGGATTGAACAAGCCGACGAATCCGATCCATCCGAGAAGCAGCCTTCCGGTTTTCAACGATCCCTTGTTCGGCCCCGGAGGATTCATCCGATTCATCCCACCTGCTCATTCGGCCGGCTCAGCACCTCGCGCGGCTTGCCGCCCGAGGCCGGTCCTACGATTCCATCTTCCTCCATCATCTCGATCATCCGGGCCGCCCGTGGATATCCGACGCGGAGCCGACGTTGAATCAGGGAAGCGGAGGCCGCACCGGATGTGACGACCAGATCGACCGCCTTTTCGTACAGCGCATCCCGTTCGTCGCCTTCGATCTCTCCCGACTCGCCGCTGCCGGCGTCGGTCGGTGCCAGGTCGATGTACTGCGGCTTGCCCTGCGACTTGACGTGGTCGACGACCGCCCGGATCTCGTTCTCGGAGACATAGGCTCCGTGGATTCGAGTGATCCGTCCCGTTCCCGGGGCCAGGAACAGCATGTCCCCCTTCCCCAGCAGCTGCTCGGCTCCGTTGGCATCCAAAATGGTCCGGGAATCGGTCTTGGACGAGACCTGGAAGGAAATGCGCGCGGGGAAATTGGCCTTGATCAGCCCGGTGAGCACATCCACGGAGGGACGCTGAGTGGCGAGAATGAGGTGAATGCCGGCGGCCCGGGCCATTTGCGCCAAACGCGCGATCGAATCCTCGATGTCCCGTGCGGCCACGAGCATCAGGTCGGCCAATTCATCGACGATGACGATCAGATACGGCAGTGGCGTGTTCGGTTCGGAGAGAGACGCCACGACCTCCCCTTCGTTCCCGCTCGCGATCGATTCTTCCAACTTCCGGCCGGCGGCGGCCGAGCCTCGTTCGCGGATCTTATTATTGTAGCCTTCAATGTTTCGCACGCCGGCGTCGGCCAGGAGGCGGTACCGGTGCTGCATCTCGGCCACCAGGCGTTGGAATACCCTCGGTGTATCTTTGGCGCGAACCAGAACCGGCGTTTGAAGATGGGGAATGCCGTCGTAGGCCGACAGCTCCAAGAGCTTCGGGTCGATCATGATAAAACGGACTTCCTGCGGCGTGACGGAGCTGAGGAGGCTCAGGATCATGGTGTTCAGAGCGACGCTTTTTCCCGAGCCGGTGGCCCCGGCGACGAGAAGATGGGGCATGCCCGCCAGGTCCGCCACCATCGGTGTTCCGAAGATATCCTTGCCGAGCGCCAGGGTCAGCTTGGACTTGGACGTGGTAAAGGCCTCGGAGGTCAATATTTCCTTAAGATAAACATCCTCGCGGGTTCGGTTGGGGATTTCGACGCCGACCACCGACTTGCCGGGCAGCGGTGCGACGATTCGCACGCTCATCGCCCGCATCGCCAGGGCAAGGTCATCCGAAAGATTGACGATGCGGTTCACCTTGACGCCGGGAGCGGGTTCGAACTCGTACATGGTGACCACCGGTCCCGGATGAACCTGGGTAACCCGGCCGTCGATTCCATAATCCATCAATTTTTTCTCGAGGATCTGGGAATTGGCCACCAGCTCCTCTTTGGATATCCTGCCCGAAGTGACGGGAGGATCCTGCAGCAGGGTCAGCGGGGGAAGTTGGTAGTCGCCCTTTTCCTTCATGAAGGGCAGATCGACCTGCTTGGGCGGGGCCTTCGGGGGAGGAGGCGCGTCCACGATTTTCGGCTTCTGTGGAGATGCCCTTTGGCGGATTTTCGTCTCGGTATTCCATCGCCGGGACTGTTCATGATAGATCGTCATCGTCGTCCGGACCGAGTCGATCATCCCTCGGACCGATGCGACGGCGAACCCGGTCGCGCGGCGGGCCAGGGAGAGCAGGGTCAACAGCGAAAAAGACGTGGTCAGCATCAGCGAAAGGAAGAGGCCCGCGAGCACGATGATATAGGCACCTATCGGGGCGAAATAGGCCGAGAGCAGGTCGGCCGCCAGTTTCCCAAAAAGTCCTCCCGCGTGGCCGGCAAGAATCGGACCGCCCGTGACGGACGGCAGGCCTGTCCACAGGAGGTGGAGGAGGGCGGCAAAGGAGGCCATGAACAGCGGGTATCCGATAGCCCTCCATCGGTTCAAGGGTGTCGGCTGGGACAGGAGTTTACGCCAGCCGATCACGCAGCTCCCAAGGGCCAACAGATAGGCGCTGCCGCCGATAAGTTGGAATAGTCCGTCGGATAGATAGGCACCCGCCTTTCCGACGAGGTTGTGCACCGAGGGATTGGATGAAACGGAATTCAGCGAAGGGTCACGGGGATCGTACGAAAGAAGGCTGACCAACAATAGCAGGCCGACGGCGAGCAGGATAATTCCCAGGATCTCTTGGTGCCGGTTTTCCGGTTGAATCGATCGCGCCATTTGACTCCCATATTTAGCATATTTTCGAGGTAAATTCAAACAGTTTGTCGGCGAGGCGGGCGAACTCCTCGATCGAGAGCGTCTCGGCGCGGCGCTGGGGATTTCCGGGCGTGATGGATGCGGCGTCCAAGGCTTTTTCGACGGCGTCGTTTGCAAACCCGCTGTCCTTGAGGGCGTTGCGGAGGGACTTCCGGCGGTGCGCGAACCCGGCCCGGACGGTACGAAAGAAAAAGTTCTGATCCTTGACCGCGCATACGGGTGCGGGCCGGATCTCCAGCCGGATGACGGCCGAGTCCACCCGCGGGGGGGGTCTGAAGCAGCCCCGCGGGACGACGAACTCCAGTCGGGGCTCGCAAAAATACTGAACGCCGATCGACAACGGGCCGTACTCTTTGCCGCCCACGCGGGCCACGATTCGGCGGGCCACTTCCAGTTGAACCATCAGCACCATCCGGCTGATGCGGGACCGCAATTCCAGCAGTCGAAAGAGGATCGGTGTGGAAATCGCGTAGGGCAGATTGGCGACGACGGCAAAAGGGGCGGGAAGGTTTTCATACGGAAAGGACATCGCATCGGCCCGGATCAGATGGACACTGGGGAACGGCGCGAGTTCCCTTTCAAGTTCATCATAAAGGTGCCGGTCCAACTCGATCGCGAAGATTTCGGCACCTGTTTCACGGAGGGCGCGGGTGAGCACCCCGCGGCCGGGCCCGATCTCGACCGCCGTTTCCTTCGGTCGCGGGTCGGCCAGGGCGATGATCTTCCGGATGATGTTCGGGTCGTGAAGAAAATGCTGTCCCAGGGCCTTCCGTCTGGATCTCATGTCCGCCTTCATGCGGGGAAGATGGCCCGCGTCCCATCGAGGCCCGCGATCGGCGCCCCGATTATTTCTTTTTCACGGAAAAATCGGCCGCCAGGCGGACGGCCTCCATCAGACTCCCCGGATGCGCGATTCCCTTGCCGGCGATGTCGTAGGCCGTTCCATGATCGGGAGAGGTCCGGATGAAGGGGAGGCCCACCGTCACATTGACGGCGTGGCCGAACCCCAGCAGTTTAATCGGGATCAGCGCCTGGTCGTGGTACATGGCCACAATGAGGTCGTAGTGGCCCTCGAAGGCTCGTCGAATGAGACTGTCGGCCGGCCGTGGACCGATCACGGAAATACCTTGACGCGCGGCGGACTCCACGGCAGGACGGATCACCTCCTCCTCTTCCCGGCCGAACAGCCCTCCCTCCCCCGCATGCGGATTCAGGCCCGTCACCCCCAACCGGGGGCGGCGAAGTCCGAAGTACCGCATGCCGGCGTCCTGCCCCAGCCGGATGGCGGTCAAGATGCGCTCCCGGGTGAGACGCCTCGGAACGTCCCCCAGGGCCAGATGCGTTGTGGCCAAGAGGATTCGAAGCGGATGGGGGCGGGAGGGCACGGAGCGAGAGGGCAGCCATCGGATACCGGACAAGGGGGCAACCATGAGCATTCCCACGTCAGTGACCCGGCAAAGTTTCGCCAGCAGTTCAGTATGACCGGGATAAATGTAGCCCGAAGCGTGCAGCCCCTCTTTACTGATCGGAGCCGTCACAATCGCCGACAGCCGCCGGGAGAGTGCGAGGTGGGCGGCCACCTGGATG
>Ga0210139_1000104_pt1 | contig 14615 bp, 14 predicted proteins | sample Browns_TuleB_D2_FD_184855 | JGI IMG/M metagenome (GOLD analysis project Ga0210139, IMG submission 184855) | Wetland microbial communities from San Francisco Bay, California, USA, that impact long-term carbon sequestration - Browns_TuleB_D2 (SPAdes) | ecosystem: Environmental > Aquatic > Marine >... | reverse complement strand
TGCCACAGCAGGTTGGGGATCCGATACCACTCCGCACCAGGCGGGCCCGCCTCTCTACGACAATCTGGGCACGTACCACCGCGCGATCACGACCAAGTCTCCCGTGGCCCAGAAGTACTTCGACCAGGGCCTGCGGCTGACCTACGCGTTCAACCACCCGGAAGCCATTCTCGCCTTTCAGGAGGCGGCCCGGCTTGATCCCCAGTGCGCCATGTGCCAGTGGGGCATCGCTTATGCCCTGGGACCGAACATCAATCTGCCGATGGATGCGTCCGCGGTGGCCCCGGCCTACGGGGCGGTCCAGAAGGCGGTTGCTCATTCGAGTACCGGCACGCCCGCCGAACGCGCGCTGATCGCCGCGTTGAGTAAGCGGTACGCCAAGTCTCCTCCGGCGGACCGGTCTTCCCTGGACAGCGCCTACACCAAAGCCATGGCTCACATGGTGGCCCGGTTCCCGTCGGATCTGGACGCAGCCACGCTCTATGCCGAGTCGCTCCTGGATCTCAGGCCGTGGGACCAGTGGACCCTCGATGGCCGGCCGCAGCCCGGGACCAGGGAGGCGATGGCTGCGCTGGAGCGGGTGATCGCCACCAACCCCAAACATCCCGGCGCCTGCCACTACTACATCCATACCGTCGAAGCCTCGAGGACGCCGGAGCTGGCGCTCCCCTGCGCCGACCGGCTCGCCGGTCTGATGCCGGGCGCCGGGCACCTGGTGCACATGCCGGCCCATATCTACCTGCTGTTAGGCCGCTACGACGACGTGTTGGCCTTAAACCAGCACGCCGAGCACACCGACGAGACCTACATCGCGGACCGCCATCCCCGCGGGATGTATTCCATCATTTACTACACCCACAACGTCCATTTCCTGTTGGTGGGCAACCTGTTGATCGGTAACAGCGGCAAGGCCATTGCCGCGGCCAACAAGCTCGCCACCCTGTTTCCTGCGGAGGCGGTGCGGGCCTTCCCGCCGGCCCAGTACATGTTGCCCTTGCAGCTGACAACCTGGGCCAAGTTCGGATATTGGAAACAACTCCTGGCGGCGCCCTCGCCCCCAGCCGAATTCCCCTATGCCGTGGCCATTTGGCATTACACCCAGGGGCTGGCTCAGGCTGCCACAGGCGATTACCAGGCGGCGCAGGTCTCATTGGATGCAGTAAGAGCCACCGATCTGGGAGACTCCGAGGCAGGTGGACCCTTCGGCCAGATGCTCCTGCGAATCGCGGCCACGGAGCTCGAAGGCGAAATCGCGGCTCGGCAGGGCAGCTGGGATCCGGCCATCGTTAGCTTGCGCCAGGCGGTGGCCACCGAAGACAGCCTGGGCTATATCGAGCCACCCTGGAGCTATTACCCGGTACGCCACCGGTTGGGAGCGGCCTTACTCAAGGCTGGTCGTCCGGCCGAAGCCGAGACCACTTACCGGCAGGATCTCGCGCAGCACCCCCACAACGGCTGGTCCCTCTACGGTCTCGCGGAGAGTCTCAAGCAGCAGGGCAAGACTGCCGCGGCCGATTCGGCTCAGGCCGCGTTCAAGACTGCGTGGTCCAAGGCCGACGTGGATCTCGCCAGCCTGGGTTTCTGAGGCTACCAGTGCGACTGGTGAACCGGCTGGTTCGGGAGTAGCTTGGGGCGGTTGTACTAGGATTTCTCCAGCGAGGGAGTCGAATTCATGTCCGCCGACGAGCCCAAGGGACCAGCACTCAAACCGGTCACTCCGGCCCGGGTGGCCCAGGAGATTACCAAGCTGAGCGCCGACCGGCGTAACGGCCAGGTGGAAGCCCACGTTTACGATCAGCGTTTCGCCCGGATGATTCAGGAGCTGCGGGAGCGGCGTATCGAGGGCACCCGGGCCGACATCCAGGCGGCACTCGAGCCGCTGGTCAAGGCCGGGACCATCACCGCCGGCGAATTCAAGCGCCTGCTCTCTCAGCTCGGCATGCAGTAACTCGCAGGCCCAGCCATGACCCTGCGCCCCCCGGCGGTGGCCCTGCCGCCCGCCTTGGCGCCCCTCGAGATGTCGGTCCCGGCTTCGGACGGGCTCGTGCTCAAGGGGATCCTCGAGTATCCCAACCGTCCCGGGGGGAACCGCTTTCCCCTCGCGGTTCTGGCTCATCAGTACCCCGCCACTCGCGACAGCTTCGCCCCTCTGATCGACGACCTGCTGGTTCATGGCCTGGCCACCTTGGCCTTCGATGAGCGGGGCCATGGGGCCTCGATTCGGGGACCCTCGGGCCCGGTGGTGATCGATACGCCGGTCGGCTTTACCATGGAGGCGTTCGGTGCCGCCTTCATCGGGAGCGCCAGCCGGGTCGGCTTCAACCGGATCGACGACGACATCCTCCGGGTGGCCAGCTGGGGCGCGGCCCAGAATTTCGTGGACCCCAAGCGGATTCTATTGATCGGATCCAGCGTGGGAGGCACCGGGGTCGTGCTGGCTTCGACCAAAGTGCCGAACCTGGTCGGGGTGATCACCTTTGGTGCCGCCGGAGAGCTGGTCTGGGGACCCGACGGGAAACAGCAGGCGCGCCGCGCCATCGAGCAGATCAAGGCGCCCTGTCTGCTCACCACCTCCGAGAAGGACCCCTTCAAGGGCGCGGCTCTGGTACTGGACTGGAGCAAGGGATTGTCTCACGTGACCACCAAGCAAGTCCCCGGCGACGCGCACGGCATGGCGATCTATTACGACGTTCGGGAAGAAGTGTTGGGGTTCTTGAGAAAGCTGGCGGGGTAGGGGGCGGACAAGGCGGACAGGGCGGTCAGGACCGACAGGCAACACCCGAACTCAGAACCCCTCAGGACTCAGGACTCAGGACTCAGGACACAGGACTCAGGACTCAGGACTCAGGACTCAGGACTCCCATGCGTACCATCCCCCTCGGCCCCAACGCTCCGCCAGCTACCGTCATCGGCTACGGCGGTATGCACGTCTCGATCGACGGCCGGCCTCCCGAGGAGCAAGGTGTCCGGGTCATTCACGCGGCGCTCGATGCCGGGGAGACCCTGATCGATACCGCCGACGTCTACTGTCTCGACCACACCGACATCGGACACAACGAGCGGCTGATCGCCCGTGCTCTCTCCACCTGGAAGGGGCGCCGCGAGTCCGTTCTGGTGGCCACCAAGGGTGGCCTGACTCGACCGCAGGGTCGCTGGGAGCGGGATGGTAGCGCTCGCCATTTGCGCGAAGCCTGCGACCGGTCACTCAGGGCCCTGGGGGTGCCACGGATCGATCTCTACCAGCTGCACGCTCCCGATCACCAGGTCCGCTTCGAGGAGAGCGTCGGCGCCCTGGCCGAGTTGCAGAAGGCGGGGAAGATCCGGTGGGTAGGCCTCTCCAACGTCTCTGTCGAGGAGATCAAGAAGGCCGAGGCCATCGTGCCGATCACCTCGGTGCAGAACCGCCTCAATCCATTCTTCCGGGAGGCGCTGGCCGACGGCGTAGTGGCCTACTGTGCCTCGCGGGGAATCGGCTTCCTGGCCTACAGTCCCACCGGCGGCGGCCGGCTGACCAGGAAGATCCCCCAGATCCCGGTCCTCCAGACCATCGCCCGCCGGCTCGGCGTCTCCCCGCACCAGGTCTGTCTGGCCTGGGTCATGAGGCAGGGAGCCACGGTGATCGCCATCCCCAGCTCCAGGACCATCGAGCACGCCGTGGACGGCGCGCAGTCCGCGGACGTGACGCTGACGGCCGAAGACCTGCGCGCGATCGACGCCGCCGAGTTCTCCCGCGCGTAGCGGGAGACCGCCGGTTTACCGTTCCCCGCCCGGAGCGGTTACTTTTTCAAAATGCCATCCACCGCCCGCCGCCAGGCCGTCACGGTCCAGGTTGGAAACGTCCCGGTCGGCTCCTGCCATCCCATCGTCGTCCAGTCCATGACCAACACCGACACTGCGGACGTGGCGGCGACGGTGCGTCAGGTCGGGGCGCTGGCGCGGGCGGGAAGCCAGCTGGTCCGGGTGACGGTCAACAACGAGGAGGCCGCGGCCGCGCTTCCCGAGATCGTCGAGGGTCTCGACCGAATCGGGGTCCACGTTCCCATCATCGGGGACTTCCACTACAACGGGCACCTGCTGCTCGCCAAGTATCCCGCCTGTGCCGAGGCGCTCGCCAAGTATCGGATCAACCCCGGCAACGTCGGGGGCAAGCGGCGCGATGAGAACTTCTCGACCATCATCGAGATCGCCCTCAGGAACGAGAAGCCGGTCCGGATCGGGGTGAACTGGGGCTCGCTCGACCAGGCCCTGCTCACCGAGATGATGGACGCCAACGCCGCGCTGCCGGAGCCCAGGGATGCGCGGGACGTCACCATGGACGCCATGGTCGAGAGCGCGCTCCGTTCGGCTGCTCTGGCCGAGGCGACCGGAATGCCCCATGACCGGATCATCCTCAGCGCCAAGGTGTCAGGAGTGCAGGATCTGGTGGACGTCTACCGGATGCTCGCCGCGCGCTGCGACTATCCTCTCCACCTCGGGCTCACCGAGGCGGGGCTCGGGATGAAAGGGATCGTGGCCAGTACCGCCGGGCTCTCGATTCTGCTCCAGGAAGGGATCGGCGATACTATCCGCGTCTCCCTCACTCCCGCACCCGACGGGGATCGCACCGAGGAGGTCCAGGTCGCCCAGCAGGTGCTGCAATCGCTGGGAATCCGGAGCTTCAATCCTCAGGTCACTGCCTGCCCCGGCTGCGGGCGCACCACCAGCACCTTCTTCCAGCAGATGGCCGAAGACATCCAGACCTACCTCCGGGCCCAGATGCCGGTCTGGCGGACATCACATCCTGGAGTCGAGGAGATGAAAGTGGCGGTGATGGGATGTGTGGTGAACGGGCCTGGAGAATCGAAGCACGCCAACCTCGGCATTTCCCTCCCGGGCACCTTCGAGGAGCCAAAGGCCCCGGTGTACGTGGACGGGCGCCTGCTCACTACCCTGAAGGGGGAGGGGATCGTCCCCGAGTTCCTCAAGATCCTCGAGGAGTACGTAGCCAATCGATACCCGGAGACCGGTGAACCGGCCGAGGTCTCCGTCTCTCGTGGGAAGGCGAGGGTGTGAGTACGCCTCCCCGATGATCGGTCTCGATACCACCCTGCGGGAGCAGCCATTGGTCGCCATCCCCCTGCTGTTTGGGGCCGGCCTGGTCACCAGCCTGACGCCCTGCGTCTACCCGATGATCCCCATCACCGCCGGCCTTCTGGGTGGTGCGGGTGCCGAGAAGCCTACCGGCAAGCGGACCGGGCTGCTGATCCTGAGCTACGTGGTGGGCCTGGCGCTGGTCTACTCGGTGCTGGGGCTCCTGGCGGGCCTGACGGGAACCATCTTCGGGGCGATCAGCTCGAACCCCTGGGCCTATTTCGTCATGGGGAACCTGCTGCTGCTCTTCGGCCTCGCCATGCTCGACGTATTCACCGTCCGGATCCCGACGCCGATGCTGACCTGGGCTAGCCGCTTCGGCGCGGCGACCTATGGAGGGGCCTTCGCGATGGGGGCTACCTCGGGTCTCGTGGCGGCTCCCTGCGGCGCCCCCGCCTTCGGTGCGGTGCTCACATTCGTAGCCGTGACCCGGAGCGCCGGGCTGGGGTTTCTCTACCTGCTGGTGTTTTCGCTGGGGATGACCGCTCTGCTGGTGGCCGTGGGGCTCTCCTCGGCTGCCCTGACCAAATTGCCCAGGAGCGCGGCCTGGACCCTGTGGTTCAAACGGGTCAGCGGCCTCGTTCTGCTGGGAGTGGCCGAGTATTACTTCGTGCAGATGGGTAAGGTGCTCTGATGCTCTCGAAAAAAGCGCGTAGGCCGATTCCGTGGGCTCTGGGGACGGCCGTCCTGGCTCTGGCGCTCGGGGCAGGGCAGGCCCGGGCCCAGGGAGATGCCGGTATCCCGGTGGGGTCAAAGGCCCCGCTGGTCGCCGTGAACGACCTGGATGGAAAGCCGGTGGATCTTGGGACCTGGATCGGCAAGCGACCCGTCCTCCTCGAGTTCTGGGCCACCTGGTGCGAGAACTGTGAGGCCCTGCTGCCCAGCCTCAAGTCGGCCTATCAGGCCTACAGCGACCGGATGGAGTTCATTGCGGTCAACGTGGTGGTCAATCAGACCCCCGAGAAGGTCCGCCGGTACATCAGCCAGCACCAGATGCCCTTCCGGATCCTTTACGACGACCAGGCCACCAGCGTCCGGGCCTATCTGGCCCCGGCTACCTCGTTCGTCGTGTTGATAGGGAAGGACGGAAAGGTCACCTACACCGGCCTGGGGCCTGACCAGAACCTCGAACCCGCCATCAAGAAGACCCTCGGCGCCTCCTAGGGGCGCCAGTCCTGGAGAAACCAGTCACATGTTCCCGAATTTTGCCGGCCAGACCGCCCGGTCCGCCCTTTCTCGGAGCAACCTGTCCGTCTTGTCCGTCCTGTCCGCCTTGTCCGCCCGCTTTTCGACCGCCCTGTCCGTCTTGTCCGTCCTGTCCGCCCACCCCCTGGCCGCCCAACAGCCCGGTGCGGACCAGCCGTCTGCCATCCTCGAAACCGGCCCGGAGGTGGGCACCCGGGCCCCGGACTTCTCCCTCCCCTGGGCCGACAAGGACAGTCTGGGGTCGGCAGACCTCTGGTTCAGCCTCTCCGGCCAACAGGGGCAGGTTGTCGTCCTGATCTTCTATCCCCGGGACTTCACCAAGAGTCCGACCGAGATGCTCACCCGGATCGCCCAGGATTCCATTATTGGCCGGGGCCGGGTGGTGGTGGCCGGGGTGAGTTCCGACTCCCTCGACACGCACCAGCGCTTCGCCGCCAGCCTGGTCCTCCCCTTCCGGCTGCTCGCCGACTCGAAAAACACCGTGGCCAAGCGCTACGGGGCGTTCGATCCCAGTGGCTCCGACCGGCGGGTGGTCTATGTGATCGATCGGAAGGGGAAGGTCGCCTATCAGGACCTCCAGTTCGTGGTGAGCGACCCCAAGGAGTACACTAGGCTTCAAACGGCGGTGAAGGCGGCCTTGAAGAGCTGAAGAGTGTGGGAATGCAGGCTCCCAGGCCCGGCTGGGGACCGATATACAGTCGTGATGCATAATTTCCGGGTAACTGACGACACTGTCGCCATGCTACTTATCAACATGAGTTCTTCACGTTTATTAATTGTGGATCAATGACTTAGGGATTTCACCTCAAGTGGAAAACTATTTCCACTTCTGGCTGCTTCTGGTAAATGAGCTTATAAGTCGGTTTCAACATCCGAACGGCTTCCACATGTTGAAAAGAAGGCTCTCTCCACAGGCGTGGGCATCCTGAGACGCTACCCAAGATTTCTCGGGCTCTTGGGCCCTATCGGGGGATGTTGAAAAGTCCTCTCGCCGACTCCTCACCTTTCTTTCCACCAACGTGACACTCCTTCCGGTCTCCGCGGCTGATTCCGGTTTTCTCCGGGCCCGCCGAGTGATGACCATGGCGCCCTCGGGGCCTGGCGCCTCACCGCCGGGGGTGGCTGACGCGGTGCGGTGGGAGGATGGCCGGATAGTCGAAGTGGGCTCAGCGAGTCTTCTGGAGCCCAAGATTCCGCGAGGGGTCCCCCGATTTGACCTCCCGCGGGCCCTGGTGACCCCTGGGTTCGTGGATGGCCACACCCACTTCGCCATGTGGGGGCTGGCTCGAGAGAGGGTTCACCTGGCCGGCGTGGCCAGTCTCCGAGAAGCCCTCACCCGGGTGTCTCAGGCTGTTCCCGTCCAGGGCTGGGTCCTGGGACACGGGTGGGAAGCCAGTCGATGGGAGGCCCCGCCGGACCGCTGGAACCTCGACCAGATTCAACCCCTCCCGGTCTGCCTCGATTCTCTAGACGTCCACGGCGTCTGGGTGAACAGCGCAGCCCTGGCGGTGTGCGGAATCGGTCGAGACACCCCCGACCCGGCTGGGGGGCGGATCCTCCGGGACGGAAACGGGGAGCCGACCGGTCTCCTGCTCGAGCGCGCCGTCGAGCTGATTCGGCCTCACCTCCCGGCTCCCGCTCCAGATCAGATCCTCGCGGTCTTGCGCGGCGCTCAGCAGGAGGCCCATCGCCTCGGGGTCACCGGGATTCACAACGTCGAGGGGATGGAGGTGCTGGACGCCTTTCGGCGGATGGAGTCCGAGGGGGAACTGGCACTTCGGGTGCTCTTTCACCCGCCGGTAGCCGCTCTTCCCCAGTTGCTGGCCGCCGGCATTCGGAGCGGGAGGGGGAGCGGTTGGCTCCGGATCGGGGGGATCAAGATCTTCCTCGACGGCAGCCTGGGCAGCCGTACCGCCTGGATGCTGGAGCCTTATGAGGGGAGCCGGGACCGGGGACTCCCTATCACCGCCGAGGCGGAGGCCCGGAGCGCGGTGAGGGCGGCGGCGGCCGGCGGATTGGGCTGTACCGTCCATGCCATCGGGGATGCGGCGGTGCGCTTCGCGCTCGATCTTCTGGCGGATCTCCCTCGAACGGCGGTCCGCCATCGCATCGAGCATCTCCAGTGCGTCCACCCCGACGATCTGGCCCGGGCCGCTCGGTCGGGAATCGTCGCCTCGATGCAGCCGGTACACCTGCTGGCGGACGTCCCGCTCGCCGACGCGCGATGGGGTGCTCGGAGCCGCGGCGCGTACGCCTGTCGAAGCCTGCTCGACCAGGGCACGCAGCTGGTTTTCGGGAGTGACGCACCGGTCGCCCCACTGGACCCGCGCGAGGGCGTCTTCGCCGCGCTCGAGCGAAAGGCGACTCCCGGCAGTCCGAGCTGGTACCCGATGGAGAGGATCGGCTTTCGAGAGGCGGTGTCGGCCTATACCGCCGCTGCGGCCGATGCTGGCGGCGAACGCGGTCGGCGGGGAACGCTGGCTCCGGGAGAAGATGCGGACCTGGTGGCCTGGGACGTGGATCCCGCTATTGAGCGAGACGCCGGCGATGCGTTCCGAGCGGGACACGCTGCGTTGACCGTCGTGGGAGGCCGTGTCGTGTTCCGGGCGTGACCCTCCGGGGTTAGAATTCCCCAGTGCCTGCTTCGCCAATCCGTCGCACCAAGATCGTCGCCACCCTGGGCCCTGCCTGGTCCGAGCCGGACCGCATGGCTGCCATGCTGGAGGCTGGGACGAGCGCGGTGCGGATCAATGCCTCCCACGGGACTGCCGAGACCCGCGCCCTCTGGATCAAACAACTCCGTGAGGTGCTGGCCGCCCGCCGCGAGACGGCCGCGGTCATCCTCGATCTTCAGGGCCCTCGCATCCGCGTCGGCGACCTCCCGGCTCCTCGCAAACTCGCCCCCGAACAGGTGGTGACCTTCGCGCCGGTCGCGAACGCCCGGCCCGAAGACATTCCCGTCACCTATTCCGAGCTGGTCTCGGACGTGGGGCCCGGCGCCCGGCTGCTGCTCAACGACGGGCTGATCCAGGTGGACATCCTCGAAGTCTCCCAGGGCCGGGCCACCGGGAGGGTCCGCTACGGCGGCGAGCTGACCTCGCACAAGGGGATCAATCTTCCCGGCGTCGAAGTCACGGCGCCTCCGCTCACCGACAAGGATCGTGAGGATCTCAAGCACGGGCTCGAGCTGGGGGTCGACTACGTGGCGCTCTCCTTCGTGCGCCGGGCCGAAGACATTCAGGCCCTGCGCCGGCTGGTGCCCAAGAACATCAAGCTGATCGCCAAGATCGAGAAGGACACCGCGCTCAAGAACCTCTGCGACATCCTGGAGGCGGCCGATGCCATCATGGTCGCACGCGGGGACCTCGGCGTGGAACTGCCTTTCGAGGAGGTGCCGCTGGCGCAGAAGCGGATCATCCGGGAGGCCAATCTCCACGGCAAGCCGGTGATCACCGCGACCCAGATGCTCGAGTCGATGGTCCGTGCTCCCCTGCCGACCCGGGCCGAGGCCTCCGACGTCGCCAACGCCATCCTCGACGGGACCGACGCCGTCATGCTCTCGGCGGAGACCGCGATCGGGGCCTACCCCCTGGAGGCGGTGAGGGCCATGGACCGGATCGCGCGGGAGATGGAAGCGCAGCGGCCGCGCCGGAGCCCCGCCTTCGACGCCGCGGTAGGCCGCCGCTCGGGCGAGACCGATCGCAAGCATCACATGGCTGGAGACGGCGCTCCCGCCCGGACCGAGGATGCCATCGGTGTGGCGGTCTGTGCCGCCGCCGATCTTCTCGCCTGTCCGCTGATCGTTTGCTTCACAACCAGCGGGTTCACCGCCCGGAAGGTCGCCGCCTATCGTCCCACCGTTCCCATCCTGGCCGCGACCCCGGAGCCTGAGACCCATCGCCAGCTCTCGCTGGTCTGGGGTGTGATCCCGGCACTGACCGAGCACTCCTCGGACTACGACTCGCTCCTGGCCGCGGCCCGCCGCGAGATTCTCGCCCGCGGTCTCGCGGCACCGGGCGAGCGGGTGGTGGTCACCGCCGGCGTGCCCTTCGACGTGGCCGGAACCACCAATCTGCTCAAGATCGAAGCGGTATGAACCGCCCCCCCTCCGGCCCGCGGTGAAGGAGCGGAGCAGCGCCGGCGATGCGACTCACGTTTCTCGGTACCGGGACTTCCTTCGGCGTTCCCCAGATCGGCTGCACCTGCGCGGTCTGCGGTTCGAGCGACCCGCGCGATAAGCGCACGCGATCAGGGGCCCTGGTCCAGGTCGGCGGGCAGAACATCCTGATCGACACGCCGCCTGAGCTCCGCATGCAGCTGATCCAGTGCGGAATCCACCGGGTGGACGCCGTGGTCTATACCCATGAGCACGCCGACCACATCAACGGGATCGACGACCTCCGGATCTTTTCGGTGAGTCGGGGCCGGGCGCTCAGCTGCTATGGGCCCGCCGAGACGCTGGCCCGCCTGGAGCAGGGCTTCCCCTACATCTTCGACGAGAACGTGCGGCCCTTTGCGGGGACCTCGAAGCCGAACCTCCAGCTTCACGCGCTCGAGCCCGGCGGGGTGGTGGAGATCGCAGGGGTGCCGGTGCTGCCGCTGGCCTTCCCCCATGGGCACCTGCGGGTCTTCGGATACCGCTTCGGGCCTCTGGCCTACATCACCGACGTGAAGTCGGTCGGACAGGCCGAGCGGGCCCAGCTCTGCGGACTCCAGGTGCTGGTGCTCAATGCCCTCTGGTGGCGCCAGCACCCGACGCATCTGAGCATCGAGGAAGCCATTGAAACCGCGCGCGCGGTGGGCGCCCGTCGCACCTTTCTCACCCACTTGACCCACGAGACCGGCCATGCCGAGCTGGCCGATCGGCTCCCGGCCGGGCTCGCCCCGGCCTACGATGGCCTCACGGTGGAGATCGCGGAATGAAGCTCAGCTACGGGCGGGTCTTCTCCGACCGGCTGGACGGTGTCCACGGCCTGGCGCGGGGCGAGTTGACCGCTCTGGCTCAGCGCTTCCCCGAGGTGCAGGCCGAGGTCCGGCGCCGCCGGTCCGGCGGAGAGTACGGCTTCTACGGCCTCGGCCACCAGGAGCTGGCGGTGAAGAGCATCGCCGGGTTCGCGGAAGGGCTGGGGCAGGCGTACGACCATGTGCTGGTGCTGGGGATCGGCGGCTCCGCGCTGGGCGCCAAGGCCCTGCTCAACGCCTTGCGGCCGCCCGCCTGGAACGAATTGGACGACGAATCGCGCGACTATTTCCCCCGGCTCACGGTCCTCGACAACGTGGATCCCAGCAGCGTGGCCGGGGCGCTCAAGCGCATCGATCCCCGCCGGGTGCTGGTCAACGTGATCTCCAAGTCCGGCGGAACCGCGGAGACCATGGCGCAGTACCTGGTGATCCGGGCCTGGCTCGAGGAAGCGCTTGGGGCCGCCGTCACCCGACACCTGGTCTTCACCACCGATCCGGCGCGCGGCGCCTTGCGGGAGCTGGCGCAGCGGGAGGGAATCGCGACGCTCGATGTCCCCGTCGATGTCGGCGGCCGCTTCAGCGTGCTCTCGCCGGTCGGGCTCTTGCCCGCGGCGCTGGTGGGCATCGACATCGCCGCCCTGCTGGCCGGGGCGCGGCACGCCCTGGAGCGGGCCGAGGCGGATCAGCTGGGACACAACCCCGCCGCGCTCTACGCCGCGCTACACTGGGCCGCCGATTCGCGCCTGAGGGCGGGAATTCACGTGCTGATGCCGTACACCGATCGGCTCCGCGAATTCGCCGAGTGGTATCGGCAGCTCTGGGCCGAGAGCCTGGGCAAGGCGGTGAGCCGGCTGGGTCGAAGCGTCGAGAGCGGGCCCACCCCGGTCGGGGCCATCGGCGCCACCGATCAGCACAGCCAGGTGCAGCTCTTCATGGAAGGGCCGCACGACAAGGTGATCACGTTCCTGGTGGTGGAGAACCTGGGAGACGAGGTCGCCATCCCGGCTCGGGATCAGCTGCCCTCCGATCTCGCCTACCTCCCCGGCCATTCCCTGGGCGAGCTGTTGCGACTCGAGTACGAGGCTACCGCCGCGGCCCTGGCTCGAATGGGCCGGATGAGTCTCACGCTCCGGATTCCGGAACTCTCCGGCGAGACGCTGGGCGAGCTCTTCATGTTCTATCAGTTGGCCACCGGCTACGCCGGAGTCTGGTACGACGTGGATCCCTTCGACCAGCCGGGCGTCGAACTGGGGAAGCGGTTGATCTACGCCGCGCTCGACCGCCCAGGCTTCGAGAGCGAGCGCATGCCCCCGGCCGAGCCGGGAGACGTGGTGTGAATCCCTCCGAGACCGCCGGACCGCTCCTGGTCGGCCTGGGACTGGTCCTGGTGGTGGTCGGGTTGCTGGCCTGGTCCGGGGGACTGAGCTGGTTCGGCCGCCTTCCGGGGGACGTCCGGATCGAGCGGGATTCGGTGCGGATCTACGTCCCGATCGTCTCGATGCTGCTGGTCTCCCTGGTGATCAGCGGCGTGCTCTACCTCATTCGCCGGTTCCGCTGAGCCGTCCGGAGGTGTGACGTGGCGCTCGATATGAGGGAGAAGTGTGAAGGCTGTCAGGCGGCGGTGGGGCCCCTCGACCTCGCCTTCATTTGCAGCTATGAATGCACCTTCTGTCCGTCCTGCGCGATCACGCATGCGCAACGCTGCCCCAACTGTCGCGGCGAGCTGGTGCGCCGGCCGCGGCGCGAACAGACCTGATGTTTGACCCCGCTCGGCGCGGATCCTAGATTGCGCCGAGACTCACCTCATCGTGGTTCGTATGACAACGCCCGAAGAAGAACGCGAAATCGTCTACGTCGAGCCGGAAGCCGGTTCGATCCTCAAGCCCTTCCTCCTCGGGACGACCCTGCTGGGCATCGTCACGAGCGTCGTTGCCTATCCCTGCGCCTATTACTTCGTCCGGGAGTACCGCCATCTCCGCCACCGGACGCACGGGACGTCCAATGTATAAGGGCTCTCTGTACGAAGGCCACGCGTTGATTGCCGATCCCATCCATGAATACATCACGTTTACGGTTCCGTATCCGGATGCATCACCCGAGATTACGGAGAAACATTTGATCGACTCTCCGTGGATGCAACGGCTTCGGTATATCTACCAGCTTCAGAGCGCCCGTTGGGTCTATCCTTCCGCCGAGCACAGCCGGTTCCAGCATTCGATCGGCGCGATGCATGTGGCCGGTCGGTTTGCCCGTCATCTCTATGCCTCGTTGATCGAGATCGTTCCGGACTGCCCGTCGGAGAATTTCATCGAGGAACTTCTCCGCGTCACCGCCCTAGTTCACGACATCGGTCACGGGCCCTTTGGCCATTTCTTCGATGATAATTTTCTGGCCCAGTTCGGGATCACCCACGAGGTTCTGGGCCAGCATATCATCCGGGACGAGCTGGGGAGCCTGATCCGCAAGATCCGCCGCAGTCCTTCGGGACCGTTCGGGCGGGGGGAGGAGATCAATCCGGACCATGTCGCCTTTTTGATCCTCAAGGACCCGCAAAAGGACAGCGCGAAGTATCCCCGCTGGCTGGTTTTCCTTCAACCGATCCTGGGCGGAATCTACACGGCCGACAACATGGATTATGTCCTCCGGGATTCTTACATGTGCGGCGTGGCGGTGGGTCCGGTCGACATCCGGCGGCTGATTCATTACACGTTTTTCACGGGCAAGGGTCTCACGCTTCACAAGACGGGGCTCTCGGCCCTGCAGATGTTTTTGAACACCCGTCTCTACCTCTATTCGAACGTGTATTACCACCGGACGACGCGGGCGATCGACCTGCACCTGCGCGACATTTTCCACGACACGATCCAAAGAATCTTCCCCCATCATCCGGTCAAGAAACGGGCGGAATACCTCGAGTTGACCGAATGGTCGCTGCTGGAGGAGATCCGTCGGTGGAAGCGGTCTTCGGACACCCGGAAGCGGAAACTGTACGAGGAGTGGCAACTGATCTTCCATCGGGATGTGAAGTGGAAAATGGCGTATGACATCACCCTCCCGACCCGCGGCGGCGAGCGCGGCCGAACGTTCCTCGATCAGGAAACGGTGGAGCGGCGGATCCGCGGGCAGCTCCCGACGACCTTAAAGAAACTCCCCTTTAAAGTCGACATGGCCAATCAGGATCCGAGGCCGCTCAATCCCCTGAGCATGGGGGAGTTTCAGATCTATGTCTACGATCCCTCCACGAAAAACGTTTCGAAGGAGATCTTGCGGGAGTACTTCGATTTCATTCCGGCCAAGATCGTCCAGTGTCGGATCTT
>Ga0210139_1000103_pt1 | contig 14729 bp, 12 predicted proteins | sample Browns_TuleB_D2_FD_184855 | JGI IMG/M metagenome (GOLD analysis project Ga0210139, IMG submission 184855) | Wetland microbial communities from San Francisco Bay, California, USA, that impact long-term carbon sequestration - Browns_TuleB_D2 (SPAdes) | ecosystem: Environmental > Aquatic > Marine >... | reverse complement strand
GCGTCACGCGTCCGTAGAAGCGCTTAGCTCGGCAGACGCGGCGAACGTGTTACCGCCGGTTCTGCAGGCGCTTTATGACGAAGGCAATGCGGGAAAAAGAAACGCCGCGTTGGATGTCCTTGCCCGTTTTGGAACGCGGATCCTACCGTACCTTTCCGCGCACCTGCAATCCTCGAATCCGGATGTGCGAATGTTTCTGGTGACCCTTATGGGCGAGTTTCAAGACCGCGATCATCTGCAATTCCTCCAATCCTGTCTGAAGGATCCCGAAGAAAATCTGGTGTCCGCGGCAATCCTTGCGCTCGGAAAACTTGGTGACCCTTCGCTGACCCCGCATCTGGTCGAGCTGCTGCACGGAAAAAACCTGTGGTTGCAATTTCAGGCAATCGAGGCTTCCGGTAAAATGCAGGACGAGTCATTACTTCCGCATCTAATTCCGCTCCTGCAGTCAACGTACTGCAGAAGCGCCACGCTTAAAGCACTGGGGTGCTTTCAACATGGGGATGCCTATCGAATTCTTGCCGAATCCGCAGTTCAGGAGGGGCAATGCGACTTTGATGCACTGGACTCGTTGATCCGTCTCTATCATGCTCCTCAGCCTGAAGCGGTGCGCCGAAAGGATCAGGCGGCAATCCGCAAATCCTGCAGTGATGCATTACAGGGTGAGGACCGTGAAATTCTGCTTCATGCAATGGAGATCTCCCATCCCTACAGACAGTTTACGATTGCGCAGTTCCTGGCGTGGTGCGCGAGCGATGAAGCGATTCAAAAGCTACGTGAGTTTGAGAATAGCCCCGAATTTTCAGATGTCGCCACACGAACGCTTTTCTCGCTTGGCTATGCGCAAACGACGATTGGAAATGAGAAATCGCGAGTTAAAGATAAGCAATCGCTGCTTCAGGAAATCAAAGGTGAAGATCCGATCATTAGAAAACGCGCCGCCAGGCTCATGGCGAAGGAATTCCGACAGGAATTTCGGGAGCCTTTAATGACGGCTCTCGCGGATGAAAATCCACGCGTTCGTGAATCGGCTGCAGAAGCTTTACGTTTCTATCCTTCGGAAGAAGTCACCGAAGCGCTTCTTTCAAGCCTTCAGGATGAAGATGCATGGACTCGAGCTGCTGTTTACAAAAGCCTTCCGGCCGCAGCCGCCGATGTGCTCGTGGAAAGGCTGCCGCAGGAGCATCCGGTTGCGCAGGTTTCAATCCTGCGAGCTCTCGCAAGAACGCCGGGGGAGCAAGCTCTCATGATTCTGGAATCGCATCTTCAACACGATAATCCGGAGATTCGAGCTGCGGTCTGCGAATCGTTTGCCGCTTTTCCGTCGCGGAAAAGCATCTTACTGTTGAAAAATCGATTTGAAAGTGATCCCGTTTGGATGGTCCGGGTTGCTGCGTTGAAAGCACTTGCACTAACCCAACCTCCCGAACTGTCTGTACTACTCGATGAACGTCTGCGTACCGAATCTGAGGTTCTCGTTAAAAAGGAAATTTTGACCGCCTTAACGCTTCTTTCCGATGGTTCCTTCTCCGAAATTGTTCTGGAGTTTCTAACGGACCCCGAACTTACTGACGAAGCATATTCCTATTTGCTTTCTCGAAGCCCTCACAAAGCAGAAATCCTCGAGCGCGTAACGAATTGCCGGCCGGGGCTACGGCGCCTTGTTCAGAAGATTTTTGATTGACGCATGGGTTTTCCGACGAATCACTACTCCCTCAGCGATCCGACATACCGACTGCTTACCGATCTCATCTACGGGGCTAGCGGACTAAAGTTCGAAGCATCCTCCAAATTCATGATCTCTCGCAGAATTGGTGCACGACTTGAGCACCTGGGCCTGGATTCGTTCGAAGATTACCTTTCCTATTTGCTTTATCATCGCAATCGCGACACGGAAATGGATACGCTATTCGATGTCATTACAACTCATGAAACTTATTTCTTCCGGGAAGACCGGCAGTTACGCGCATTTTCCGAAGAAATCCTCCCGGAGCTTTTAGAAGCTCGGAAACAATTCCGTACGTTACGCATCTGGAGCGCCGGATGTTCCTCAGGAGAAGAACCATACACGATCGCAATTCTCTGCCGGCAATACCCGGGACTTCAAAACTGGAATGTGAATATTTTTGCAAGCGACATCTCGCAGCATATGGTGCAAGCCGGACGCCGAGGAATCTACGGAGAATCCTCCTTCCGTAACACTCCGGGAAAGGTTCGGATAGAATATTTTGAAAAAACGGAAGACGGTCTCTACCGAATCAAAAACGAGATCAAACAAATGGTGACGTTCATCAAGCTCAATCTGATTGATGAGAAACGCGCAGGAATTTTTGGAGAAATGGATGTGATTTTCTGCCGCAACGTCATTATCTATTTTGACGCAACGGCGAAAAAGAAGGTGATCGAATTTTTCTTTCACAAACTCCGAAAAGATAGCTATCTTTTGCTTGGACATTCGGAGTCGCTCATGAATATTTCTACGCGATTCAAACTTCGGCATCTGAAAAATGACCTGGTGTATCAGAAATAATTATTTCATTTTCCACAATTGTAGGGGCGCCATTTATCACGCCCTGCCTGGCTTGCCACCGGATGTGAAGGAGGCGATGAATCGCGCCCCTACAAACGTTAGGAACGATACATGATAAGAGTGCTGGTTGTTGATGATTCGGCGTTCAGCCGGAAAGTCATAACAAAGATTCTCGAAAACATTCCGGATGTTCAGGTTACGGATACGGCAGCAGATGGACAGGATGCGCTGAGAAAGGCAATCCGGTTGCGACCGGATCTGATCACGCTCGATCTGGAAATGCCTAACATGGATGGATTCACCTTTCTGCGATGGGTCATCAGCACGATGCCCACGCCGGTGATTGTGGTATCCGCCCAAGAAACAGGCGACAACGTTTTTAAGGCGCTGGATCTGGGCGCTCTCGACTTCGTCATTAAGCCAACGGACCATCACGAACTGGAGCAGATCAAAGTCGACCTCACCGAAAAGGTTCTTTCCGTTCCACTGCTTCGCGAACTGAAAACAAAAGAGAAGATGGAGGTGGAACAACGGCGAACGAGAGAGCGGTTGCAGAATGGCAAACCTCTGAAAAAACCACAACTGATCGGCGTTGCATCTTCAACCGGAGGCCCCCCGGCAATTCAGGCAATTCTTCGGGATCTACCCGCTCATTTTGACGTGCCGATCCTGATTGCTCAGCACATGCCGCGCAATTTTACAGCCCAATTCGCTGAGCGTTTAAACAGGTACACCTCGCTTCGAGTAACAGAAGCGACGAATGGCGTCTTCCTCAAATCAGGAAATGTCTACGTCGCTCCTGGAGGTAGACACCTTGCAGTCCATCAATCCGGTGAGCGGTTTCAAATAGAACTTTTGCAGGAAGCACCCGGACGTTATCAGCCGTCCGCGGATCTTTTGTTTGAAACGATATCGAAAGCGGCGGGTACACGAACCATCGGTGTTGTACTTACGGGAATGGGCAATGACGGTTGCAAAGGGTTAAAGTCAATCAAAGAGCAGGGCGGTATTACGATTGCAGAATCCGAGCGTACGGCAATCATTTTTGGGATGCCACAGGAAGCAATTCAGGGAGGCATGGTAGACTACGTCCTGCCATTGCAGCAGGTTTCAGTGGCGTTCACAATCCTTTGCGGTTTATAACTCGTTGGCCGCAGACTTTGTGGGGGCGCGATTTATCGCGTACTTTGTGTCGAACTAGCGGGGCCGCGCGGGGCGCGATAGGTCGCGCCCCTAGAAACCGTGGATCAAATTATGAAAGCAGATTATTTTTTTACAAATGGACCAATTTACTCCGGTGTTCATCCGAAACCGTTCCAATTTCTTGCGACTACCGGCAATCGTGTGCTTGCTATCGGACGTGGCCGCGGAAAGCAATACATCGGACGCAACACGGCGGTCATTGATCTGCGCGGGAAGGCTATAACACCGGGAATCACTGATTCGCATCTGCATCTACTCGACTACGCCTGGAGCCTCGAACGCATCAATCTGGAATCCTGCAGCACGGCAACCGAAGTGGAGCAGCGACTGCAGCAACGCGCTGAACTGACAAGCGCCGATCAATGGATACTGGGTCGGGGCTGGAACCGCAAGCAATTCGATGGTTGGCCTCACAAAAACATCCTCGATAATATTTTCCCGGATCGTCCAGTGGCATTGAATTCCCGTGACGGCCATTTCCTATGGGTAAATTCTGTTGCGATTGAAAAAGCCGGACTGAAACAAGCGGACAACGTAACGGGTGGATTTATCGGAAAAGATTCCAGCGGTGAACTCGATGGAATCCTTGGAGAAAATGCGGTTAACCTTGTTACGGGATTCATCGGCAAGCCCGATGTGGCCTCGCGAAAAACCTCTCTGCTCACTGCGCAGAAACGTTTGCACGAAACAGGAATTACCGGATTGCACAGCACGGATGGAAACCAGGCGTTCGGTGATTTGCAGGATCTCCATTCAGAAGGCAAACTTCAGCTGCGCGTATTTCATTCCATTCCTTTGTCACAACTCGAAGAAGCAGTCAAAATTTCAATGAAATCCGGCCTCGGTGACGAGTGGTTCCGGTTCGGTTTCGTAAAGATTTTTAGCGATGGCACCCTGGGGTCGCATAGCGCATCCATGCTGGAACCATTCAACGGCACCGGCACTAGTGGAATGGATACGATTTCGGAAGAAGACCTCACTGTGAAAATTCGCCTCGCTCTAAGCAATGGAATCGCGGTTGGCGTTCACGCGATAGGAGACCGCGCAAACCGGCAAACGCTCAATGCGTTCGAAAGAAATGCCGACGTGCTGAATTTTCCGGTCGCGAAATCCCGGATTGAACATGTGCAGATTCTCCACCCCCGGGATTTGCCGCGCTTCAAACAGCTGGGTGTAATTGCATCCATGCAGCCGCATCACGCAATTTCGGATCATGAGCTTGCAATCGCGTACTGGGGAAGCCGCTCCGACTATTCCTACGCCTGGCGATCCCTTCAAAATGCAGGAGCCATGTTGATTTTCGGCTCCGATGCGCCGATTGAAAATCCTGACCCCCTGGAAGGACTAGCGGCAGCAGTTCACCGCGCAAATTGGAGCAATCGATCTCAAACAATCTCCGCATTGCAGGCGTTAGCTGCATATACAGTACAACCGGCAGTAGCCTCTGGAGAATCTTCTTTCAAAGGAAGTCTGGAATCTGGCAAGGCTGCGGATATTATCTTATTCTCTGAGGACCCGATTCCAACCGGTTTTCAAAACTGTTCCGTAGTAGGTACGATCATCGATGGGAAATTCGTCTACAAAGACTTCGAATAAATTCGAAGGAATTTTTTTTGACGCGGGCAATACTTTACTCACCGTCTATCCGTCGGTTGCGCACATCTACTCCCATGCTGCGGCTGACTTCGGAGTGAACGTGGGGATGGAAACCATCGAAGAGTCCTTTAAACAACTCTGGGTACAGACCGCTCCCCTCGTAAGCAACGAAGGGCACCGTTTGACATATGAAAAGGAGCGCGATTGGTGGAAGTTCCTTGTGCATGAAGTATTCCGCGATCACCTGGATGCCATGGATTTCGAGCAATTCTTCGAGCATTTATACCGCCGCTTTGAAGATATTGAATCCTGGCGTCTTTATGAAGATGTGCTCACAATCCTTGCGGATCTGAAAGAACGCGGCTACACACTGGCCATTGTTTCCAATTGGGACTCACGCCTTCCATCCCTGTGCGACCGGTTGGGTATTACGTCCTTTTTTCATACTGTTGTAGTATCTTCGCTTGTGGGTTACGAAAAACCGCATCCCCATATCTTTCAGATCGCGCTGGATCAGACCGGCCTTTCAGCAAACCAGGTAATGTATATCGGTGATGATCCGTTCCTGGATTATCAGGCCGCGAGGAAAGTCGGGATCCAGTCAGTTCATCTGGACAGGAACAATCGCTTTCCTGATCACCCTGATCGCATTACCTCGCTAAGCGAACTGCACAGGTTCTTATAACCTATGGGTCAACGAATTCTGATTACCGGATGCTCCGGATACCTGGCACAGCGATTGATCGATGCGTGCAAACAGGATCCGGGGATTGAATGGTTGGGTGGAATCGATGTGCGCGCCCCGAATGCTGCCGAAGGCTTTCATTTTTTTCCGCTCGATGTGCGCGCCCCCGAGATCGAAACAATCCTGTTGCAAAATCACATCACTACGGTCGTTCATCTTGCATGGGTCTTTAACCCTACTCACGAACCAAACCTGGAATACGATGTGGATGTTGAAGGCAGCCGGAATCTTCTGCAATGTCTCAAGAAAGCGTCCATCCCTTATCTGATCTACCTGAGCAGCACAACGGCGTATGGACCTCATCCTGAGAATCCAACAATTTTTGATGAGAGTTTTCCGAGGCGCGGCCATTCGGGATATCTGTATTCAAAATACAAAGCGGAAGTCGATCAGTTGATGTTGGATTTTATGGCAGAGAATCCATCACAGGAAATGTTTGTGATTCGCGCTCCCATCGTTCTGGGCCCGAATACGCGCAACGTTGTCACTCAGATGACAGGACTGCCGGTCTTGTTCGGCATTCGCGGATACGATCCGCCCATGCAATTCATTCATGAGCAGGACCTGCAGCGGCTTTTGATCTGGGCCGTGAACAGAAAACCGCACGGTGTGTTTAATGTTGTGGGTCACGGGACTATCCGCTACAGCGGAATCGTGAAACACCTCCAAAAACCATCCCTGTGGCTCCCGGATTGGTTGATCTATCCGTCGCTTCAGGCAATGTGGAGTCTACATGCGATACCTTTTCCGCCTTCGATTCTGGATTTCATTCGATATCCGTGGGTAGCAAGCGGCGAAAAATTCCTCAACGCATATGATTTCAAAATCGAACATTCCTCGGAGGATGCCTTCCTCGCTTACGCCCGTGCGAGGTTTCCACGCCTTAAGAGTTTATTGCAAATTGGACAATAGCCGAACAAATATCCTTTGGATACTTCATCCTCGATGAAAAACTGAGTTAGGAAATCAAAAATCCGCTAGCAATGTAGCGCGGACGTCTCGTCCGCGAGCTAGTCTTTGCGGGCGGGTCGCCCGCACTACGCTGCTCATCAGTTTCTTTAGAAGCAAATTTCACAAGGCTAAAACATGAAATCGTACAATTTGCTATTGTACAATCTGCAATAAATGAGCTGAACTAGAACTTCACCCGCAGGGTGGAAAGGAATTCGTCTTCGTTCACCGGTCGTGACGCGGTGATGTCGTGGAACGAATATTCGGCGGTAACATCGACACCTTGAATAATTCCAATGCGCACGCCGACGTCATACTTCTTCCAATCCCAAAAAGTACTTGGCGCGACAAACAACGGGCTGGCCTTGAAATCATTATTCAGCACGCTGATTCGCACAACCGGCTGAATAAAAGTGAACAACTGTTTGCCGCTGGCAGAATACTTGAGCTGCAAAGGTGCGTGAAACAGAATTTCCACTTCGTATCCGTTTCTCGGAAGACTCGCCATTTCCTGATGGACGCCCTGAAAAAACACTTGAAGCGGCCCGTAGCGAAATTGAATATTGCCGCCATATTCCTTTTTGTCGTTTCCTTTGATTGGGAGGCCGATTCCACCCGTTCCGTCCAAAAGATCCAGATCTCCGCCGTAGAAGGTTCCGCGGAGGTCCACATGCTCTGCAAGTTGCCTTTGATAATAGAAACCGAGTACATCCAATCCTTTTGATCGATCTTCGGAGTGAACGCGGAACCCCAAACCGCCGCCGCCTTCTGCCTTATGAAAGCTCACTTCTTCTGTTTCCGCATCGTAGAGTATTGGGAATCCGGAATTCAGATGAAGCTCGGGATTCGGGAAGCGCAAATCGTCGTTGCCGTTGTCGCCAGCGAGGGCATTTGGATCACGAAAAAACACAGGGTTTCCGTTCGAAATTTGCGCGCGCCAGTAGATGTGCCGGCCAAGATCGCCGCCCAATTGCAATTGGACGTCTTCGAAGCGGTTAAAGGCGGTTGAGACCAAACCGTAGCTTTCGAGATTTCGTTCGGGCTGGCGTTCGAATTTTGCCGCTTTTCCAAACAATGCATAAATGGGAGTACCACGCATGCTCTCCAGAAATTCACCGCGCCTGCCAAATTGCATCCAGGCTTCTTTTACGTTTACGGTTTGATCCGTACTCGTTGGATTTCTGTTGTACAGATCGACAAAAGCAATCCGCACTCTTCCCTTAATGGATTCCGCAGGCGCGAAATCAATAATGAAGTTAAAGGCGCTTACTTCGGCAGAAGAACCGGGATCCACGGTTCGCTCCACAACGGAGGTTTGCCCGCGTGGGATAAATTCCGGCGGAAAGGGGAATTTCAGTGGAAACTGTGAATCTTGCGACCAGCGATAGTGAGCTTTCGCTTCGCCATGGAAGGTGAACGTTTTGGGTTCGGGTTTTTGCGCCTCATCAGCACGGATAGAAGCAGCACAAAACAATAACAAAAGAATTGCAGACAGCCTCATCAGAATCCCCTCTTATTCCCCCTAGGCACACAATTCCACTCTCCACACTTGTAGGGGCGCGATTTATCGCGCCCTTCACAGCCGGACAACGGGCACGCAGGGCGGCATAAATGGCGGTCCCTACAATTGTACGAGCTCAACCTTGAGCTCGGATTTCAAAACACCAAACTCGCTCGTATTGACCATTTTCATGTCTTCGTACGTTTTCGTCTTTAGATCATAGACTTCACAAGTATCGTAAGGTCTCGAATAGATATGGAGTGAGACGGCGCGACAATCGAAGGAAGGCAGGTTTAATACCCGATGAATCGGTTCTTCGGGGTCGACTTCTCCGGGGGTCCCGGGACTCAATTCAAATTGAATACTGGATTTCAGATTGCAAAAATGTCTCGACGATTCTTTTTGGATCAGCTTAAAGTTATGAACCATGAGTTTTCCGTACGCCATCGTCATCCAGCACTTTTGATCGCGATGATTGTGGATCGGACTTTGCTGTCCTTTGTCCCAACAGATGGCAATCAATTCGAACAGAGGTGTTTTGTGTATCAAATTTCTGGTGTAATGCTCTGCACAAAAATACGTATAGCGGGAAAGAGTCGCAGGGTCTACCGGGTGAGATCTCAGAAACGTGAGAACATTTTCCAGGCTGAAATCGCTTTCCGGAATACTGGAAAGACGCTGCGCAAATTCATCGATCGGCAACATAAGCTACAGCTCCGCGATATTCGCAAAGTATTTCACAAACGTTTTGACGCCTCCTGCGGCCTGACCCCAGTCAAAATTTTCGTTGGGAGCATGGTATCCATGTTCCGGCAATGAAAGCCCTATGAAAACAATGGGAACCTTCATGTACTTTTGCATCGTAACCACAGCTCCAATCGAACCGCCTTCGCGAATGAATGCAGGCGAGGCGGAAAAACCATATTGAATGGCCTCTACGGCGCACCGGGTGTGTACTCCGCCAAGGTCGCCCAGGTACGGGTCCAGCTTTCCATCCAGTTCTACTTTGACATCAGGGTTTACTTTCTTTACGTAATTTTTCACCAGCTTAAATATTTTATCCGGTTTTTGATTGGGTACGAGGCGGCAACTGAATTTTACTTCACCACGCGGCGGCACCACCGTCTTGACTCCCGGCCCCGTATACCCACCCACAATGCCATGAACTTCGAAGGTCGGCATGGCCCAAATCCGCTTCAATACTTCAGCGGCATTGTTCGTGCGCAAACTCCTAAAGCCATAAATTTGCTTCCATTTTTCTAAATTGAAACCGGACGAAACAAAACTTTCAATCTCTTTCCTACTGACGGGTTTCACATCAGCATAAAAACCGGGAATCTTCACCCTTCCAGTCTTGACATCAAAACATTGCGCAACAACCTGGCAAAGCTCGGCGAGGGGATTCCGTGCCGCCCCGCCCGTTACTCCGGAGTGCGCATCTTTCGAATGAGTCTGCAGTTTCATTTCCGCGGTCACCATTCCACGGAGCCCATAAGGAATCGAGGGTTTTTTGCGCGAAATCCACAAAGTATCGGAAACAAGAACCGAATCGGTTTTCAATTCGGCAATATTCGCTTTCATAAATTCTTCAAAATGCAAACTCCCGATCTCTTCTTCCAATTCCCAGATGAATTGAATACTCAGCGGGATGCCGTTTTCCACAGCATATCGAGCAGCCAGTAACGCAGTGAGTGCAGGCCCCTTGTCATCGGTTGTGCCGCGACCAAGATAGCGTCCATTATCGTTGACGAAAGCAAACGGTTCGCGAGTCCATTCAGGTTCCTGGGCTGGTTGCACGTCAATATGGTTGTAAACGGTCAGTGTGCGTTTTGCCCCGGGAGCATCAAAACGCCCAACGAGAACAGGGTTTCCTGAAGTCTCGCAAATCTTAACTCTTGCGCCAAATTCACGAAGGTAATCTGCCGCCAGATTTGCGCCCTTGCGAATATCGTCCTTCCTGGTCGGGTCCATGCTGATGGTTGGAACTTCGACCAATTGCCCGAGGAGACCCTCGAATTTCGAACGGTTGGATCGAATGTAGGAATCTAGATTACTGAAATAATTTTGCACCTTGTTCATTACTTCTTACTCACTGCTCATTGCCATTAGGAAATGTTGGAATCAACCTGTAAGACTTTAGAATGTTATTCTTCGTAAACGCACCGCAGCCTTTCTACTGCGCCATACGGTGAGTCAACAGCATAGAATAAATGACAACAAAAAGAAACCCAAACAACCTCGGGCGCCATCAGGGGGATAGGATGGCGACAAAGCGAATCGGGCGGCGAATAATATGAAGAGCAGCTAAGAGTATTGCGAACAAAAATGAAGGAATTCAGAAAAAGAATTTATTGTAGATTGGAGATAGCAAATTGCAAATTTCATAGCTTCCCGGCGAATGTCAATTGACGTCGGTTATGATTAATCACTGAAGGAATATGCAATTGATTGCAGCGGGCTTCTGAAAATAATGTACCGCAGGGACCTTGAGGGGGGAGGTATAAGGGCGTTACAAATCCGAAACGAACTAAATCCTACTACCCCCGAATCGCTTCCATGTATGAGTGCAGGTCACCTGCGGTGAGACCAATTATATAGATTTGCGAAAACGAAAACAATACTTTTTTTGCGGTGCCGGAGCTACGAGCGAAGAGTAATAGGAAGCTCCGGAGAAGTTCCTTGCACGTCACTCATTCCTTCGGCACTTCTATTTGTAAGTTCCTGCAAATTATGGTACTTTCACACTTCAAATGAAGGTTCCTCTCATCGATTTGAGGGCTCAATACATCCTTCTTCAGGATGAAATTCAGCAGTCCATTGGAAAAGTCTTAGCAAGACAAAAGTTTATTCTCGACGAGGAAGTCAGCGCCCTAGAACGGGAGCTTGCTTTGCTGACGGAGTCAAACTTTGCTATCGGCTGCGCAAGCGGAACAGACGCTCTACTTTTATCCCTACTGGCGCTGGGAATCCAGCCGGGCGACGAGGTCATCACCACAGCATATTCTTTTTTTGCAACCGCGGGAATGATTTCCTGGGTTAAGGCCAAACCGGTTTTCGTCGATGTTGATCCCGAGACTTTTCAAATGGATACTCAAGGTGTAGCGGAAAAAGTCCATTCAAAAACGAAGGCCATTATTGCCGTCCATCTGTTCGGACAGTGTAGCAACATGGAGGAACTCGCGCGTTTCAATGTTCCGGTAATCGAGGACGCAGCTCAGGCTATCGGCTCAACCCGGAACGGTCGACCTGCCGGATCGATAGGAGCAACCGGTTGTTTTTCCTTTTTCCCGACCAAGAATCTGGGCGGATATGGAGATGGCGGACTGGTGACCACACAAAATGAAGAGCTTGCAAAAAGGATCCGGATGCTGAGATCTCACGGCCAGCAGGCACAGGTTTACTACCATACACTCATTGGGACAAACAGCCGTCTGGATGAATTGCAGGCTGCCGTGCTCAGGGTCAAGCTGAAACATCTGAAAAGATGGAACGAAAAACGAGCCCAGAACGCGGCTTTCTACAATTCGCGATTGAACGATTTACCTTTGCAATTACCGCGCATTGCGGAAGGAAATTCTTCCAACTTTCATCAATATGTCATCCGGTGCGAGAATCGTGATGGATTGAAAGCGTACCTTGCCGCGGAAGGCATCGGTTCCGCGATCTACTATCCGGTTGTTTTACCGCTTCAACCCTGCTTCGCGAATCTCGGACACAAACCAGGAGACTTTCCTGCTGCGGAAATGTGCTCTCAAACTTCACTGGCGCTTCCCATCTATCCAGAGCTAACAATTGAACAACTCGGATTTGTTGTCCGGAACATTTCCCAATTTTTTAAGCAATGATGTTGTCTGTTATCATTCCTGTTTACAACGAAGCAAAAACCATCCGTCAAATGGTAGAACGAGTTCAGGCAACACCGTACGAGAAAGAAATTCTGATCATTGATGACGGCTCCACGGACGGCACACGGGAACAATTGAAGGAACTGGATGCGCCAAATGTTAAAATTATTTTGCACGAAAGAAATATGGGAAAAGGCGCCGCGATTCAGACCGGATGGAAGCACGCTACCGGAGAAATACTGCTGATTCAGGACGCCGATACGGAGTATGACCCTTCCGATTATCCGCAGCTCCTGGAGCCAATTCAGACTGGAAAAGCCGACGTGGTGTTCGGATCCCGCTTTCTCGGCGGCGGATCGCATCGTGTCCTGTTCTTCTGGCATTCACTGGGCAACCGGTTTCTCACCCTCCTGGCGAATATGCTGAACGACATAAACATGAGCGATATGGAGACCGGATACAAAGTTTTTACAAAAGAGGTTCAAAAGAGAATACGGATCAAATCAAATCGTTTCGGATTTGAGCCCGAATTTACGGCGAAAGTGTCACGCAATAATTTCCGCATTTACGAAGTTCCCATCTCTTATTACGGAAGAGGATACAAAGAAGGTAAAAAAATTACCTGGCGCGACGGAATTGCTGCAATATTCTGGATCTTTCGATACCGTTTTTTTGACTAACTGCTCTTTTCAGAAATACAATTTCATAAAATCAAGGATTGAAAATGCAAATCAACCAGAAAGAAATCGAGACTAAATTGCCGATTTCAGATCTCAGTTCAGCCATTCGGAAAGTTCTGGAACTGGGAGCTACGGTTGTTGAAGAACGGCATCTCGAAGACAATCTGCTGTTTGATCGCGATCAGGGGCAGCTCGCAAAAGAAAGAATGCTTCTGAGGATGCGCAACTTAAAAAAGCCCGAGCCCCCTCATGAGGAAATCAAATCGATTCTTACCTTTAAAGCGGCGCCCGAGATCACCGATGGCACAAAGAGGCGCGAAGAAATCGAATGCGAAATCATTGGCGCCGAGAATCTACAAACAATTCTCGTCAAGCTCGGATTCGTCACGAGTTTTCGCTATCAAAAATATCGAACGGTGCTTCGTCCTCCAAATTCTCAGCTGGACATCTGCGTCGATGAAACACCGATTGGAAATTTTTTTGAGCTGGAAGGAGACATTCTGAGGATTCACGAATTTGCGACGAAGCTCGGATACACCCGCGATGACTACATCACACAAAGCTATGTTACCTTGTATTACCGCTGGTGCCAAAAAACCGGAAATAAACAAGCACACATGTTATTCTGAGTGCTGAGTGCCTAGCGATTCGGCACACAGCACTTGGTACTCAGAGTTGTCATGAAAGCGTTGGTACTTGCAGCAGGACTTGGCACGCGGATGAAGCCATTCACTTTTCTCCGCGCGAAGGCCAGTCTTCCCCTGTTCGATGTCCCTTTCATCCACTATCCCCTGCAATACCTCTCCGTGAACGGGATCGGTGAAGCGGTCATCAATCTGCATGCGCATCCGGATTCAGTTCGGAAAGTCGCGGGAAATCAATACGGAAACCTTCGAATCTCTTACTCTCATGAGCCCGAGATTCTTGGGACAGCAGGCGCAATGAGGAAAGCGGCAGGCCTGCTGGGTGACGAACCCTTTGTGGTTATGAACAGCGATATGATCATGGACATCCCGCTGCAGGAAGTTCTGGCTTACCACCACAATCTCAATTCCGATGTAACGCTGGTCATCATGAAAGATGCGCGGTTCGCACATTATGGCGGGCTGTATTTTGAAGGAGATCCACTCCGTCTGTCCGGATTCCGCAGCGGCCCCGGTGAATCCTATCACTACACCGGATTTCAAATTGTTTCACCAAAACTTTTGGAATCGATTCCAGCCGATCGCAAAAGCGGAATTTTCACCGACATTTATCCTTCCCACATCAACGATTGGAAAATTCATGGCTTTGTTTATCAGGGCTTCTGGAAAGAAATGGGGAACCTTAAAGAATATTTGCGTACAAGTCTGGAAATCCTTCGCAATCCTCTCCCCGAACATCTTCAGCCTGCCGGGGCAAGTTCTTCCCTGATTTCGAATCGCGCAGACATCCCGAAAGACGCCGAGATATTCGAAAGCATTATTATGGATGGTGCCGTAATCGAAGGAGGTTCGCGCGTCGAACATTCCATCATCGGCTGGGATGTTCCTATCAGCGGGAGAATTCGGAACCAGGCGCTGGCTCGAGGACTTCTCCCCTATTATATCTGAGCATTTGTTGCGCCGGCGCGAGCCTTGTCTGGAAACATAAAGAAAGTTTCAATGCTTCCGCTTTACCATTAAAGCATTTTCGCTAA
>Ga0210139_1000101_pt1 | contig 14924 bp, 14 predicted proteins | sample Browns_TuleB_D2_FD_184855 | JGI IMG/M metagenome (GOLD analysis project Ga0210139, IMG submission 184855) | Wetland microbial communities from San Francisco Bay, California, USA, that impact long-term carbon sequestration - Browns_TuleB_D2 (SPAdes) | ecosystem: Environmental > Aquatic > Marine >... | reverse complement strand
TAAAGATGGTTCGGAATATCTATCTGTTTCAATTGCTGGACCAATGAGATCTGCAGGAGGAACCGAGTCAGCAGTTACAATGTTAATAGCAGATCATGTACGAAAAGCTGCAGGTTTAGCAAAATACCAAGCAAACTCTTTTGATGATGAGACAGGTAGATTTATTGAAGAACTTCGGGTATATGAAAGAGAAGCTCAAGGAAGTTTTCAATTTCATGTTTTAGACGAGGATGTAACAACAGTAATTTCGAATCTTCCAGTAGAACTAGATGGTGTTGATACTGATCCGTATGAAGTTGTTAACCATAGAAACATGATACGAATTAACACCGATAGAGTAAGGGGGGGAGCTTTACGCGTTCTTAATGATGGGCTTATCGGTAGATCAAAGAAACTTCTAAAACGAATTGAGCTATACAATCTAGATGGATGGCAATGGCTTGATGATCTAAAAGGAGCCATTCAAACAGGAAAACAAGAAGATGCTGCAACAAAAAGAATGAGGGAAGTTATCACTGGAAGATCAGTTTTATCAATGCCAAACAAGGTTGGAGGTTTTCGCCTACGCTATGGAAGAGCATGTAATTCTGGATTTGCAGCAGTTGGGATCCATCCTGTTGTGGCAGAAATTTTAGATCATACTATTACGGTTGGGACTCAAATCAAACTTGATTATCCAAGTAAAGGAGCAACTATTGCATTTGTAGATTCAATAGAAACTCCCATTGTTCGACTTAAAAACGGAAATGTAGAAAAAATTATTGATACAATACACGGTATTAAAATTAAAAACCAAATTGAAAAAATACTTCATCTTGGTGATATTTTAATTTCTTTTGGTGATTTTTTAGAAAACAATGCACATCTTGTACCTACAGGTTATGTTGAAGAAATTTGGATAGAAGAACTTCAAGAAAAACTTTCTAAGTATGAACCAAAAAAAGATGAAAGCCCATTTGAAAAATTTCTTACAAAAATGCCTTCTTTTGACGAAGCCATTACTCTCTCATTAAATTTTCTAATACCATTACATCCAAAATATCTCTATTTTTGGGATCTAATTTCAATTAATGAATTAAAAGAGATTTTACAACCTTTAGAAATAGGAGAATCATCAATCCTATATTCAATAAATCAAAAACATATTTTAGAAAAACTTGGTGTGCCTCATGAAGCTTCAAATAATTCAATTTTACTAAAAGAGCCAGAAGCAAAAATTTTCTATAATTTACTTTTTAGAAAACAAATCAAACCAGACAATTCTAAATCTGTTCCTGAAATAATATCGGAATTTTCTGGAATTACTATTAATCCAAAATATTCAATATCAGTTGGTGTTAGAATAGGAAGACCTGAAAAAGCTGCACCAAGACAAATGAAACCGGCTGTACATACACTATTTCCAATAGGTGATAAAGGCGGTCCCACACGAGATTTACTAAAAGCATCACACACAGAAAAATTTTTCACCAACATCCATAACCGATTTTGTAACACATGTAATGAGCTTTCAATTAGTATAATCTGCCAAAAATGTAAGAGTAAAACCTCAATCATCTATAATTGTCGTATTTGTAGAGCAAAATTAGATTCATCTTATTGCCCAAAATGTAAAAAGGAAGCTACTTCGCACTCCTACCAACTTTTTCCGTTAAAAAATAAATTATTACTTGCACAAGAAAAAATAGGAATTCGTGCAATTGAGCCATTTAAAGGAGTTAAAGAATTAATTAATCAAGAAAAAATTGCTGAACCTCTTGAAAAGGGTCTAATTAGACAAAGTTTAGGTTTAACAGTATTCAAAGATGGCACAGTAAGATTTGATGCAACCAATTCCCCACTCACTCACTTTAAACCCTCATGGATAGGAACTTCTATTGAAAAACTCATAGAACTTGGATATACACATGATGCAAAGAAAATTCCTCTAACTAATACTGATCAGATTATTGAGCTAAGAATGCAAGATGTTATAATTCCATATGAGAGTGCAAAATATCTCATGAATGTATGTAAATACATTGATATTCAATTAGAAAAATTTTATGGAAAGACTGCATTTTACAACGTAAAGAAAATTAATGATCTCGTTGGCCATTTAATTTTAGGTCTTGCTCCTCACACATCCGTTGGTATTGTGGGAAGAATTATTGGTTTTGCAGAGACAAATGTTTGTTTTGCCACCCCAATCTGGCATTCAGCAAAAAGACGTGATGCAGATGGTGATGCAGATTCCATAATGTTATTGATGGATAGTTTACTAAACTTTTCAAGACAATTTCTTTCAGATAAAATAGGAGGGCTTATGGATGCCCCACTCCTAATACAACCATCTGTACTTCCACATGAATCCCAACCACAAGCACATAATTTTGAAGTTATGAAAAGACTGCCTCTATCATTTTTTAATGCAACTCTTCAAAAACAAAAAGCAGCCGATATTACCAGTGTTGAGACAGTTAAATCAAAACTTGATTCCATATCAGCATTTTATGGATATGAATTTACTCATACTACATCTACTCTTACTACATCAAGATCAAGAAGTGCATACTCTACACTTGGCTCAATGCTTGATAAGTTGGATATGCAAATACGAAATGCAGATCTTATTAATGCAGTTGACACAACTGAAATAGTATCTTTTGTCATTACAACTCATCTTGTTCCAGACATTATGGGAAATCTTCGAGCTTATGGGAGACAAAGTTTTAGGTGTACTGCATGTGGACAAAGCTATAGAAGAATTCCTGTTATGCGGCATTGTTCATGTGGAAACCAACTCATTCAAACGATCACCCGAGCATCAGTTGAAAAATATCTAAAACTTGCTAAAAGACTTGTAGAAAAATACGATGTTGGAATTTATCTTAGAGAAAGAATTTTCTCCCTATCAGATGAAATTGATTTAGTGTTTGGAAAAGGTAAGGGAGATCAATTACTTCTTACAGATTATGTAAAATAACACTCGGTTTCCGCTTATCGCAATTTAACATATTCATATGCACCCAATTTCTTATCAAAACAATAATGAACTTTCTGGTAATTTTTTCTAAATGACTTTACATTTGAAGTCAATTTTTTGGGATTTTTTTTCTCAATAATTACTTTTTTAATAAAAGATGCAATTTCTTTCATTTCGGATTCTTTCATACCCAGTCTTGTTACTTCGGAAACTCCTAATCTTATTCCTCCTGGATGAAAGTAATTACGCCCAGCTTTAATATCTCCTGGTATAAGTTGTCTATTTACAATTATGTTAGCTTTTTCTAGATCTGCTTCAACTTTCCCACCATCAGAATAATCAAGAACATTTACAGCAATCTGATGAGATTTTGTATATCCTTGTTTTTCTCCAAGTACTTTAAATCCAAATTCATTTAGTGCCTCTGCAAGAGCTTTTGCATTTTTTATTACTTGCTTAGCGTAATCTTTACCGAATTCTAATGCTTCTGCAAATGTAATTGCCTTTGCTGCCATATGATGAATATGGTGACTACTTGTAAGGCCTGGAAAAGTTGCTTTTTTAATAGCATCTGCATATTTTTCAAATCCTAAAACTAATCCTCCTTGAGGACCAAATAATGTCTTATGTGTACTCATTGTCATAGTATCGGCACCCTCTCTTAATGGATCTTGAAATTGATTGCCTGCAATTAATCCTGCTACATGTGCTGCATCATAATTAATGTGCATATTATAGCTCTTAAGAAAATCTGCTAATTCTTTAACGGGATGAGGAAATAAAAACAATGAACCACCAAACATAGCCATTTTTGGTAATCTCCCTAAAGTCTTCAATTCCTCAATCTTCTTCTTTGTTTTATCTACATCAATGGTCATTTCTTCTGCATCAAATGGATAGAACTCAATTTCTAAACCATGAACTAAACCTGCTGTTCCTGAATGTTCTTTTTTTCCATGAGAGATATGACCCCCTGCAGGTATAGAGGGAGCTAACATTACGTCTCCTGGATTAGAAAAAGCTGAATAGATTACAAGATTAGCAATTACTCCTGAAATTGGTCTTACATCTGCAAATTCTGACTTGAAAAGCTTCTTTGCAAGCGACATACATTCAACTTCAACTTTATCAATATACACACAACCTGCATAGACTCGTTCTCCAGGCCAACCTTCTGCGTATCGATTTCCAAAATCTGATATTATTGCCTCCCTAACAGCTGGGCTTGGGATATTTTCACTTGCTATTAATGGAATAGAATTTTCAAACCATTTATGGTGTTCTTTTAACATCGAAAAAACCTTCATGTAAGAATTTTTACTAGAAGATTTAGTCATGTAAAAACAAACTAATTTTTCCCAAATTTAAAAACACCGATTCTAAACAAATAAAAATTTTTCAAAGTAATTCCAATGTTAAATAACGTATAAAAAGGGAAAACTTGACTGGATCAGCTATGAGTATGCAAGCAACTAGAAGCAACATGCCAGTTATTTTATTAAAAGATGGGGCAACTGAGACCAAGGGTCGTGAGGCTCAAAAAAACAATATTTCTGCTTGTAAAATTATTGCTGAAATTGTAAAATCTAGTTTAGGACCAAGAGGAATGGATAAAATGCTTGTTGACTCTTTAGGTGATGTTACTATAACAAATGATGGAGCAACAATTCTAAAAGAGATTGATGTTCAGCACCCAGCTGCAAAAATGTTAGTAGAAATTTCAAAAACAACTGATAACGAAGTAGGAGATGGAACAACATCAGTAGTAGTACTTGCAGGAGCACTTTTGGCAAATGCTGAATCTCTAATAAATCAAAATGTACATCCAATAATTATTGTTGATGGTTATAGAAAGGCAGCAAAAAAATCAAAACAATACCTTGAAGAAATTGCTGATATTGTAACTGCGAATGATAAATCAATATTGCAAAAAATTGCTAAAACATCAATGCAAACAAAACTAGTCAGAAAAGATTCTAGTCATTTAGCAGAGCTTGTTGTCAAGGCAGTTACAGCAGTTTCTGAAAAAGAAGGAGAAAAATTTGTTGTAGATATTGATGACATTAAGGTTGAAAAGAAAGCAGGTGGTTCTATTGAAGACTGTAAGATCATTGAAGGAATTGTTCTTGATAAAGAAATAGTTCATGGTGGAATGCCAAAAAAAATTAGTGAAGCTAAAATTGCATTGATAAATTCTGCACTTGAAATAAGTAAAACTGAAACTGATGCAAAAATCAATATCTCTAATCCCCAACAGATGAAAGCATTTCTTGATGAAGAAAATAGAATGCTAAAAAATATGGTTGACAAAGTTATCGCTTCAGGAGCAACTGTAGTTTTGTGTCAAAAGGGAATAGATGATATGGCACAACATTATCTAGCAAAGGCTGGAATTTTGGCTGTAAGAAGAGTAAAGGAAAGTGATCTAACAAAACTTTCAAAAGCAACTGGTGCAAGAATTGTTTCAAACCTTGATGATCTTTTTGAAAAAGATTTAGGTACTGCAGGTTTAGTAGAAGAAAGAAAAATTGAAGAAGACAGATGGGTTTTCATTGAAGAATGTAAACATCCAAAATCAGTTACTTTACTTCTAAGAGCAGGTTCCCAAAGAGTAGTTGATGAAGTTGAACGTTCAGTTCACGATGCGATAATGGTAGTGAGAGATGTAATGGAGTTACCATCAATTGTAGCAGGTGGAGGTTCCCCTGAAACATATACCGCCTCAAAACTTCGAAGTTGGTCAAAATCTCTTGAAGGTCGTGAACAACTTGCTGTTGAAAAATTTGCCGATGCTTTGGAAACTATTCCATTAACGTTATCTGAAAATGCAGGAATGGATCCAATTGACACTTTAGCGACACTCCGGTCTAAACAAAGTAAAGGCGAAAAATGGACTGGTATTGATGTAATGAAAGGACATGTAGGAAATATGAAATCAAGTGATATCATAGAACCTTTAGCTGTAAAAAACCAAGTAATCTCTGCAGCTGCAGAAGCTGCATGTATGATATTGAGAATTGATGATGTAATCGCTACAGCTAAATCAGCTGGACCCCCACCTGGAGCTGAAGGAGGAATGCCTGGAATGGGTGGAATGCCTGGAATGGGCGGAATGGGTGGAATGCCTGATATGGGCGGAATGATGTAATTATTCTTACTTTTTAATCGTTTCAAAATTTTTCAAAAGTTTATTTTATAACAAATTTTATAGAATTTAATGAATAAGATTACTTCAAAAACATTAACTGGAGCAAAATATGTTTATTTGATATTCTTTTTTGCTTTACTTTCAGGCTTCTTTCACCCTCTTATCACTGAAACCTCATTTGATCCAGTAATTTTCGGAGTCATAATTTTGTTTGTAGGATTAGCTGGAGCAGCATTAGTATACAAAGCTGCAACTTCTGAAAATAAACGTGGTATATACCTTGGTGGAGGTTTTGGGTTAATTGCTATTTCCTTTTACTATATCCTTCAATTTGCTGGTAGAATTTAGTTTCACTAAACATCAAAGTATAGATAAAATTCATGAGGATGAGGTCTAATCGAAATCTCTCGTTGATCCCTTCTTTCTAACTCAATTATTTTATCAATTACATCATTTGTAAATATGGGATTAAGGAATTTTCTATCACTTTCAAGTGCATCAAGTGCCTCACCTAAATTAGCTGGCAAAAAATCAATTCCTCTCTCTTTGCGTTCTGACCTTGTCATTTTAAAAATATCTTCATGGACTTGATCTCCTGGATCAGTCTTCTTCTTTAGACCATCTAACCCTGCTGCTAAGACTGCTGAAAAAACAAGATATGGATTTGATGCAGGATCTGGCGCTCTAAACTCTAATCTTTTTAGATAGGAATATTTTTCACCTTTAAAATGTTGGGGGACTCTAACAATAGCCGATCTATTACTTCCACTCCATGCGATATATGCAGGAGCTTCATAACCTGGAACAAGTCTGTGATAGGAATTTGTTGTTGGATTGGAAATAGCAACTAAAGCTCTTGCATGATTAAGTATACCACCACAAAAATATCGACCACTCTGACTAAGTTCATCTTTTTCGTCTTTATCAAAAAATATGTTACTATTATTTTTCCAAAGACTTACGTTTGTATGCATTCCTGAACCCGAATCCATTGAAATTGGTTTTGGCATCATAGTTGCAACCTTACCATGTTTTTGTGCAATATTTCGAACAACGTATTTGTAAGTCTGAGTAGCGTCTGCAGCATTTGTTAAATAATCATATCTTATATCAATTTCACACTGACCTGCGGTTGCTACTTCATGATGATGATTATCACATAAAATTCCAAAATGTTCATTCAGTACATCAACACATTCATTTCTAAATGGTGCTAGGGTATCAGAGGGAGTACTTGGATAATATCCCTCTTGAAGTCCCATAGGGTAACCAGTTCCATCTTGACTCCAAGGGGCTTCTTTTGATTCAATGGAATAGGACTGACCTTTGTATGGTGTTAATACATCCCAATGAATTTTATCAAACACAAAAAATTCTACTTCTGGACCCCATGCACTATAATCAAATCCTTGAGTTTTGAGATATTCTTCTGCTCTTTGTGCAATTCCCCTCGGATCACGTTCTAATCTTCCTCTGCCAAATCCCCAATAAACATCACATAACAGACGTGCAGTCTTATGATCAACCATCCAAGGTATCAGAGCATAGGAGCTTGGATCCGGTTTCAGTACAAGATCAGAGTCATCTATACTGGTAAATCCAATAATTGATGATCCATCAAGCTTTGGAAGACCATCTTCCATCTGATCGCGGGTAAAAGTATCAGCTGAAATTGTAGTATGATGATATTTCCCAGTAAGACTTGAAAACTGTAAATCAATAAACTTTATCTGATCATGTTTTATTTTTGCAAAAACTTCATCTGCTGAATAACGAATTTGAGTTGGCTTCCCACCAATCACTTTATATGGCATTTTTATCCCTTTAAGCTAACAAAAAAGTCCGTCATTTAAGGATTTATTGGATGTGAAAAAATGTCTGAATTAAAAAAAATTGATGCCAATTCATTGTATTCGATTTTGTTACGGGAAACTGAAAATGATACAGTGCAAGAAGTTTCTACAGAACTTTACGTTTCAATTTCAGATTTTATTGGCAAGCTTAAGAGTGAAGGGTATGATGGAGTAGAGGCTAAAGTCAAAGATGCTCTAGTTAACATGATAACAGAACTTACATCATTATTTTTGAAAATTAGATTAGAAAAAGCTACAAAAACAAATAAGATTGATTACACTAATTTACTTGACGAAGAAAAATTCATTCTTGATGCTTATGAAGAAAGAAATGAAAGAATAGATATCATTCTATCTAGTACTTTAAATGGAAAATCAAAGCTTCTCGATTCTGTTGCAACTAAACATAAGACCAAGTCAACCGTTGTTCGATTTTTAAAGGAAACAGATCAAATGATAGGCGCAGATTTATCTAAATATGGTCCATTTAAAGCAGAAGATGTAGCTACTATTCCATACGAAAATGCTCAGGCATTAATATCAAAAAATATTGCAACAAAAATTCGCTGGGAAGACTAAGTAGAAATTAGATTAATTTAGAGATATGTTGAAAAAAAATGTCACATCTTGATGTAGACGTAATCGATTTTCTATTGTTGACTATCTATCCTGTAGGTGGCCTTTTCATAATGGAAATGATTAGTAGAGCAATTAAAATTTCAACTTGGGTAAAATTATCCATTCAAGGATTTATCTCAACTGGATTTGCAATTGCTTATGTGACTCTAATAACAGCTCACTGGTTAACATCAATTGTTTTGGCTGCATTAGCAATCGCATTATTCTATCAAGCCCGCAGAGCAAAAATCTATCCTAATAAATCAATTTATTAGAAAAGCTAATTTTTAGGTTTTCTAAAAAACCTTTTAAAAAAACTTTTATTATTTTTTCCGCCATCCCTAACTACACCAGTTTGACCAAATTTTTTAGCTCTAATTTGAGTTAATTTAACACATCTGTGTTCCTCTGGCAATCTATGTTCAGCACAAAATGGATCTTTACAATAATTACACTGAAAAGGCATATCTTGATAATCCCCACAATAAGCACAATTTGCAGGCTTCATTATTTATCTAAGGATTGTCTGTTCTAATAAACATCTTTAAAATTATTTCATGAATGAAAAATTTCAACTATTTTGAAAACATTTTTACAATGTTGAATAGGAGTTTCTATGAGTAGATTTTTGATATGATTAAAGATAAAGTTGCCATTGTAACTGGAGCTAGCAGCGGAATTGGCTATGCAACTGCGTTGACACTTTCAAAGGCAGGTGCCAAAGTAGCAATTGGAGCAAGACGAACTGATAAGCTAAAAGAACTTGAAAAAATTATTATACAGAATGGTGGAGAAGCATTTTCTCAAAAATTAGACGTTACCAAGAAAAACGAATGTATCTCTTTTGTTAACAATGTTTTAAAAAAATGGGGCACAGTAGATATTTTAGTAAATAATGCCGGATTAATGCCGTTAAGTTTTTTCAAAAATTTGAAGATTGATGAATGGGATCAAATGATAGATGTTAACATTAAAGGAGTACTCTATTGTACGGGTGCAGTAGTTACCCAAATGCTTGAAAACAAATCAGGTCATATAATTAATATTTCATCAGTAGCAGGGAGAATAGTTTTTCCTGCAGGTAGTGTTTATTGTGCAACAAAACACGCTATTACTGCCTTTAGTGAAGGATTAAGACAAGAATTGAGCCTAAGAAAAAATATTCGTGTTACTTGCATTGAACCCGGAGTAGTTGCAACAGAACTAACAAATACAATTACAGATGAATCATTACAAGGATTTGTGGAAAATGCCAAGAAAATGGAATCTTTGCATGCTGAAGATATTGCCAATGCCATTGTTTACGCTGTAGAATCGCCAAATCATGTTAATGTTAATGAAATTCTGATTAGGCCTACAACCCAAGAACGTTGACTTGTCTATTCCACATCTGTTAATTCTTGGTGGAGGTTTTGGAGGATTATCGGCAGCAAATGAAATTAGGAATAATCTTTCATCATCACAAATTAAGATTACGGTTATTGATAAAAAAGATTGGTTCATGGTTGGTTTTACTAAACTTTGGATTATGAAGGGAACACGAACATTTGAAAATTCCATAGGTTTACTAACCGAACTTTCAAAAAAAGAAATTAATTTTGTAAAGGAGGAGGTTCTACAAATTGATCTTCAAAATAAAAAAATTAAAACTACAAATAAAATTTTATCTTATGATTTCCTAATTATTGCAATGGGCGCTGTTTTAGCCCCTGAACAAATTCCAGGATTATCAGAAAATGGAATGAATCTTTATGATCATACACAACTCACTGAAATCCATGATAAACTAAAAAAAATGAAGTCTGGCAACCTCGTAATATCAATTATGGGGATGCCTTACAAATGCCCTCCAGCACCGTTTGAGGCTAGTTTATTGATAAATTCTATGCTAAAAGAAGAAGGAGTCAGAGAATCGATACAAATTCATTTCTATAGTCCAGCAGCAATTACATTACCTGCAGCAGGTCCAGAAGTTAGTCAGCAGATTCTTAATTTGATAAATTCTGAGAACATAGTTTTTCATGATTCTTGCAAAATAAAATCAATAGAAAAAAATAAATTAATTTTTCAAAACGAGAAAGAGGCTAATTTTGATTTACTTCTTGCAATACCTCCCCATGTTGCCCCTAAGGTAGTTTACGAATCAGGATTAGCTAAGGAAGATGGATTTATTCCAATTAACCGATCTTGTAAAACAGCAATTGAAAATGTTTATGCCGTAGGTGATGTTACTACCCTGACAGTTACCGATGCAATGACTGTTCCAAAAGCAGGAGTATTTGCTGAAGGAGAGGCAATAACAGTAGCACAAAACATTATTTCAAAAATAAATTCTAAAGAAGAATCTTCATTATTTAATGGAAAAGGTGGATGCTTTATCGAATCAGGAAGAGATACTGCATCATTAATTGAAGTAGATATGTTTTCAGAATCTAAACCAACAGCAAAACTAACTGAATTTACGGCTAAACATCTTGAAGAAAAAATACAATTTGAGAAAGAGAGACTCTCAAAATGGTTATGATGATTCCTCTTTTTGATTTTCTTTTGCAAGATATTCTAAAATGGCTCTTACCTCAACATTCAAATTTTTAGAATCTTTTGCTAATTCTAATTTCTCAGGAATATTCCGTTTGAAATCTTCATCATCAAATTTTATTCTAATTTTTTGAATGCAATCTAGATGATCCTCATCAGTTGCAGAAATTCTGTGACAGACATTACAAATTTTCATTAATAATAGGTAAAAACCCGACGATTTAATAATTTCATTTTGTGCCTCCCTCATTAGGGGTCGTGGTCTAGCTTGGTATGATACTAGCCTGGGGGGCTAGTGGTCGCAGGTTCAATTCCTGCCGGCCCCATTACAATTTTAATATGTTTAAAACATCATCAAAACTTTCTCTTGTTTGCTCTTGCTTGTAAATTCTCAATACATCAATAATTTTTTGTTTTGGTGGAATTTTGTAAATTTTCTGAACCTTTTTGGCTATACCTGAACCAATAAAAATCGCCTGAGTTGCAGATGTTACATTTGATACTCGTCTACTAACACTAGAACTTTCAAAATCTATTAGAGTAATTTTTGATTTTCCAATAATCACATGTTTAGAAATACTGCTTAATTCACCATGATCAAGTCCAATCTGATCTAATTTGTAACAATCTTCTAGAATGATTCTAACCACAAATTTTAATTTCTTTGAACTCCCAACACCTTTGAGGGATTGTATCCAATCTCTAATTTTATCGCCTTCAAGATATTCCATTATCAAGAAATTCTTGCTCGCATCGTATAGTTTGGGTCCAACATTTATTGTATTTACTAATCGAAGTAATTTTGCCTCACTTTGCATCTCATTTCTTTGAGAATCTAATCTCCTAATCTTCAATGCAATTATGTTTTTTCCTTTTTTTGCTAAGACTACTACTCCAACGTATCCTTTTCCCAAAATTCTCAAACTGCCAATTGTAGTTTGTCCAGATAATGATATTGATTTTATTTTTAATTTCTCTAATTCAGAAACTCTTGATTGAAGTTGACGTAAACTAGCTTTTGGGTAACCCAGAATTGTTGAATATGGTTCTTTTGTAAATTTTTTAATTGGGATAAAAGATTGTATCATCAGTTGAAACAAAATCCGAAATCGCCTCTTTAATTGATTTGCTTAAATTTTTATTTCCAACAAAAACCTTAAACCCTTTCTTAAGGTCATCTTGTAATCCTTTTGGCATGCCTGTTTGGAGGTTATTTTTCAGTAATTCTATCGTAAATTTGACTACATCTTTTTGTTTTCTTTTTTCAAGTGAGATAATTTTTTTGTCTTCACCAATCCACATTAATTTAGTTTTAGTAATGTTTTTTGATATAAAACTATTACAATCACTTTCTCTAAAAAAATCAGGTCCAATTTTTGTATAATTTTTTGGAATTTTAATTGATTCTAAAAGAAAAAAAAGATAGGCTTCATTTTGTTCATCTGAATACGATCTACTGCGTAAAACATTGAAACCTCCTGATTCTAATTGAGTGACAACTGAAGCAGTTGCTCTTTTTACTTGTCCCCAAATAATATCTGGACTTCTTTTCTTAAAATTGAATTTTACTACAAGAACATTTTCCCAATTATATTTCTTATTTCTAAATTTTTTAGATTTAAAAAATTGGGTTTTAGAATTATTTCGAAAAGACCTGCAAGCAAGAATGAATTTACCAATGTTTTCATCAGAAATTGCTGCAGCCAAATTTCTATTACTATCAACAGGATCTATGATCACAATAGATGTTTCAAAAACTTTTGATGTATTCCCAATTACTTGGTTTTGTTGAATTTCGGCGATTGATTTTATGACATTCTCAAAAGTGCCAAAATTTAAAATCAAAACTTCTGAAACATATCCACTAAAACCTTGCTTTGCAATTTCGGCCCCATAAATTTTAGTTAATTTTAAGAATGTTTTGAGAATTCTTACTTCATCCCTCATTTCATGGGTAAGCTCATTCTGCATAAACCTGGTATGAAATGGAGATCTATCCGCGGAACTTTTCCATTCTCCTAGATTTACATCATAACATGGAACTATATTGATTTTAGTTTTCTTAATTCTGGCCTCAACATAAGGATGTTCAGAATATCTAACATCAGGATTATAATTTTTCATTGATTCAAAACCAACCTTTTTTGAAATTTCGGTAAATCTATCTTCGGAAATTGATTTTTTGAATTTGATAAAAATATCGATATCTGCTTCTTTTGATAACCATGTATCTTTAGCATAGGATCCGCCAAATTCTAATCCTACTATTTCAGGAAATTTTCTAATTTGTTCTTCAACTAAAGCAAAAACTTCATCAGCAATTTGTTTTTTTAATTTTTTTGTCTCTTTAGTAGGAATTACAGATTTTCTAATTTCGGAAATTACTTGTTTCATAATACTGCCTTTATCTCCATTAAATCAGAATAGACCGGACCTTTTGAACTGAGAATACTTTGTTTGAGTTTGAATTCTGTAATTTCCTGAGTTCCGAATTCCACTGATCTAAATTTATCCAATTCTTCACTAATATCTCCAACCGCATTTTTAATTCTAAACACTGTGATATGAGGTTTAAAGGGTTTATCAACAGAAAAACCTATGGGAGTTAATGCATTTTCCACCTTTTTTGATAATTCTCCTAATAAAATACTACTTTTTTCATCTGTTCCTATCCAAATGATTCTTGGAAATTTTAATTTAGGGAAAACGCCAACACCCTTGAAATTTATTTGAAACTTAGAAAATTTAACAGAGTTTAATGACTTCATTACTTTTTCCATAGTCTCTTGTGATATTTCACCTAAAAATTGTAATGTAAAATGAAGATTATTTGGTTCAATAGGTTTAGCATTTATCTTAAATTCAGATTGTAATTTAGAAATTGATTTGATTATTTTTTCAGAAGAAATTTCAATAGCCACAAAAACACGCATTATAATTTTCTTTTAGCTATGTTTTATAATAATTTCCGGTAAATTCATAGATTAGGCATATTTTTGTTAAGATGTTGGTAAAGCTAATTGTGTGTTTAACTGGCATGCCTGGTGCAGGTAAATCAACAATAGCAGATGGTCTAAAAACCAAAAATTATGAAGTAATTAACATGGGAAATGTGGTTAGATCAGAGGCTAAGAATAGAAACCTTGAGCCAACTGGGGTTAATCTCGGTAAACTGATGCTTGAATTACGAGAGAAAAATGGACAGGGTGCTATAGCAAAATTAGTTGTACCACAAATTGAAAATTGTAAATCCAATGTAATAATTATTGATGGAATAAGATCAAATGCAGAGATTGAAGTTTTACGTAAATACGGAACGGTTAAACTTCTTGCAGTACACGCATCTACCAATACAAGATTTGGATTTTTAAAACAAAGAGGAAGATCTGATGATCCTCAAACAAAAGAAAATTTTGAAGAAAGAGACAACAGAGAAATAGACATTGGTATCAGCAACTCAATTGCTTTATCAGATGAAACAATTTCTAATAATAATTTAACAAAAAATGAATTGATTGACCATGCCTTCAAAATTATTGAAGGTTGGATAGAATGAGATCTCCTAACATAAGTTGTAAAATTGAAATATTTTCTTTAATAAATCCATCTGAAGATCCAAAAAAAATTGAAACAGCAATTTTAAATATATTTCCAAATGCAAAAATCAAAACTGATAATTTTTCTATTACATCAAATTCTAAAGATTTACATTTATTAGCAAAAATATATGAAACCATTAATTCCAACCAAATTCAAAAAATTTATCAACGACAACTTGTTAAAAATCTAGAAAATGATTCAA
>Ga0210139_1000098_pt1 | contig 14994 bp, 14 predicted proteins | sample Browns_TuleB_D2_FD_184855 | JGI IMG/M metagenome (GOLD analysis project Ga0210139, IMG submission 184855) | Wetland microbial communities from San Francisco Bay, California, USA, that impact long-term carbon sequestration - Browns_TuleB_D2 (SPAdes) | ecosystem: Environmental > Aquatic > Marine >... | reverse complement strand
GCAAAGTGATACCACCGCCGATATGTTCCGGATTGTAGGCGTAGCATCCGGGACAGGCCAAAGGACACTCCCGGGTCAGCTCGATGGACAGAACGGGGTTATACCCCTTCAGAATTCGCCACCAGGCCTTGAGCACCAGGGCCGCTGTTGAAGCCTTTGTAATCTTCATAATTCACACCAATCTGTAGAATGAATAGTAAGCTTTTTTAGTTTAACCGCCAAGACAAAGGCTTGTAGTCGCTCGGGTTCCGCTATACTCTTCTTCTTGCATGGGAGCAATTGGTGACAAACTAAAGCAGTGGGTTTTCGAGGTCCAGCAATTCACTTTTCTATCGGCGCGGGCCGTGGCGGCAATCTTTACGCGACCACGATTTCGCAATGAAGTGTTTCTTCAAATGGACGCTATGGGTGTTGGCTCACTCAATATTGTGGTTCTCACCGGTCTATTTACCGGGATGGTCCTGGCTCTACAGACGGCTTTAAGCCTGGAGACTTTCGGAGCAAAAAATTATGTTGGCCGGGTAGTGAGCCTTTCCATGGTTCGGGAATTGGGACCGGTTTTGACCGCACTCATGGTCGCGGGACGAGTGGGATCGGGGATCGCTGCGGAGCTCGGTTCTATGATCGTGACCGATCAGATTAACGCAATGCGTGCCATGGGATCCGATCCGCTGCGAAAACTGGTGGTACCGCGTTTGATTGGCGGTGTCACCATGGTGCCGATGTTAACAGTACTCTCGGATACGGTTGGATTGGTTGGCGGTTGGCTGATTTCTTTGATCTTATTGAAAATTCCCGGAGGTCTTTATTTTTCGTCCGCGACGGATGCGCTCTCTATGGGAGATATCATAGGCGGTTTGATAAAGCCAATTGTGTTCGGTTTTATCATCGCGATGGTCGGCTGTTATCTTGGACTGAATACAAAAGGCGGAACGCAAGGTGTTGGCCGCGCCACAACGCAAGCAGTCGTTGTTTGTTCGGTCATGATCCTTGCTACTGATTTCTTATTAACAAGGGTGTTCTTCGCAATCTTTTAATTATGACTTCAGAAACCACCGGCCCAATGATCGAACTGCGAAACGTGTTCTTTACCGTGGGTACCTTCGAAATTCTTAAAAATGTGAGCCTCAAGGCGCAGCCCGGCTCGGCCATTATGATTTGTGGAACGAGCGGAGCGGGAAAGAGTACTGTACTAAAACTAATTTTGGGGTTGATCAAGCCCGACAGTGGAGAAATATTTGTCGATGGTGAAGAAATCAGCCATTACTCGGAAGCGGAATTGATGCACGTTCGGAAGAAGCTCGGGATGGTTTTCCAGGAGAGCGCGTTATTTGATTCGCTGACCGTTCGCGAGAATGTCGGCTATGTTTTGTATGAACGGGGAGAGATGACGGATGACCAGGTAGAGGAACGTGTGATCGAACTTTTGACACTCGTTGAACTGGAAGAAATGATCAACAAAATGCCCTCCGAACTGAGCGGGGGACAAAAGCGAAGGGTTGCCATTGCCCGAGCAATGGCGTCGCAGCCAAGCATTATTTTGTATGATGAACCAACGGCCGGCCTCGATCCGGTTACTTCCAAAACGATTCTCAAACAAATGATGAAACTGCGTGATTTTCGCCATGTTACCTCGATCCTTGTCTCCCACAAACTAGAAGATGGTTTTCGTCTTGCCTATAATGTAGTCGAGCAGAACGGAACGGGAACACATGTGGTTAAGGACCTTAGCGGAAGCAAGCTCCAGCAAACAATATTTTATATGCTCAAGGAAGGTGAGGTAACTTTCGAAGGGACTGCGGAAGAATTTCGAGGATCAAAGGATCCACACATTGAGGAATTCTTAGATTGATTCAAAAAAGCAAGGGAGGCGTCGGATGCCATCTAAAAAAGACATAGCGTGGTCGGAACTAAAAGTCGGCATACTTATCATCATCGCCCTGGCCATCCTCTCGGCGATTATTGTTCTTGTGCTGGGTGTTGAATCTCCCTTTGCAAGACGTTACACGCTTTACACCTTCTTACCCAACACAGGCGGATTGCGTCCGGACTCTCCGGTCTTGCTCGAAGGAGTGACGGCCGGAACTGTGACTGAATACGAGTTTGAACCAGGCGATTTGGAAAAAGGCGTCCGGATAAAAATGCGGATTCTGAAAAAGTACCAGGACCGTATCAGAACGGATTCTATTGCGAAGCTGCAGAGCCTCGGCCTGCTCGGTGATAAATACATCGAAATTACGCAGGGAACTCCGAACGGCCGCGTGTTGCAGGAAAGCGAAGTCATTACGGGCGCGCCGCCGATCGATCTTGACGCATTGATTGCGAAAGGCACACACACATTCGATAGCCTGAGCCTGACCGTGGAGAATATCAAAGCGCTTACTCAGGGTATGCTCAACGGCGAAGGAACGGTAGGAAAATTGATGAGGGACGATTCGCTATTTCGTAATCTGAACGAAACCACGCGAAAATTGCATGAGGGTCAAGGAACGGTTGCGTCACTATTGAACGATGCGGCACTTTATCGAGAGTTGAGCACCACTGCTGCGAATCTACGGAAAATCAGCGCTAAAATTGATAAAGGTGAAGGGGCCGCCGGTAAATTGATTAGCAATAAGGAAGTCGGTGATTCCATACAATCGAGCATTTCCAAACTGGAAGGTCTTCTTGCCAGAATGGAGAAGGGCGAAGGAACGCTGGGCAAATTATCAACAGATCCGGCCCTCTATAACAATCTAAACAAAGTGACAGCGAACCTTGGTCCGATTACGGATCAGATCGCAAAAGGAGAGGGAACTGTAGGCGCGCTCCTGAGAGATAAGCAATTGTACGATAACACGAACAAATTTATGAGCGAGCTCACATTGCTTGTAAAAGACGTGCGGCAGGATCCTAAAAAGTATCTGCGCGTGAAGTTTAGCATTTTTTAGCTCCGAACAATGTTGTGGCTTTTGCTGTTCATGATGTTGTTCTTATGGATCGTTCGCTTTGGCCTGGGTTTAGGCGGTATATGGCTGCCGCTTCTCATGGCGGCAAGTTGGATTTATTTTTTCACTCGTCTCTTTGTGCGTCATGAGCATAACTGATCCGCAGTGGTATGCGGTTTATACGAAGTCGCGCCACGAAAAATCTGTCGCAGAAAAGCTCGAAGAAAAGCGTGTAGAAGTCTTTCTCCCACTGAGGAAGGTTTTGCGACGCTGGAAGGATCGCCGCAAGGAAATCTCGATGCCGTTGTTCAGCGGTTATGTGTTTGTTCGCGTGCCATTCACAGAAAAATTGCCGGTTTTGCAAACTCCGGGTGTGGTTCAAATTCTAAGCGAGGGCAACAAGCCGGTGCCGATTCCTGAAGAGCAGATTGAATCGATCCGGAAACTGGTTTCTAGCGGGTTAAAATACGATCCGTATCCCTATTTAAAAGAAGGAGCCCAGGTGAATGTAATTCGGGGACCCTTGCAGGGAGTTGCAGGAATTTTGTTGGAGAAACGGAAGCAGCACGTTCTGGTGCTTTCCGTCGATTTAATCCAGCAGTCGGCCGCGCTCCAGGTGGATGTCAGCGATACAGATGCTGCCGGTTTTTAGCGGGCGCGATTTATCGCGCCCTGCGTGACCGTAAAGAGGGGGTAAAGGGCGCGATAAATCGCGCCCCTACACAAGAGGATCTGGGGAAAGCGAAACTACATGGAAAAAGAACTGATCGATTTGGCCACACGGGCCGGTAATGCAATTCGTACCGTATTTGATCGGGGTGTCTGGGAGCAAACGGAGAAGGAAGACCATTCTCCATTGACGGAGGCGGACCGCGCGTCCCATACAATTCTATGCGAAGGTCTCACCCGGATTCGCCCGGGAATTCCGATTCTTTCCGAAGAATCGGAAAAGGTTCCCTTCGAAATCAGGAAGAATTGGGACGATTATTTCCTGATCGATCCACTGGATGGAACCAGAGAGTTTGTGCTAAAGATCCCGGAATTCGCGATCAATATTGCCCTGATACACAAAGGTCGACCGATTCTGGGCTTGATTCACACACCGCTGGAAGGGATTTCCTATTTTGCGCGAAGCGGTGAAGGTGCATTCCGCTGGCACAACAACGAACGCAAGCCCATCGTCAACAGGACCGTTCCTGGTATTCGAGTGCTCCTGTCTCACACGGACCTTACCTCTGACCTCGACGTTCTGCTCAGCAAGTTTCCGGATCGTTCCGTCTTGCGAATGGGCAGTAGCCTGAAGTTTTGCGCAGTGTCGGAAGGCAAAGCGGATTTTTATCCCCGCCTGAAACCGAGTATGGAATGGGATACTGCCGCGGGAGCCGTCCTGGTCGAGGAATCCGGCGGCATTATGTGCGATTTGAACGGCTTAAGAATCGAGTATAATCGGCAGATTATGCTCAATCCGCCTTTTTATGTGATGGGCAAAAGTTTCTTAGAAAAACATGATGACTGGAGACAAACATTGATTCAAGAGGCATTGTAACTTATGGATACTTTGAACCGCTCAGTGTTGATTCCGCCGTATGGCGGGAACTTGATGGACCTTCTGGTTCATGATCCTGAAGAAAGGGAGTCCTTGAAAAATCTCGCCGGTTCCTTGCCGAGCATTCAGATTTCCTTACGTTCACTTTGCGATCTCGAATTGCTGGCAACGGGCGCCTTTTCTCCTCTCAACAGATTCATGGGCGAGAAAGATTACACTCGCGTGGTTGAGGAAATGAGACTGGCGGACGGGACGATCTTTCCAATTCCCGTTACCCTGCCGACGGATGAGTTTGAAGGGCTTGCTCTGGACAAAGAGATCGCTTTGCGCGGCCCCCAAAACGAGATTCTGGCGCTGATGAACGTGGATGAAATCTATCGCTGGAATTACGAACGCGAAGCGCGAAACGTGTACCGGACCATGGACACACGACATCCGCTGATTTCAGAAATGACCGGGTTTGGGCCATTCAACATTTCGGGACGCCTCCGCGTTCTTGATTTACCCAAGCATTACGATTTCCTTCCTCTTCGAAAGACTCCGGAGGGTGTTCGGGAAGAATTAGAGAAACTCGGTTTTGAGAATGTTGTGGTATTTCAGACTCGTAATCCGATGCACCGCAGTCACGAAGAGCTGACGAAACGCGCGATGAACATCGTAAACGGAGCCCTGCTGCTTCATCCCACGATCGGAGTAACGCGACCTGGCGACGTCGATTACTACACTCGCGTCCGTTGTATTCAATCTCTCGTTGATCATCATTATGACCAGAGCCGGGTTGTGTTCAGCATTTTTCCACTTGCCATGCGCCTGGCCGGTCCTCGGGAAGCCCTATGGCACATGATTGTCCGAAGAAATTACGGCGCGAATCACTTTATCATCGGGCGCGATCATGCAAGCCCCGGAAAGGATTCCATGGGCAAACCCTTTTACGAACCGTATGCAGCGCAAGAACTTGCGGCAAAGCACCAGGATGAACTCGGTATAAAATCCCTTCCTTTTCAGGAGTTTGTTTACTTGAAGGAAGAGCAATGCTACGAAGAGGTTGATAAGATTCCACAGGGCGCAACCATTCTCAGCATTTCTGGAACGGAGATCCGCGAAAACTATCTGCAAAACGGCAGGGTTCTTCCGGAATGGTACACACGTCCTGAAGTCGCTCAGATCCTCATGCAAACGTATCCCCCAAGGCATCACCAGGGATTCTGCATTTGGTTTACCGGGCTACCCTGCGCGGGCAAGTCCACTATCGGAGAAATCCTACTCGTAAAACTGTTTGAAAATGGGCGACGGGTGACGTTTCTGGATGGAGATGTCGTGCGGACTCATCTTTCGAAAGGGCTCGGTTTTGACCGCCCAGGCCGCGATGCAAATATTCTTCGGATCGGCTTCGTTGCTTCGGAGATTGTTCGACATAATGGAGTGGTAGTGTGTGCCGCTGTGAGTCCATATCGTTCAACCAGGGATCAGGTTCGAGCAATGTTTCCCTCCGGAAACTTTATCGAAGTATTTGTAGATACTCCCCAGCCGTTGTGCGAACAGCGCGATGTGAAAGGAATGTATGCAAAGGCCAGACGGGGTGAACTTCATGGCTTTACCGGTATTGATGACCCGTATGAAGCTCCTCTTCGTCCGGAAATTACAATCAAAACGGCAGAGCTCACTCCCGCGTATGGTGCAAATTTGATTGTAGAACACCTGCGCGATCAAATGTTTCTACGCTTACATGCAAAGGCCGTTTCCAACGGGTTGGATTCAGAATTCACCGGTCAGAGATCGCAGAGAAGCTAACCTTCTCCCGGTGTATTCCGCGAATTCTGTGATGAATTCTAGTGTGACAAGCAAGATGATTCCAGTAATTCTTTTTGATCTCGACAACACGTTGTACACCGAAGAATCCGGCATCTTTGACCTCATCGACGAGAGAATGAGTGAGTGGTTGATGTCACATCTGGAGGTCCCGGAATCGGAGGTTCGAGAATTTCGCAAAAAATACTTCCTTCAGTACGGAACGACTTTGCGAGGATTGATGCTGCACCATCAAGTGGAACCCATGGAATTCCTGCGATTTGTCCATGATGTTCCGGTCCAGGATTTTCTTTCCATCGACCTTGAATTGCGTCGCACACTGGAAGCGATTCCAAGCCGTAAGATCATTTTTACCAACAGCGATGACGCGCATGCAAATCGTATTCTGGACGCTCTTGGGGTCAGGGATTTGTTTGAAAAAGTTTTTGACATTGCCTCGATGGGTTTTGTCCCAAAACCAAATCCGGAAGCCTATAGAGCCGTTCTTCTGTATGCAGGCGCTGCTCCAGACGACTGTCTGCTGATCGATGATATGGAACGGAATCTCAAACCCGCGAGAGAATTGGGAATGCGCACGATATTGATTGGCGCGGGAGAGGGTGCTCATGACACGGAGCATGTGATTGCAAACATCAAGGAACTGAACGGCGTGCTGCAGAAAATTGCGGCCCAAAAGTAAATGCAATATAATCGCTGGCTATGATTGATCCCTCCTTTCTCAAGGATGTGTTCCTTTTTCAGGGGCTCGAAGAAGAACAGAGCCAATTTGTTTGCGGGTTATTACAGGAAGAGGAATTCAAGCAGGGCGATAGGATTCTGGAGGAAGGACGCGCAGGCGATGCTCTTTACTTAATCTGGTCCGGAAGTGTTCGCGTAAGCCGCGAATTTGATCATGAGTCGTTCGTTCTTACCGAACTGGGACCTTATGATTTCTTTGGGGAAATGTCGTTGATCGATGACTTTCCCACTTCAGCAACGGTTCAGGCAACCACGGATACTACGACGTTTAGAATGAGCCGGGATGATTTCAAACGCATTACTTCCGAACGCACGGAAATTTGTTCGAAATTGTGGGAATCCATCGCCCGAAGTCTTATTACGCGCATTCGCAAAACCGGCGAACTGGTGAAAATGTATTATGGCCTGAACAAAGCGCTCTGTGAAAATGAAGAGTTCCGCCAGCTTTATACGTCCTGGAATTTTCACGTCCCCAAGCAGCCGTAATCTTTCCTCTTACTTCATCTTCTTCCGAATCACTTTCCCGGCGGGCTCCTAAGCTCGAGTTCCGCCCGCGGGGCGGGACGCTACAAGCGGTAAACATCATTTCGTTTGTAGCAACAGAAATTTGAGCCACTACCTGCAGGCGTCAACGATGGAAGGGTAGTTTTATTTGTGATACTTAAATACTACAGATGTAATATTATCTTTTCCGCCGGCTTCGATTGCGAGCTGGGTGAGATCCTGGCAAATGCCGGCCAGATCCCCCTCTTTAGCTTTCAGGACTTTCGCCATCTGTTCCTCGTCGACCAATCCGTGAAGACCATCACTGCAAAGGAGGACCAAATCTCCATCAACGAGCTGGACTTCTTGAACCGGGAACTCAATGTCCTCTTTGGATCCAATCGCTTTAGAAAGTACATTTTTCAGTGGAATTCGCTGAAGCTGCTCCTCAGTGAAAGCCCGGCGTACCCACGTTTCGTTTAGCCACACATCATCGCGAGTCAGTAACTTCACCTCATGATCGCGCCAAAGGTAAGCGCGCGAATCTCCGACGGAGACGATGGTCGCCAGATCCGCGGAAACAACCGCGGAGACTACGGTAGTTCCCATTCCCGTGTATTCCTGGTGAGAATCGGCAAGTTGCCAGATTTTGTGGTTGGCAAGTTTCGTTGCGGTCCGAAGCCGGTTGGCGTCAAAACTCATTTTGGGGTCGATACCAAAAGGCCATGTCAACTCCCGTTCCCCGTAAGAATGAACCATAAAGCCTTCGATGGCTTTTACGGCAGTTGCCGACGCCACGTCGCCCGCATTGTGTCCTCCCATGCCGTCTGCAACGACGTAGAGGTTAATATCGAGGTTTACGACGAAAGAATCCTCGTTTCGCTGGCGCTTTTTCCCGATGTCACTGGTACCATGTGCTGTAATCATACACACGACATCATACCCGAGACCTAAAGAACCTGCAAACAAATGGCAGTGGTTCAAAATTTGAGTTTGATTGCAAACACCTACGGCAATTTGGAGCGTTGCCCATTCGGCGTGACTCCTGTATCTTAATCCGTATGGATGACGCCGGAGTTCTTGCCGCCGACTTGCCGCCGCTGAAAAAGAAGAAGAAGGTTTTCAAGAATGTTCTGATAACGTTCCTGTATTTTTTTAGCATTTCGATCGGTAGCCTTTTTGGGTTCTTTCTTTCTTATCTCAATCGTTTGCCGCAACTGGAACAGTCCGAAACCTTTCGGCCAAACGTGCCGGGACAGGTTTTTTCATCGGATGGGAAGCTGATCGAGGAATTTGCTGTTGAGAAACGGGTGCTTCTGCACTCGATCAATGAAGTTTCTCCCTATTTGAAGAATGGTCTGATAGCAGTAGAGGATGCTCATTTTTATCAACACCCGGGGGTTGATCCGCTGGGAATCTTACGAGCACTTTACGTAAATCTTAAAACCGGCCATGTCGTTGAAGGTGGAAGCACGCTGACACAGCAACTTGCCAAGATGCTTTTCTTGAAGCCGGAAAAAACGATGGAGCGCAAGCTACAGGAAGCCATGCTTGCGGTTCAACTGGAACGCAGGTACACGAAAGATGAAGTATTCCTTTTGTACTCCAATCAAATTTATCTGGGGCATGGTATCTATGGAGTTCAGGCCGCTTCTCACTATTTTTATGGTAAATCCGCGAAAGACCTGACACTGGATGAGGCTGCCTTGATTGCTGCATTGCCGAAGGCTCCTGAAGCTTTTTCTCCTTATACGCATCCGGACTTGGCGCTAAAGAGAAGAAATCACGTGTTGGAGAGGATGATAGAAGAAAAATTTATTTCGCGGCAGCAAGGAGAGGCTGCAATGAAATTGCCGGTGTCCGTCAAAACGGTTATGCCCAAAATTTCCATTGCTCCCTATTTTACGGAAGAGATCCGAAAAGATCTGGAAGAAAAATACGGATACTCCGGAATCTATGAAAGTGGACTTCAGATTCATTCGACGCTGGATCCGTTCATGCAGCTTGCGGCAGAAAGAGCGATGGAAAAGGGCCTTCGTTCACTGGATAAGCGTCACGGTTTCAGAAAAATAACCACGGTCTTGAAAGAAGACGAGATCACTCAATATCGTTCACCGGACTGGTCGAACGCCTTTGAGCCGGAGATGGTAGTGAAGGGCATTGTGACCGAAGTAACGCCCAGGAAGGTTTCCGTCAAGATCGACGATCGGACGTTGGACTTGTTGCCGGAAGGGTGGAGTTGGACGGGCCGGAAAGACGCCGAATCTATTTTTACGCGCGGTAGCGTGACGGATTTCAAAATCAAAGAGGTGAAAGACGGGCAGATTTCATCGATTGTGCTCGATCAAGAGCCTGTGGTTGATGGAGCGCTGGTTGCGATGGACATCAAAACAGGAAAAGTTCTGGCGTTGATCGGCGGATCCGATTTTGCGCGTAAGAAGTTTAACCGGGCCACGCAGGCGTACAGGCAAACAGGTTCGGCGTTTAAGCCCTTTGTTTATGCTGCGGCATTTGAACGGGGATTTACACCTTCTGATGTCATGGTTGATGAGCCGATCTCTTTTTACGATCAATGGTCAAAAGAAACCTGGGCTCCTCAGAATTACACCGGCGATTTTCTTGGACCCATGACTTTGCGCCGCGCGCTGGAATTATCCCGAAACACCATAGCAGTCAAGTTGTTGGAGCGGATCGGGCTGAAATATGCGATCCATTACATTGAAAATTTTGATATCACCAGGAACATGCAGCCATACTTGCCGCTTGCGCTTGGCGCCAGCGAAGCCACGCTGATCGATATGGTTCGAGCTTACGGAGCGTTTGCAAACCAGGGACTCATGATGCACCCCTATTTTGTGGACAAAGTTTTGGACCGCGATGGAAATCTTTTGGAGCAGAACCTGCCTGCGGCCAAAGAAGTGATGCGCGCGGACGTGGCCTATTTGATGACCGATGTGCTTCAGGGCGTTGTCAAGAGAGGTACCGCGGTGAAAGCCCTGAAACTCAATCGACCACTTGCCGGTAAAACAGGCACAACGGACGATTGCACAGACGCATGGTTCATTGGCTATACTCCTTCCCTTGTTGTCGGTGTCTGGGTTGGATATGACGAAAAAAAATCTCTGGGCAAGAGAGAGACAGGCGCCGAAGCCGCTCTACCGATCTGGATCGGCTTTATGGAAAGCGTTTTGAAGGATAAACCCGTGGAGGAATTTCAGGCAACTTCGAACATCGTGTCCGTCGCGATCGATCGCAATACGGGCTTACGGGCTACACCAGATTGTACAGATGTAATCCTTGAGTCGTTTGTCGCGGGAACCGAGCCAAAGGAATACTGTGGACCGGAACATCACGGCCAGGTGCCGCTGCAAAAGGAAGAAAAGGAACCCATGCAGATCGTTAGTCCCCCTGACGAGTAGTGCTTGAGTGCCGATTAACCGATCTTAGCGCTTTTTCTTTTTAGCGGATTTCGCTTTTTTTGCAGCCGGTTTCGCTTTTTTGGATTTCTTGGCAGCTTTTGGTTTGACGGCCGGTTTCGATTTCACCCGCTTTACAGGCTTTCCAGACTTCGCGGGCTTTGCCGGTTTCGTCGGTTTTGCGGGTTTTGATTTTGCCGCCGGTTTTGTCTTTTCTTTGGGTTTTTCCTGCGCGGGAGCGCCTTTCTTCTTCCCTTTAACAGGAAGGGGCGGTACGGGAAGTTTCGCCCTGGTTTTCCGCGCGTCCTCGGCGGAAGCTTTTGATTTCGGCCGTTCCGTGGCCCGAATTGCTTCGAGAACAGCCTGTTTAACCTTTTTCATTTTCATTGGTCGGGGCGATTCATCCGAACTGCGAGACTTCTTTTTCTTATACGAACGGTTGATAACGTCCAGCAGTTTCTCCGCCTCGTCCCAATTCGTTAATTGAGCTTGCCTCCAGCCTGCATCATGAAGCATTTCAACAGGATGCGGGTGAACAAAGCCCAGATTTTCGATCGAGGAAAGGTCTTTTGTCGAAGGCTTAAACTCTACGAAAATAATTTCATGACTGCGGTTCATCCCGAGAGTGCAAATAGTTTGCCCATCGCTCTTGATAAAAATCCTTTCAGGCGAGCTACTGCTCTCGTTATCCGCTGTTAGTTCGTCTTTAAGCTTAAGATAGATTTCTTCTGCCGTCATTTTGCATAAAAATATACACGCATTGGTGGAATTAATCAATAAGAATGATAAATGTAGTATTATTTTAGTCCATCGAAGGATATCTTATGACAAATATCCCACGACTAAATGAAAAGAATATCTGTTTTGTTTTCATCGATTTACAGGACAGGCTCCTTGCGCGAATTCACAATGCGGAGCGCATTGTTTCACGAAATGCTCTGCTTGTTGAAGCTGCTAATCTGTTAGGTCTACCTTATGTGTCGACCAGCCAGTATCGTAAAGGATTGGGTGAGGTCGTTCCCGCGATTGCGGAGAGGGTGCACACCTCGATCCTGGACAAAACCAGCTTCAGTTGTGTTGCGGACGAGGGAATAAATAAGGATCTGGACCGGCTAAAGAGGGAACTGGTTGTACTTTCCGGCGTTGAGACGCACATATGCGTACTGCAAACCTGCCTCGACCTGCTCGGGAGAGGCCGCCAGGTTGCAGTCGTTGCCGATGCTGTAGGTGCCCGTACGCAAATGGACCATGAATTAGGACTCAAACGAATGGAACGGTACGGCGCTCTTTCTGTAACCGCCGAAATGGTAATTTACGAGCTTCTCGGTCGCAGTGACTCTCCCGAATTCAAAAAGCTCCTGCCATTGATCAAGGGAATGTAGCTCTTCAAGGAAAGGGCGCAAAGAGAACCTGTTCTTTTCCTTGTGCCTTCGTGTCAAATCCTACTCGGAGCCTATGGGGGCGCCGGGTGGTGGCTCGAGGGGCGGCGTCAAGTGAATCTGCTTCGGATCTTTTTGGAACCGTTCAATCTCTGAACCCGCGAACAAGAATAGAGCTTTCTGGTCCGCGTTTTTCTCCGTTCTGTATTGGATTTTCAACCACGCTCTGAATTCATCCAGTTTTTCATAGCCGATTGCTCTGACTTGAGACGGAGCTTGTTCGTTCGCCGTAAGATTCATCAGGTAATAAAGAGCGAGCATATTAACAGTCCGCCGGATCTCACCACGATATCCTGTTTCAGCGGGTGCTTTCCACGTCGTCCGGAAAAGCCGGTCAATGGTTTCTCCTAGTCCCGGGAGCCGAGAATCTCGCGAATGTTGCTCCACCAGCCGGGCTGCTCGTTCAGGGTGCAGGATCAAATAGAGCGTAAGGCTTGCCGCGCTTTCCGGCGGCGCAAGCGTATCGAAGGCGATGCCCGTGCGGACATGAAATGTTTCGCGCCCACGCGGATATCCGAAAGCTCTCGGTGGAATGAGTCTTACAATGGAATCCGGCAAGGCGAGTGCGTCGGGCTGCAAGACAGCCAGCAAAGCATCAAGCGCTTTGTTTTGTGTTTCCGCCGGCAAAATCTGTGGCCCCGCCTGATTATCGCCTCGCACATTGTAGCTGTAGTCCAAACCCCCGAGTAATTTGGAAACCGCGATGATCTGATACCTGTGATACAGATAAATCGGTACCAGTACTTCTTCGAGGTTCGACAGAGGCACACCTTTGCGGATGTTGTTTTCAGAAAAATGCGACAGAGCAATGGCCCGCACTTTCATAATGTGGTCGAGCTCCGTTACGGCGTCTTTTCCGTTGTCCCAGAGATGTGCATAAGGGTGAGCGCCTCCATCGGGTCGCGCATCTTCATCGGAGATAAAACGAAGACCGCGCGCCGAAGCATCCGTTAGAATCTGATCAAGCTGTTGATCGTTTGATTGAGAATAGCCATATCGAATAACGACTTTGTCCCATTCCCCGATCCCTTTGGCATAAGCATCAGACAAATCGAACGATCCATCTTCCTTGATCTTAACGAGCGGTTGCGGATAATCCATAACAGATGCTCTGTCATTGAGGCTTGCCGCAAAGTTATGCGTAAGTCCCAGGGTATGCCCGACCTCATGAGCGGAAAGCTGACGAATTCTTGCGAGAGCCATTTCCAGCATGTCGGGCGGAATTTTATCGTCATCATATGGAGCAAGCAGCCCCTCGGCGATCATATAATCCTGCCGGATCCTTTGAGAGCCAAGCGTTACGTGACCCTTGATGATTTCACCTGTCCGGGGATCAACTACGGTGTTTCCATAAGACCAGCCCCGAGTGTAGCGATGAACCCATTGAATTACGTTATAACGGACGTCAAGCGGGTCGGCGCCTTCAGGCATTACCTTCACCTGAAAAGCGTTTTTATAGCCGGCTGCTTCAAAGGCTTGATTCCACCAGCTCGCGCCTTCCACCAAAGCGGACCGGACCGGTTCAGGTGCGCCCCGGTCGACGTAATAAACGATGGGGTGATCCGCATCTAGCCGGTGGCGCGCGATGAATTGCTTCCACAGCGGTTCGCTAATCGGCGTTCCAAAATCCATAAACCTCACTCCGTAGAATCCGGCGCGCGGATCGAACCGCCGTGTCTGATAGCCCGGCTCCGGGGATGCTACGAAAGAATGATGTTCGCGCACGGTGATGTTTTTCGGCGATGGAGTCACATCGCGCACCCATTCGCCCGGCGAATCACCGACAAAAGTCAGAATGACTTCTACTTCTGTGTTCTTCGGAAAATTCTTTGTGTTTTCCAGATAGAACGCCGATCGCGAAGCCTCCATCCGGTAATCGCCTTGCTTGCTTTGTTTCAGCGTTCCAGTGACATCGAAAACATCTTGCATATAGAAAGCCGTCGCATCAACCAGTACTCTGCCTTTTTCCTCAGCAGCTACATCGAATCCCCAGAGTACGGATTCTGCAAAGGAATCTTCCACCGTTTTCTTTTCCGCCGAGTCCGAAGTTGTCGCTCTGAATGAGTAGTTTGGTTGGAGCAAGAGAACTTTTGGGCCGCTTCGAATGAATTTCACAACCCGAGTATCTCCAAGTTTTCCGCGATCCAATCCGATATCGTTGGATCCCATTCCGGCCGGAAGCCAGTGTATGTAAAGGAACTCCGAATCAAATTTTTCGATTTCCAGCCAGATCTTACCCGCCTGAGCATCCCAGTAAAAGGGAAACAGCCCGTCGAACTTCTGCATTCCGGATACTTTTGATGCAATTGTCGGAACGGGTTCCGCAAACAGAGTTGTAGCAAAAAGAAGAACAACGATCATTGTGAGTTTCTTCATTCGAATTGACCCAGAATCATGTGATACAACAAAGCCGCCCGTGTGGAAAGCGAGGGCGTCAGAATGTGTTCGGTTAAAGCATGGGCGCCGCCGCCTTCTGCTCCCATGCCATCTAGAGTTGGGATACCAAGCGCGGCGGTAAGATTTCCATCGCTTCCGCCGCCTGTCCAGTACTCGGCTAGCGGATAATCCATAGCTTCGCCGATTTTCTTCGCCTGTTCATACAATCCAAGAACTTTGGCGTTCCGTTCGAGCGGAGG
>Ga0210139_1000096_pt1 | contig 15123 bp, 12 predicted proteins | sample Browns_TuleB_D2_FD_184855 | JGI IMG/M metagenome (GOLD analysis project Ga0210139, IMG submission 184855) | Wetland microbial communities from San Francisco Bay, California, USA, that impact long-term carbon sequestration - Browns_TuleB_D2 (SPAdes) | ecosystem: Environmental > Aquatic > Marine >... | reverse complement strand
GTCATCGTCCCTTGAACTCCTTCTCGCCGAACACCCGGGTACGGAGGATCCCGTACAGCTCGGCGTCCCGTTCGAGAAGGGTCCAGGGGTCGTTCACGTAGGCGGTGGCGCTTTCGATGAACATGTCGCGTGGTCCCAGCTCGGCGGTCCGGTTGATGAAGCGGTTTCGCTCACTCCCGGTCGTCCCCTCGGGCGGGACGTACCGACCATCCAACGTCCAAACCGGGCGGTCCCGCCGCCAGGTCATGATGGTCTTGCGATCCCTAGCTGAGATTCCGACATCTGTCAACACTTTTTCGAGCCGTTCGTCCGTTGCCTCCCGGAGCCGCTTTTCCAGCGCGACCGTCGGGATGTTGTCGACGAGCTGGCGCCGCATGCAGGTGAACGGCGTGAACGTCTGGAGGAGGGTCTCGATCGTCTCGGGCGCGAGGCTTTGGGGGCCAACCTCGTCGCGCGCGTGTAGCTCGTCCATGATGCGACGGACGTCGGCATCCTCGTCGTAGACGCGGGCCGCCCACCCGCGCAGCACGGCAGCCGAAATGGTGTTGCCGTCGTCCGACGAGAACTGGCTGACGAGCAGGCGGTTGTCGGGCGTGGTCCACGAGGTCACCTGGCCGAGGACGGGGTCGGGCAGGTCGGCGGCCGCCCGGAATTCGTCCGTCTCCCCCACATCCTTGACGAACCGCAGCTCGGTCGGCTGGTACTGCTGGTAGGGGGTCTCGCGGATGACGTCGAGCGTTTCCTTGACCTCCCCCTCGTGTTCGACGGGCACGTCGTGGACCTCCACGCCGTAGTACGTCTGGTAGTCCTGGACGACGTCCTCCATTTCCAGGCGGCTGCGATCGAAGACGGTCTGGCCGGGCGCGAACCGCTCGGGCTCGTCGCGGTACATCTGCTCCATCGATTCGAGCGTGACGTGCGAGACGATCGGGGTCGGCCAGCACCGGCAGTTCGGGTGGGTCAAGGTCGAGAGGGGGTAGCGGCCCCCGTCGCTCAACAGGGTGTCGATCGAGTGCTCGGTGCCGTCGAGCGACAGGCACGTCGGGCAGGTCCGCTGTTCGGCCGTGTGCGAGTTGAACTTGACCTTCGTGAACCCTTGCTCCCGGTAGCCCGTCAGGGTCGACAACCAGTAGGCGTTCGCCGTCTCCGTCCTGGTGATCCGCTGGACCATCCAGAGCATGTTGTCGTAGAGGGACTTGACCTCTTCGCGCAGCACCTTGCGGTCGACGATCACCTCTTCGAGCTTCTTGCGCTCCTGCCGGATGATGTCGTTCGCGATGGCGGTCGGGTTCTTGGCGGCCGCGCCCGGCCGGGCGAGCGCGTCCAGGATGTCGCGCTTCATCTGCTGGTCGGTGATGGTCTTGACCTTCTGGAGGGAGGTCTGGCGAAGGCGGGCGAGCTGGGCCTGCTCCTCCAGGGTGTCGATCGTCTGGGCGCGCCTCCGCGGCCGCTGCTTGTCGAACCCGGTCAGCAGGTAGGAGTGCTGGCGGGCCCCGACCCACAGGCCGTTCCACCCACTCGTCCACGCGTCCTTGTCTAGGTTGGCGAGCTGGTTGGCGACCGACAGGCGGATGTACTCGGCGAACACGTCGTCCGTGATGGGGAGGCCGCGGTCGAGCGCCTCCTCCAGGGTGGTCCAGAGGGCATCGAACGTCTTCTCCCAGCCGTCGACGACCAGGTTCTCCAACTGCTTGATGTACCGCTTGGACGTCGGGTCGAGCCTCGACCGCCAGAGGGCCCGTTGCCAGTCCTCCCTCGACTCGTAGGCGGTCGGGTCATCGTGGTGGGGGTCCCGGATGGTCGTGTCCCGGCGACCCGCATGGAGGTGATGGTGGGGGTGACCAACGTCACATGCGGCCGCGATGGCCTGCCTCGCCGGGTCAGCGGCGACGAAAGGGGCTGGGGGTGCCGCCACCTCCCGGGGCGGCCGTCACGTTGCCCTCGCCGACCAGCAAGGCCGACAGGCTCGCCCGGCCGCCCAGCAGTGACTTGCCGTTCGACTTGGGGCGGGCCCCCTGGAACGCCCGCGCGAACATGTCGGCCGCCTGGGCGTCCGAATCGACCCCGTGCTCGGGGAGGAGGTCGTAGAGGTCGCGGGTGACATCCTCGGAGGCGGCCTCCAAGACGCCCTCGAACACGAGGATCTTGCGGAGGCTGCCGACATCCTCGTCGGGGTAGCCCTGGCTCTCCAGGTACAGCTCCAGGTCGGCCCACGCCTCCTCGTAGTCATCGCGCTCGACCGCCTGGACGAACCGGGGGGTGGTGGCGTTCGCCCAGAACGCGTCATCCGACCGACCCGTCCGGAACAACTCGACGACCGCCCGGATTTCGTCGGGCGTCCAGTTGCCCGACCGCTCGACCTCGGCCTCCTCGGACTCCTCGGGGGAGAGGGACGCGGAGGGCGGGGGCTCGGGGGGCGGGCGCCGCACGATCCCCTCGGCATCGGCTGCTGGAGGGGCGGGAGCGGCCTGCTGGGGCTGCCCGGCCGGTTGGGCGGGGGGAAGGGCGGCCGGCTGAGTGCCGGGTCTGGGGGGCGGCTGGATGGCTGGAGGGCCACCCGGCTGACCGCGGCCGGGCGCCTGCTGTTGCTGGGCGCCCGGTTGGCCGGGCTGTTGGCCGGGCTTGACGCCGGTCGGTCCCTGGCCGGCCGGCCCCAACGCCTCCTCGTACTTCTGGCGCTCGCGGGCCTCCAGGACTTCCTCCTGGATGGACGACCGCAGCTCGTCCTCGTGCTTGAGGCCAACGGCCGCCAGCTTCGTCTTCTTGGAAATCTTGACGCCGATGCGTTCGAGCGCCTCGTACGCGCCGATCAACTCGCGGTCGACGTAGGGGTCGAGCTTCTTGTCCCAGTCGAGCGTGGGGACGATGTACCTCGAATCGTCGTCGATCTCCTGGGCGGTCCGGCGGACGCGGACCCGGTGGGACAGCTCCGCCTGCGTGGGCTTGACGAACTCGTTGATCTCGGCGATCGGCCGGAAGAACTTGGGGTACAGCCAGGTCATCTCGAAGTAGCTGCGGAGGGCGAGGAGGCGCTGGAGGAAGACCTGGAGGCCCGTCACCGACGACGCGTACGTGACCTCGCCGTGCAGGAACGACTTGGACACGCCGAGCCCGACCAGCTTGATCCGCTCCAACACCTCCCACTCGCGCCCCACCGAGATGACCCGGTCGGTCGTGCCGAACGCCTCGAACTGGACGCCGAAGTGGTAGACGATCCAGGCAAGGGGGTCGAGTTCCGCCTGGGCGAGCAGTTCGAGGAGCCGCTTCTCGTGCTCGGCGCCCGGGATCCAGCCGGTCTGCGGGTTGCCGATCTTGGCGATCCGGAGGGGGCCGGCGTGCCGGCGGGCCGTCGCGATCGTCGCCGAGAAGACGGCGTCCTCCAGCATGAAGACGCGCCACAACCGCGACATGATCGACGTCCCGCGCGTCTCGTACGGGTGGAGCTTGCGCGGGATGAACGTGCAGTTGAGCGGGTCGAGCGGGAGGTTCTGACGGGACAGCAGACGGCCGAGCAGCTCGGGCGGGAGCTGGGCCTTGACCTTCTGGACGAGGGGGTCGCCCGACGACAGGAGGTCACGGAGCTTCTGGTCGGGGACCAGCTCGACGATCGGGTCCATCCGGATGAACGGGGCGTCGATCACCTCGATGTTGTCGGGGTTGTGGAGGGTGCAGTAGTCCCACATGCGCGCGTCGCCGTCGTACAGGAGGTGGGGGATGGCTTCCCCAACGACCAGGAACTCGCGGACGATGTAGGGGAGGAGGGGGAGGAGCTTGACCTTCTCGGTCATCCGCTCGTAGTGCTCCTTGACCTCGCCGTCGACCCCCTCGCCGGTCAACTGGAACGGCGACCACGGCATCTCGCTGTACATGTCGAGGCAATTGCCAACCACCGGATCCATCTTGTGGAACAGGCGCCAGTACCGGTTGGCGAGGATGCGGTGGACCGGGTACTGCTGGCGGTCCGGCGACGAGAACTCCGGCTGATATGGGGTCTGCTGGGAGACGAGGTTGCCGGCCCCGTAGTTCGTGCCGCCCGCGACCGTCTGGCCGAACCGACGGAACGGTGAAGGGGTCGCGCCGATCCGCCGGAAGTCATCTTCGAGCAGGCCGGCCCGCTGGGCGTCCGGGTTGCCCGAGACGATCTGGGGGAGCATCCCCTCGAACTTCCGGTTCATTGCCTCCATCTGGTCGGCGGTCAGGCCGTGGACCTCCTCCTGGCGGAACGGGTTGCGCGCGGCTTGCCGCCTGGGGTCTCCTGATCCGCCTGGGATGATGAGCGACATGGTTGGGCTCCCGATGCTACCTCATGGGGACGTGGAGGGACACGCCCCACATCCGCATGACCCGGCAGCCGTTGGGGCCGGGCAAGATGGTTGGACCACGGCCACCTGGGTGTGGCCGAACAGGTTGCAGAGGGGACCACACGAGGGGCATTGCAGGACGCTCGGCGCGTGGATCGCCTGGCAGCATGGACACCGCCAGCCGGTCGGAAGCGTCACGAACGCGAAAGTCGGCTCGACCGTCACGCTATGGCGGAAGCAGCGGCCCGAGATCCGCGCGCACTCCGGACAGAAGATGAAGACGTTGGCTTCCATCTCAGTACGGGGTCCCGTGCTTCTCCTGGTAGGACTTGAGGGTCTCCTCGGTCCCATCCATCTTCCAATCCATCAGGATGACGTGCCCGATCTCGTGGCCGAGCGCGCTCCTTTCGAGCGGCTCGACATGCCCGACCATCATCGACTCGCCCGACCCAGACGTCATCCCCATCCACTTGAACCCGGGCCGGATGTGCAAGGTGAACGGGGCAGACGCCCACCGGACCACGACATTCTGGAGGGCCCCCCGGATGATCTTGGGGTTGGCGGACTCGGTGAGCGCTGCCTTCTCCCACAGGACCACCACCCGTTCCGTCTCCTTCTCGACGAACACGCGGATCGGCGTCCACTCGGACTTCATGACGATGAGACCATGGCGCGTCACGTACGCGATGTCGCGGGCGAACGCGAGCCGACGACCCAGCAGTGCGGCATACACAAACGAGAACCCCAGGGCGGCAAGAGCCGCGATCACGACGCCGATCACCGCGTTACCGGGCGTAACCGCCGCCCACGCCGCCAACCCGGCTGACACAATCGCGGCCAACCCGAACGTCAAGAAGTCGATCAACCGAATGACCCGGAAACCCATCACGCCCTCCTACCGACCCTCGCGGCCTAACCGCTCGATTTGCTCGCGCTTGAGTCGAGCGGCTTCCTCGCGCCTCGCGAGGCACTGGGCGCCGAGCGGCTTGCCCTCGACCCGGGGTTCCTGCCGGCACATCATGCAGCGGTCCGCATCCATTCGCGCCTCCTTACTGGGTGTCTCGAATGACGGTCGATCCGTTGTAGGTGGCGGGCGTCCCGACCACCACGTCGGCGAAGTCGTTGCTGGAGTCGCCATCGATGAACAGCTCGATGCCGGTCCCGACCCCGAAACCGGCGGTCGGCCCCAGCACGACCAACGAGCCCCTCGTACAGCCGACCCCGATCGGGATGTCGCCCGTGGCCGTCACGTTTCGGAACGCGAGGTGCGCGTTCTGGTCGCAGAGGAGCGCGTACGCGGTGAACGGCCCCACCAGCTCGACCCCGTCGATTCCGACAGACGCGTGCGCCTTGCTGCGGAACGCATACGTCCCTGTGATCCCGGACACGAGAATGGGCGGGTCGTAAGGCTGGAAGACGAACAGGGAGGAGGCGCTGTCTTGCGCGACGACCGAGCTGGCCCCATACAGCGCCCCGCCCCCTAGCCACTCGAAGAACCCGTTGTACATGTAGAAGCCGCCGTCGTGCGCGACCACAGAGGTCGCGAACACGCCAGAGCCCGGTCGCATCGAGCTGGTGAACACGCTGACCTTGTCGAGCCAGACGCCCGCGTAGTACCGGGCGTCCCAGTCGTTCCCGGTGATCCCGTAGACCGGGTCGTCGACGACCGGAGCTTGCCCACCGAACGACAACTGCCCGGCCTCGATGATCATGCGGGCGGGCGTCCCGTGACGGACCCGGCAGGCCGTCATCAGGGTCGCGCCCCCCTTGATCTCTAGCCCGTAGAACACGTAGTCGGGGTTCGGGAAGGTGCCGGGCCACGGGCCGAACTGGATGTAGGCGAGGTCGAGTTGGGGCTGTCGGCTATCGATCGACGTGAACTGGCCACCCCCGTTGCTCCCGACCCACGGGAGGACCGCGCGGAACCCGTCGATCAAGACGGCGGGGACGACGACGTCGTACGTCATGGCCGCGACGGTCGGGAACGACAGCTCCGACGTGTACGTGAGGGTGTCGGCCGTGTTGCTCCGGATCTGCACGAGCGCCAGCTCGGTGCCGCCCGCCGTCTTGACCCGGCACCACTGGCCGGCCCACTGGTTGACGGTCCACGCCTGCGTGTTGTCCTGAAGGGTGTAGGTGGAGCCGGCCGTCACGGTGCCGGACTCCGTGACCGTCATGGCGGTGTCGTCCCCCATGAACACGACCCGGCGTCGGGGCGGGACAGGCGGGCGGAAGTCGGTCAGGCCAGTGTAGTGGCCGTTGGCGATGTGGACGACGATGTCGCGGTCGGGCGGACCTGCCCGCAGGAACGCCTCGACCCGGCTGCACGCATGCTGGACGGTCGCGACCGGCCTGGTCGATGTCCCATCATTCAGATCGCTGCCGGTCGCCCCGTTCACGTAGATCCGGTGGATTCCGTTCGCGTCCACTGGGAACTCGGCGTATGGCGGCGTCTCCTCTACGTCGACCGCGTGGCTCACGGTCGCGCCCGACCGCGAACCAACCAGCGGACTCCTAGCCAGCACATCCGCCCAGGTGTGGTCGTTGCCGTCGACCGCAATGCCCCCAAGCGTCCCGGAGAACGGAGACGCCATCGTCTCCTCCGAGATGTTGACGCGGCCCCCATCCCGGCAATCGATCCCCCACCGGCCGATCCCCCCCGGCCCAACCGTCACGAGGTCGAAGATGTTGATGATGGCGTTGTTGAACGACTGGATACCACTCCGCGAGACCGACTCCAGGATGGCGGAGAAGACCTCGACGATGCCATCTGAGTCCGCCGTGATGCACCCTTGGTGGTCGTCGCTGATTCGCATCGGGTGGGTGTAGAGCGGATAGATGCGAACGACCGCCCCCCAGGAGGCATTGATGTCACCGTTGTGGATGGCGCCTCCCACCTGGGCGAACCCGCCCTCCACCCAGCATCCGTGCGTCGTCGATCTGATCACGAAGGTGGCGGCCAGCGTGGACTGCTGGCTGTAGACCCCCATGTAGCCGCCTGCATTGACGATGAACCCACAGCCACACCCGTACTCGTTGAAGTTGAAAGGAGCGGGCAAACCGAAGAGCGGGTCCGCCTCTTCCCACGAGTAGACCCCCGACATCGCGACGTCGCCGGCCGCGATGTTCATGCCGAGTGCCGCGCCCCGCACAACGCACCCCTGGAACTGGGCGGGTCCGCCGGCAACTAGGACGACCGGCTCATACGGGTTGGAGATAGGGGCGTCCCGCTCGAACTCGATCCACCTGAAGATGACGCCGGCGCCCCCAACCCCCAGGGCTGCCCCGGAGAACGCGTTGAAGGATGTCGGTAGGTTCAGGCGCAAGGCAGGATGCAGGTCAGATGCGGGTGCGACCCTGGTGACAGGCCGGTAGACCGCGTACCGCCAGCCAACCATCGGGCTGCCCCCGAGGAACGGGATGGCCGGCTCCCATGCGGTCCCGTTGTGCCACCTGACCGTCGTCCACTGCTTGGTGCCGGCCTCGTCAGCCGGGTCCCACACGGCCGCCGGGTAACAGGACAGCTCTTGGGCGACCCCGAACGACGCGCCCGCATCCGTGATGAGGGTGGTGGAGGCGGCTGTCGTGGTCCCGCTCGCCAACACGGTCATGCCGGCCCGATCCCCTTCGATCACGACCCGGTGGGCCAGTCGAGGGACCGAGAAGGTGAGGGCCTCCGCGAAGGTGCCGGCACCCGCATGCAAGACGATGTCGCCGGTCGACCCATACAACAGCCACTCGATGACCCGATCGACCGCCAACTGGAGGGTTCGGTACGGAGCAGTCGACTCGCCCGTGCCGGTCGTGTCGTTGCCGGCCAGCGAGCAGTACACGTGGACGATGCCGGACCCGTCGGTGTCGCCGACCTGCGGGACGATCGAGTCGACCGCATCGCCGGGCTCCCGGATGGTCGTGATCGTCACAAGCCCCGAGTTGCGGAGCGCACGGATGTCGGCGTTGCGGTTCAGTTCGTCCAGCTCGATGGCGTCGCCGATGTCGATGACTTGCTGGGGCGTAAGGGACGCGCGGATGTAACGGGCACCCGGTCCCATGCCAGGCGTGATGGTGATGTCGATCGAGAGGGTCCGGTTCGACACGTTCCGAAGGAGAACTTTCATGAGCCGCCCTCTCGCTCGCGAAGCCGTCTGGCCGCCGCCAGGATGCCCAGTTCCCGCTCGGTGACAAGGTAGGCGTGCTCCTCATGGACGGAGCCCCGGTAGGCCGGGAGGCCCCGAAGCCACGCGGACGTCCACCCGGATGCCCCCATGCAGGTGTAACCGAGCGTCCAGACGATCGCGCCCGTGATGGGATGGCCATGCAGGACGAACACGACCCCCACCACGAACGAGGCAACCTGCCAGACCTCCCCCTGCTTAGTGTGGGTGTGCTCGTGGTGCTGGGAGGGTGACCACTCCTCCACCAAGTTGACCATGTCGCGATGGGGGCCGTAGAAGATGGCGTGGGGCGAGAGGGTCGTGCCGCCCCACGGCTTGAGGTTGCCCGACTGATCGCGCCGGAGGTACCAGCCCCCCAACCACTTGTCCTTCGAGACCGGCCACGACGCTCGCTTGAGCTGGCAGACGAGCGCGTCGTGCTCCCAGCGGAGTCCCTCGCCCCACAACGCCCAGATGATCAGGACGGCCAGCCACCCAAGTAGGTCGGCCGACAAGCTCGTGAGGTAGAGGGCGGCTCTCATCCGCAGGCTCCTACTTCTTCGTCCGTCTTCGTCCCACCCCACCAAGGCTCGACGCCTGCAAGGGCGAGACGGTCGCGCCACGCGGGCCCCGGGATCCATCCGGCCCGGTAGCGGAGCTTCTCGGCGAGCCGCCGGACCTTCGCGTGATCGCCGGCCGTACAGGCCGCCTCCAGCTTGGCGAGGATCTCGGCTCTACCGGCCATCCTGCTTCTCCCTTGCGGCCTGCCCCGCCAAGATGATCTTGGCCGTCTTCGTCACCCGGTAGGCCAAGACGAACTCGACGAACCGACCGAGGAACTCTTCCCCGTTCAGGTCGATCGCCGTGGCCAACATCTTCATGTACTCGTCGGCTTCCTTCTGATCCATCACAGCACCCCGAACGCCCGCAGCATCGACCGGACGGTCGCGAGGAAGGCGTAGTCCTTGTGGCGCTGGTCGGTGGGGAGTTCGTCGTACGGGCGGAAACAGGGGTGGGTCTTGGCCTCGGGGTCCTTGGTCGGCCCCCACTTCCAGCCCTCCGCCTCCTTCTGGGCCAACCAGCCCTCGTGCGACTGGGCGGGCGTCTGGGTTGGGTTGGCGATGACGGCCTTGACGCCGTTGCGCGCGGAGTCCCGCTGCCACTCGGGCGCGTCCTCCCAGGTCGGCTGCGAGAAGTCGCCGAGTGCCTCACAGTACCCACGGTTGCTCATGTGGGCAGCGGCCGCGATCAACTCGACCATGCTGGACCGGCTGTTGATGCGAAACAGGTTGCCAGGTGGCCCTTCCACTCCCCAGGCATCTCCGTACTCTTCCATCACCCACCGCCTTTCGCGCGCAGCATGTCGCCAAGCGTTGCCTTCAAGGGAGCGGCCTTGACGGGCAACGGGTTGGCCGGGCTCTTGGGGACTGACTCCTCGGGGGCCAGCGCACGGCCCATATCTTCGAGCTTGATGAGCATGATGCTCTTGAGGACGGTGGCGCGAGCCTCGACGAGAAGGCTGATGTACTCGTCGATCCGCATGCCCGGAATGAATGCGCGGGGCTGGAACTGGCCGTCCTGCTCGATCCCAACCCCAAACGAGAACCTGGTCCCGTCGCCCACCTGCGCGATCGATACCTGGATGGCGGAGACCGCCTTGCTGCCAGGATGAGCCGAGCCGCGGATCACCCCCGCCTGCGTCCACTGCTTCTTCTTGTCTTCCATCATGGACACTCGCACTGGACCAAGATGGTCCGTTCGGCCAACTCGTATACCGCATTCGCGATCCGGATGGAACCGAGGGCCGATACGACGACCAAGGCGCCAAGCAGGACGAACAGGATGTAGTCGACCCTCTGCATCGTCATGACCTTCACCTCGGGTACCGGACGTCCTCGACGGCCGGCGGACGGGCGATCCCCCGGTCGCCCTGCTGCTCGTCTACATCGGTCTGGACGTTCGGGTCGGACGAGCGGTTGTCGACCCCCTGGGCGAGCTGCCGCATCGACACCATCACGCCGAAGTCCTTGGGGTCGGGGGCGGCGTCTTCGTCGTGGGGGTCGAGCGGTTCACCGGCGCCCGGGTCCTCGAACGCGTCACCCGAGATGCCGATCCCCTGGGCCGACCGCCCCGCGCTCGCGTGCGGCTGAATCGTGACTCCGTCAGGCTGGTCGTCGAACACGCCCTCCCCGTCCCCCTTGGACAGCGGCGGGGCCGTCTCGTACGCGTCCGCCTCACCGGCGACGAGGTCACGCATCCCCTTGCCCGCATCGATGAAGCCGACCCGGTCGCTCCGGCATGCCGGGCACCGTTCCCAGCCGTCCACCATCTTGAACGCTTCCTTGGTCGCCATCGCCCCGCACGCCAGGCACTTGCCGACCGGCCCGAAGTAGTCGGACAGGTTGAGGCGGCCGGGCGTACGCACCCGACCCATGTGGAGGTCGGCATCCTCGAACTGGTTGTCCGACCCGTACGCCTGGTTGGCCTGCTCGTGGACCGAGGGGTTGAGGCCGCGCTCCCGGCCCGATGGCGTCCCGAGATCCGAGTCCTTCTCCAGGTCGTGGTGGGGGCGGCCGAGCGGGTGCTTCGCGATGTCCATCATGGAGACGGACGCCCACCGCTCGTCGACCAACTCGGAGCCCGACCACCCCATCTCGGCTTCGTGGTCGGGGAGGTCAAGGGCCGGGCAGTCGGGCTCGCCGCAGTATTCCTTGCAGGGCTCCGCCGCTTCCTTGCCGTCATCAAGGGGCAAGTCGGTGGTGTCGACGGGGGTGTTGTGATCGTAGAAGTAGGGAGGTCCCCGGCGCCGCCCCTTCGATTGGGTCCACCGCTCTACCCACCGGGCTGCCGCATCCGAGCACCCCTTGCAGAACGGGGTGTCCTGCGGGCCCGCCACGAAACCGCTGGCCGGGTTCCACGGCACCCCGCACTCGAAGCAGACCTCTTCGACGTTCTCCGTCCCACCCGTCCGCACCTCGTGGTCGAGGCCGAGGCCAAGCTGCTCCTCGGCGCCGGCCAGCTCGACCTGGAAGATGCGGCGGGCCTGGTCGACGGCCGGGTGACCGGCGCGCTTGCGCGCGATCGGCTTGAACCGGCCCTCGTCAAGGGGCCCAGGGTTCGACCCCGTCATCCCCCCTTCCCACACGAGCTTGTGGCCGAAGTCCGTGGGAGTGATCTGCACCTTCGTGTCCGTCAGGGTGTCGAGGTGGGTGGCCTGGAAGTCGGCGGCCGTCTCGTACGAGGGGCCGGGCAGGCGGGCAGGCGAGACCTGGTCGAAGATGGCGTAGAACTGCTTGGCGTCCATCTCGGGCTGAAGGGCCCGGTCCTTGACGAACTCGCCCCACGCGCGTGTCCGCTCCAACCCCCGCGCCTTGTAGTCGGCGGCGAGATCCTCGGGGTCGACGGTCAGGCGATTGACCTGTCCGCGCTTGCGAGCGTCCTCGACGAACGGGTAGTCGTGGTCGGCACACGCGGGGCAATGGCCCGGCACCACCGCGTCGGCCTGGTCGAAGGTCTTGCCGCAATCCTGGCAGATGACCTGGCCGGGCTGGAACTGGGCGGACCGGCCGCGCACCCCTTCCTTCGGATGCGTTTGCCGCAAGAAGTCCATCTCGTGGTCGGAGCGGTCTTCGATCTCAGATCGCTGCCAACGGAAGACCAGTTCGTCCGCCACCATCCATACGGCCTCACCCGCCCCATACGCCCGAGAGATTCGATCGCGCATCTTGTCGACGAACGCAGCCGGCACACCCGCATGAATCGCCGCCATCGAGACTTCATGGGTCCAGATGTGGGATGGCATCGTCTCGTTGGTCGCGTTCGACGCCTGCCCGTAGTCCCGCTGGGCGAGCGTCCTGACGCCCGGGAACTCGTGCTCCGTGTGGGCCTCTTCGTTCGAGATGCCGTCCCCCTGGCCGCCCGGATCCCACGGGGCGAACGCGGGGGCGTCCTGCCCGTCCATTCCTGCGCCCGCCGCTTCCCCGGCGCCCCCGGGCGACGCCCAGGGCTCGGGGTGGAGAGCGAGCCCGTCCGCCTCGCCGTGCGGGTCGGTCACGACGTCCTGGACGGCCTGGCGGCCCCCGGTCCTGACCTGCACGCCATGCTCGACGAGCGCGGCGGCGAACGGGTACTGGTCCGTCTCCTCCAGCTCGTCGTGGAGGATCTGGTAGTCCTCCTGGTCGAGCAGGTGGTCCGTGCCCGCCATCGCCTTGGCCCGCTCGATCGCCTGGCTGAGGTCGAGGGCGGCGCTCCTGACGCCGTCGCTGAGGGGTTCGGGCGCGATGGCCAGCTCGGCGACGAATGCGGTCCGCTCGATGAGGGTGACGGGCTCTTGCCGGCCGACCCGCTGGACCAGCAGGCGACCCGCATCCGTCTCGCCAACCACCTGGACGTGGACGGGGGTGCCGCCCACGTCCGCCACACCAACCAAGCCGAGCAGCCTATCCATCGCGTCCTCCTACCACCTCTTCATCCGGATGATGCCCCGCTCAGCGAACTGATGGGGACCGCTCGCCTGGCCGTCCGGCGTGATGAACGTGTCGCCCTTCGTGTATCCCGGCATGCCGCCCCGCTTCGACTGGAATGACCCGGCGGGACGGCCGGGCGACTGGACCGCCCAGCCCGACATCGTGTGGGCGATCCCACCCCCGCCCCACTGCTCGCCCCCCATCTGCTCGCGGCGGAGCCGATCCTTTTGGCCCGTCTTGGCAGGGTCGTCGGCGAACGCCTGGTGGATCATCCGGTGGACCCCGACGATCACCTGGGCGACGTCGTCGGAATCGTACCCCCGCTTCTTCCCCTTCATCGGGTTGAACACCTTCTTGAGCGATTCGTCCCGCGACAGCTTGACCAGCTCGTAGATCCCGACCCCCGCGGCCGACATTTCGATCGGCGTCCGGTTCATGACGAGTTGGCCCGTTTGCGTGAACTCCAGCTCGTAGCGGCCATCCGACAGGCGGGCGGGCGGGAGGAGCTTGACTTTGCCCCCGTAACACTCCGACTTGAACGCGACGAAGTCTTTGGCGACGATGCTGGCTTGTTCGGACTGGACGCCGAACGCCCGGATGTCCTGGATGAGCGCCTCGGACTGCCAGCGGTCGAAGCAGACCTGGGTGAGGCGGAAGCAGTCCTTGATCCGCTCGACCATCTTGACGACCGAGTCGAACCAAACCGTCCTCTTGGGCCGCTCGGTCGGGAGGATGCGGGCGATCCAGTCGTACACGACGACCAGGATGCGGCGCGGCCGCCCCTTCGCCTCCTGGTCGTTCGGGTCGGGCGCGATCTCCACCCACGCGGGATGCGCCATCGCCCCCGCAAACGAGTCGAACGAAGCGCCCGCGTCGAAGCAGACGAACCGGGGCATCTCGGGCGAGATGATCGAGTCCTCGAACTCGATGCCGATGTACTGGCGGCCCAGCGCATCCTCCGGGTAGATCGTGCGGAACAGCGTGGTAGGCGACAGGGACGGCTCGATCGACTTGGCGAACCGGGGGACGTCCTCGATGAGGGGGGTCTCCGTGAGAGGCGGGTTGGCCCCGAAATCGCGCTCGGCCTGGATGGGGTCCTCGGCGTACTCCTCGGCGAACGCTTCCCGGGGCATGAAGGGGTTGAACTCCCAGGTGGCCAGGTGGAGGGCGAGCATGCGGTCGAGGACGTCCTGCTTGGACAGGAGCGACATCATCTTGTCGTCGCCGGACATGGGCGAAGAGGTCGCGATCTTCATGCCGAACAGGTAGGGAGGGAAGGCGCCGGCCGAGAGCGATGCAGCCCGCCGGATCGTCTTGAGCGACATGGACAAGACCCGCCAGACCTCGTCGGCCCCCCGCTTCGACTCGGTGAGATCGAACCGGGCCAACTCGTCGACGAAGGCGGCCAAGCGGGTCGCGCCTGCCATACCGCCCGAGTTGCTCGTCAGGCTGTCGAGTTCGACGCGGATGAGGCCGTTGCGGATGGCCGTCTTGCCTTCCTCGCTGTACTCCCAGCGCTTGAGCCCGATGCGCGGTTGGGCGGCCTCCAGCTCCTTGACCCGCTTGACGTACCGGCGGATCCAGGGGCCACGCTCCCGGAAATTCGTGTACCAGTCCCAGATCGTTTTCTCAGCCTGCTTGCCCGTTGACGCGACGAACGCGATGTCGAACCGGGTGCCGGGCGCCTGGCCGAGCTGACGGGCGAGGCGGTCACGGTCGAACTGGGCGATCGAGTAGACGACGTGCTCCAGGTAGGTGGCCAGCACACCAGCCGTCGCCGACTTGCCCGCGCGAGCCCCCACGCACACGATCGCCGTGTTGTAGTCGTAGAGGAGGCCGTCCCGCACGAACTCGTCGCGCGTCCCCCGGCACTTCGGGCAGACGTCCCCGTTGATGTCGGCCGACCACTCCAGCAACACCTCCCCCTCCAGCTCCATGCGCGTCTTCCCCCAGCAGCGACCTGGACCCTCCGAGTCCTTGTCGAACGGGTTGCAGATGGGGCAGCGGAGCTGGGCGATGTCGCGGAGGAACTGGTACTGGCCCCAGTGACCGAACGCCAACGAGAAGTCGAGGAACCGGGGATCCGTCGTCCACTCGATCAAGTTGGCGGCCCGGGGGAGGTCGTAGACGGGTGGGTCGGCGGGTAGCTCGCGGCCACCACGCGCCAGGAAGGCGAGCGACCCCTGAAGGTCGATCGCTTCC
>Ga0210139_1000095_pt1 | contig 15138 bp, 11 predicted proteins | sample Browns_TuleB_D2_FD_184855 | JGI IMG/M metagenome (GOLD analysis project Ga0210139, IMG submission 184855) | Wetland microbial communities from San Francisco Bay, California, USA, that impact long-term carbon sequestration - Browns_TuleB_D2 (SPAdes) | ecosystem: Environmental > Aquatic > Marine >... | reverse complement strand
CACCAACATGATGAAGATGGGCCGTATCGGCTTGTAGTTTGCCGTTTAGCTGGACGATGGGGGGCAAGCAATAAATTGTGGGCTGGTAACTGACGACGGGCGCCGGCCTTCATCCGCTTCGTGATGACGAAGTGATGGTAAAATAAAGGGTTTTCAGGGGAAAAATCGCATTTTGAATCGTTGTTGTATTCGCCATGATTGAAGAGTATCTAATTCAGTGCTGGTATTGCCTCGGAGAATACGATGCAGGTTCCGCCGTCTGGTGCGGTTGTGATCCGAAGAATCCTACAAAACTTTGTCCTTATTGTCTGCAATGCTTCTGCCGAGCCTCAGAGGAATATCGTAGCCGCTTCTATCAATACGCTCCCGCTGCCCTATTGGAAGAGCGTACCGCGCTTCGGAGGAGTAAGGACCGCCTGGGGGAGTTACTGGTAAGATCACAGATTCTCTCGGTCGAAGATCTTCTTGCAACCCTCAGCAAACAATCTGTAACCGGTACAATGCTGGGACAGTTGTTGGTAGAAGGCAATTTTGTCAGCCAGGAGGAACTTGGAATTTTCCTGGAACTTCAAAATGTTCCGATTCCGAATCAGTTTAGTGAAGAGAATGTCGACGCCGAGGTGCTGCAACGTTTGAATCCTGAGTTTTGCATCCAGACGAAAATTTTACCGCTGCGAGTATTTCGCGGCTCCTCCCGTTCTTTTCTTGCCCTTGGCATGGCGAACCCGCGCGATCTGAATACGCTCGAGATCGTCAGCCGCAAAACCGAGATGTTCATTGTCCCTTTTTATTCCGATGAATTTGCGATTGTTGAATTTCTGAAAAATTTTGTTCCTCCTGGTGGCGCAAGAATCCTCGAACAGGAGACCATCGACTACCAGAGCATCATTCGCAGAATCATCGTTGGCGCGATCAAACGTCACGCATCGGACATCCACATCGAACCGGACCAGAACGAACTCAATGTCCGATACCGGATCGACGGAGTGCTTTACAAAATTAAGTCGCCGTCAAAAAGGGATCAAGGACCGCTTATCACCAGCCTAAAAAAACTTGCCAAGATGGATTTGCAAAAAAGCGGTGTGCCTCAATCCAGCAGAATGGTGCTGCGGCACGCCGAAAAGAAATACCAGTTGAATATCCTGAGCTTCCCGAATCCGCATGGCGAAAGCGTCAGTATCAAGATTGTTGATCTCTCAACATTCTTGCGTGATTTGAAGGATATCGGGCTCGTGGTTGAAGAATACGCGGCTGTAAATCATGCAGTGGAATCTTCTCATGGCATGATCCTGATTAGCGGACCGTTGATGAACGGCTGTAATACGACCCTTTATTCTTTGATGGGGAAGTTTTCGAATTCGAACCGCAAAGTCATGACCCTCGAATCACCAATTTTTTCGAACATTCCCAACATTCATCAATCGGAAATTAATCCAACCCTCGGATTCGATTTCAATACAGGCCTCACTTCCATCATCCGTTCGGATCCGGATGTCATTTTTCTTGCGGACATTCCGGACGCCGAGGTTGCCGCAACAGTTTGTAAGATTGCAGCTAAGTGTGTGGTCGGAGCAACACTGACGGCATTGTCCGCCGCGAATACAATTGTTATGTTGAGAGAGCTTGGAGCGTCCCGCTCGTTACTGTCACAATCGTTATCGCTTGTTATCAATCAGCGCTTGATCCGCAGAATCTGCGAACATTGCTGTGAAAAGCTACCGATTTCACAGTCCATTCTGCTTCGAATGGGGTTGAACGACCAGGAATCTGCAAACTTGAATACGTACATCGGCGCCGGCTGCAAGGAATGCAATTATCTTGGATTTAACGGACGGGTCGCAATTTTCGAAGTTCTTACCGCGGATATGCCGGTTAAAGAGGCGATTGCAAAGAATTGTTCAGCGCGCGAAATTGAAAGTATTGCCGTTCGAGGCGGTATGATTACTCTGCGACAGCGATGTCTTCAGAAAATCAACGAAGGCATTACAACACTTGAAGAATTTCAAAAATGTAAGTTCTAGATGGGCACGGTGTAAGTTCCAAAGATTAGCCGGCGCTTTGGCGACATGGAACGCGATGTTTGCAAACAGGGAACGCTAAAAGTCGGAAAGCGTATTCTGGATGGCTTCTTCGAGGGTAGAGACTCCGGCTTTTACTTTTTCCAGCGCGGCTCGCCTTAAATCCTTCATCCCTTCCGATAAAGCAATTTCTTTGATTTGATCGGCAGGCAGATCTGCTGCGATCGCAGCCTTTATTTTCCGCGTGACCTGCATGATTTCAAAAATCGCGTTTCGGCCGTAGAATCCTGTATTTCCGCAAGCCTCACATCCGGTCCCGCGATAAAGTGTAACTTCTTCAGCTTCCTCTTCTGTAAAACCGGCTTCTATCAGTACGAGTTTGTCGTACTCAACTTCGGTCTTACAGCGGGAACAAATTTTCCGCAGCAATCGCTGAGCGATGACCTGGAGCATGGAAGCCGAAATCAAATAGGGTTTCAGCCCCAGATCGATCAGACGGCCAATTGCTGACGGTGCATCGTTCGTGTGTACCGTGCTCAGCACAAGGTGACCAGTTAGTGCAGCCTTGCAACAGGTCTCCGCGGTATCCAGGTCACGGATCTCACCAACGAGAATGATATCGGGATCCTGTCGCAAAAAATAACGGAGTACGGATGCAAAGCCAACGCCGATCTGGTCATTCACCTGCACCTGGCATATGCCGGGGAATAGATACTCGACGGGTTCCTCAACGGTCATGATGTTATTGGAGCCGGAATCGAGTGAGTGCACTGCGGAATATAGCGTTGTAGTTTTTCCGCTGCCGGTGGGCCCGGTACAAAGAATCATTCCATAGGGCTGATTGATTGAGCGTTTGAACATTTCAAGCTGCTGATTGTCAAAACCGAGTTTGGTCATGTCGATTTCAAGTGATGCCCGATCGAGAACACGAAGAACAACGCGTTCGCCAAAAACTGAAGGCACAACCGATACGCGGTGATCAATGATTCGCCGCCTACCCATACGCAGCTTTACACGTCCATCCTGAGGTCGGCGCCGTTCAGCGATATCCATACCTGCAATAATCTTGATGCGCGAAATCAACGCACTACTGATAGAAATTGGGAAGCTGAAAACTTTGTGAAGCACACCATCCATTCGATAGCGAATCACAAGCTTGTTTTCCCATGGTTCGATGTGAATATCGCTGGCGCCTGATTTGATTGCCTGCCGCAGAATCATGTTCACCAGTTTAACAACGGGTGCATCTTCGACCTCAAGAGTATGCGCAATACTGTCGCTTTCGGAAGTTACGATTTGCAGTTCTTCAACAACGCCGGTGACCAGAGATTCGAGCTCACCCATGTCGAAGCTCTCTTCGTCGAATTCACCAAATTCCAGTTCATCCTGCCCTTCTTCATCTTTGACAAAACTACGGAAACTCAGATCGCGACGAGCCTCCACGGACTTTTGAAACCGCTGCATTCCTTTTTCTTCAGAGTATCCGTACAGCTTTTTCCAACCTTCTCGCAAGGCCTTGTTTGTTGTGATGAATGGCTGAATCCGAAGACTTGTCAGAAAGGACAGGTCATCGAGAGCGGACATATTGGTAGGATCCAGCATCGCAACATCGAGAGTCGAGCCATGTTTTCGCATCGGGCAGATAAAATAGCGTTTCGCAACGTGAAAAGGAATCGATTTCTTGACCTCTTCCGTTACTTCAATGTCCGTTACTTCTTCGATACGTAACTGAGAACTGAGCGAACTTACGATGGCTTCTTCCGAGCAATAGCCAAGCTGAATGAGAACGGTTCCGAGGAATTGCTTCTTTTTGTCGCGGGTTGATTGTTGGAGAGTCAGGGCTTCCTTTAACTGCTGTTCCGTAATAACTCCGCTGCCAACAAGCATTTCGCCCAGCATGTTTTTCTGACCCCTGACGCCGCGTCTTGTTGCAGGCAACGTGGTGCTGGTGGATGCCATAGAAACAGCACCGGAGTCGATCCCTGGAATCGCGTCCGTTGAATTTTCCTGTTGAATGACGTCCACCGCCATCAGAGCCGCAACCGAGCGGTAGACGGTTAATTTTTCCATACCGGAAGCTTTTATCAGATCCTTGAGATTTGAAGGCTTGCTTAGAAGAGCCAGGATGCTTTTTTCTTCTGTCAGCAATGCAACCCTGCGTGTTTTTTCCAGATAATCGGGCGTCAGCTTAATCGTTCCCTGCAGGTCTCCCATTGGCCGCAGCAGCAATACGATATTAGAAATCCTGCGCATTCCCTGCAGGATGATTTCCGGGGTGTAAAGTTGGTCGAAATAGATTTCGCTTTCAAGATCATTCGCAGTCTCGAGCGAATAGTCTCCATCTTCCCAGTCTACCAGTGAAAAAATAACGTCTCTGGTTTGAGACACCAGTGTATTGTTCAACACAGGTTCTTTGATGGCCGACATTCCGATCAGTACCTGCCCGAGCCTTTTGTTGATTTCTTTGACCTGGTTGAGCGCAATCTCAAGGTCCCAGGAACTGACAAGATTCCTTCTCAGTAGAATCTGTCCAAGTCTTTCGCCGTCCTGATTGGATTGTGCGCGGAGAATGGCCCCATCGCGCATGAAAATGGACTTTTCGACGCTCCTGCGTTTTAAACGGATTTCGCCGGAGTATTTGGCCCGATGCCACTCAATCAGCAGCTCGAGTACATTTTTTTCGCTTAAAACGCCGGACATGAATGCTCAACACCCAAAGATGGAGAAATTCTTGCATTCATTAATATAGCACAGCAAGCTTATGCGGCAAATCTTGAGGTGGTTGGATTTTTGACAAATGCAAACCGGCACAGTATCTTACGACACAATGGGCATTCGTAAAATCAAACGGCAAGCCCCCCTCGTGCCGAAGGCAAAGAGCCTTACCAAAATTTTTATTGGCCTTGCTCTTCTTGCGCTTGGAATTGTGTTTTTTCTGGGGCTCCGCTTGTATGTCGAATGTAAAACGGTTGTTGAAAACCATCTGAAAAATCAAACATGGGCTCTACCATCGACGATTTATGCGGATGCGCCAATCCTTTATGAAGGGATGCCGATGAAGCCGGCTCGACTGATCGAATATCTGCAGCGACTGAATTATCAGTCTACGGCAGACGCGAACGTCGGTGCGGGCCAGTACCGCGAACAATCACCGGAGGTTCGCTTTCGCAAGCATGCCATATTTGATGATGCGATTGATGAGCCGACTGTCATGGTGCGTTTCAATACAACTTCCGTGGAAAAGATTCAAAACCTGAACAGCGGAGAAGACCTTCCCGCTTATGAACTGGAGCCGATCGCGATCAGTAATTTGTTCGGCGAAGAATGGGAAAAACGAACCCTGATTCAATACAAAGAGCTTCCCAAACACCTTATCAACGCAGTCGTATCGATTGAGGACCGGCGATTCTTTCATCATGGCGGCGTAGATCTAAGAGCAGTGATTCGGGCAATCTGGAATGACTTGAATCAGTCGAAACAGCTTCAGGGCGGAAGCACGATTACCCAGCAGTTGGTGAAGAACTTCTATCTGTCGCCGGAACGCTCCATCCGTCGCAAGATTCGGGAAGCTACCATGGCCTGGATCATGGAAGAAAAACTGAAAAAGGAAGAAATTCTTGAGCTGTACCTCAATGAAATCTATCTTGGGCAGCGCGGAGCGATGAGCGTCAATGGAGTTGGTGAGGCGAGCCGCCTTTATTTCCGAAAGGATGTTGAGCGGATTGACGTTCCGGAAGCGGCACTGCTTGCCGGGATGATCCAGGCGCCGAATATCTACAATCCCTACAGGCATCCGAAAGAAGCAAAGGCCAGGCGCGATACCGTCTTACAAGCAATGCTAGAAACTGGGGCCCTCACCAGTAAGGAGTACGATGAATTTTCGAAAGCGCCGATCGTTGTTTATCCGTTTGATTCCCGTATCAATCTTGCGCCGTATTTTGGAAGCATCGTGAAAACGCAATTGCTGGAAAAGTACGATCAGAATTCAATCTATACGAAGAATCTGCGTATTTTTACAACACTTGATCTGGAAATGCAGCAGGCAGCCGAAGAAGCAATCCAGCAAGGTTTGACCCAAATCGACAAAATTCGATATTCGAAAACAAAGAAGAAAGCCGAGGCCTGTTTGATCGCCATTGAACCGCAGACGGGTTATGTTCGAGCGCTCGTAGGCGGCCGCAGTTTCTCCGTCAGTCAATTTGATCGTGTCACACAAGCCAGGAGGCAGCCAGGAAGTGTTTTTAAACCGGTTGTTTACGCTGCTGCCTTTGAACAATTTTTTCAGCCCCATGATCGTGTATTCACGCCGGCAACATTAGTGGACGATCAACCCTGGACTCTTCGCTACCACAATGAGGTTTGGGAACCCAAGAATTATGATGGGCAATATCACGGATCCGTCACGCTGCGCGATGCACTTGCTCACTCGATGAATATTGCGACGGCTAAGCTAGCAATGGACGTGGGGTTAAATCAAATTTCGCTACTCGGGAAACGACTGGGGTTTGGTGATGTAAAGCCTTATCCTTCGCTTGCGCTTGGCGCTTTCGAAGTTTCTCCGTGGCAGGTCGCTACGGCTTATACAGTGTTTGCAAACGGCGGAGTTAAGACGGAAATTCGAGCCATAAAAAAAGTTGCTGACACAAAGGGCCAAACTCTGGAGCGTAGCCAGATCGAAGTAAAAAAGATTTTGCATCCTCAAACAGCGTATCTGATCACCGACATGCTGACGACTGTGTTGTCGCGTGGAACCGGCGCTGCAGTCAGGCAGGGGGGATTCAAGAGACCAGCCGCCGGAAAGACCGGAACGACCGACGAGTATCGCGATGCATGGTTTGTTGGCTACACCCCGAATCTTCTGTGTGTCGTGTGGACAGGTTATGATGACAACACACCTATCAAACTGACCGGCGCCCAGGCTGCTTTGCCAATCTGGGCAAGCTTCATGAAGAAAGCGACCGAAAACCTGCCGGAAGATGACTTTAGCAGCCCACGTGGCGTAGTCATTCGGATGATCGATCCAACAACCGGGGGGCTGGCCACTGAAGATTGTCCGGAATCAAGACCGGAATTATTTATTGAGGGGACACAACCTCTGGAAGCTTGCAAGGAGCATGGAAGCCACTGGTGGAATATGTTGGGGTGATATGAAACGAAATATTGTAGTCGTTTTTATTCTGATTGTAACGCTTGCATCCTGCGGCAAAAAGAAACATGCAGGGATTGAACCGCCGATCAATCAGCCGCCTTCAACCGTAGAATCACAACCTCCGACGGAGCCTACACCCGCACCAACACCGCCTCCAAAACGAACACTTGAGGCGCCTGCCCCAAAGAAAAAAGCCCCATCGCCTGGAGACACATCTGCCATTCGGCTTGTTGAGAGTGGAGTGAAGCAGATGAATGCAGGAAATCTTGATCAAGCTGAACAGATTTTTGAACAGGCTGTTAGAGTCAGTCCTACAAATGGGAGGCCTTACTATTATCTCGGTGTTGTCGCCGCAAAGCAAAAGGATTATGAACGTGCTTTTGGTCTTCTTTCACAAGCGGAAGTGCACCTGAACAATGATCCGTTCTGGATGTCCCAGGTTCTTTTGCAGGAAGGCCTAATTCTGAAAGCGCAAAACAAAAAAGATGCCGCGATTGAAAAATTCCGCGAGGCTGTCTTAACGGATCCCACGAACACCTACGCAAAATCGGAATTGGATACCATAACCAGACGATAGAAGATGCCAAGCGGGTGGTGCGGACAGTCCGATAGCTTTCTTTTGCGCCTATCGCCGGGCAAGGTAAGGTCTGGGATTGACCGCCTGATCGTGCACACGCACTTCGTAATGTACATGAGGGCCTGTGCTCATTCCGCTGTTTCCCATCAAGCCGATTCTTTCGCCGCGGCTCACTACCTGACCGACCTTGACATGGATCTTCGAAAGGTGACCAAAGAGCGTCGTTATCCCATTGCCGTGATCAATCTCAACGGTTTGTCCAAAGCTGCCCAGCGATCCCGCATGAATTACGGTACCCCGAGCAGTGGCGAGTACAGGCGTTCCGTAGCTATTGCAGATATCAATTCCTTCGTGGAAGTCAGGCAGGTTTGTAAACGGATTTAGCCGTGACCCAAAGGTCGACGAAATAAATCCTGGCGCCGGCGGAATCGAGGGTGTACTGAACGGCTTTTTTGTATCAATATAGCTCTGGAGGCCTTTCAGATTTTTCTCCAGCAGCTCGGCCTTTTTTTCGAGTGCCATGAGTTGACCCGGATCAGGAGCTTGACTGAGTGAAACTCCGCCCATCCCGCCGGCCGGTGCCTGTTCCTCTTTCAAAGGAGAACGACCGAGGCCGGTTATAGCCTTTAACCGGGCAGAGAGACGGGAGAGCGACGAAATTTTCCGGTTGAGCTTCTGAGCGAGAACTTCAGATTTCTCCAGGCTTGCGCGTAGGTTCGCATTCTCCTGCTGAACTTTCTCGACGATCTTAGCTTGTTTGTAGACTTTTACGTAGTGGACAATCGTTCCAATGCCAAGCGCACAGAGCATCGCAAGTGTAATAAGTCCATAAGAAAGATACTTTGATGATATTTTGAACTTACGAAGCTCCGAACGGCCGCTTGGAACGATAAGAATGGTAAAACGCGAGTCTTCCATCTTATCGATTCCTCCTGAACGAAAATATTTTTCCCCCTACCTTTCCCGTCGTCGCCTCGCAGCGAGTGGCGACATACTACCATGTCATTTTTCACGTGTCAATCTGACAAGCTTGAATGATGGTTTACCGTCGGTAGCCTCCGCGTCCTGCGGGTTGAAGTTCGAACTGAGGAAGGCCGGCGTTACAAAGAGTTTACGAATGTGTTACATGGGGCAACACAATTATGAACCACCGGGTCCATGTTTGCCATCAGGAGAGATAGGTGGAGATGATGTGGCTCCAATCGACAATTGGTGGAGTATCGGGAACTTCCTTTTCAATGAACCAGACCTCGCCTGGTCCCGCTGTCAGGATACGCTGAATTGCTTCTTCGCCTGTAGTCTGGTCGAGGACGGCCCGGACAATGTTTCCTTTTGAAAGCGTAATCCGTCCGCGTTCGTGAACCCGTGTGTACTCGACATAACCGGATCGACGTGTGGTTCGCAAGAATTCGAGGAGATCGACCAGCACCGAGTTCATCTCGCTTCCGAAGACCGTCTGGCCATCAAGAAACTTGCGTCGGATTCGCAAACGATCGCCTACAGCTCGGATACGGTGAGTGATCTCACCAAGAGAAAATGGTTTCGAAATGAAATCATCGGCGCCAACACGCAGGGCACGGATTTTCTCGGGGAGATCCTTCAGTTTGCTGAGAAAAATAAACGGAATGTTCCTGGCGGACGGGATCTGTCGAAGAATAAAACAGAAATCCCAGCCATTCAGTTCGGGCATCTGGATATCTGAAACAATGATATCGGGCCTGTGCAACAGCGATAGGATCAGACCCTCTTCCCCATTTTGAGCGGAGAGAATGTTGAAATCCTGGGCCATCTCCGTGCGAAGCAAGGAGAGGATTTCCACGTCATCATCGACAATCAAAACGGTCTGAATCCCTTCATTCATTTTTTTTCAGTCTGTACTGGTTTTCCCGGAGTTCCAACTTGCCACACGCAATCTCCGGATCATGTACGAAAAACAAGAGCCAGTCTTCATTCAGCGCCTGCTGCAAATACTCACGTTTCTTTTCCAGCGTTACGAGCGGTTCCAGATCGAATGCCATGATGTAGGGTAGCGGCAAATGAGTGTGTATTGGCAGTAGGTCTCCCAGAAAGAAGGCCTTTTGAGAATCCGATTCCAGATAGACGCATTGATGATATGGAATATGGCCGCCGGACCGCACCACTTTAACGCCTTCCAATACGGTAGTATCGCCGTCAGCAAAATCAAAACACCCGGCTTTTTCCAGAGCGACGTAATCCTCCACGCGGTAACTTCCACGGGTGCGCTCGTTGAGATGGGTGGCGAACTCGTATTCGCCGCGCTGGACTACGTAACGTGCGTTTGGAAATCCCGGAACCCAATCGTTGTTCGAATCTTTTTGTGTATTTCCCCCTGCGTGGTCCCAGTGCAAATGCGAATTGATTACGATCGAAACATCGTTTTTGGAAATTCCAACTTCTGCAAGTTGATCCTCCAGGGTGGGCACTCGTTGAATGCCGTAGATCTGCTTGTATTTTTCGTTAAACTTGTCGCCAATACCGGTATCGATCAGGACCCACTGCTCGCCCACTTCAACGAGCAACGGACGGATGCCGAGCCGCATTCGATTTTTATCATCAACGACTTGAGTTCGGCCCCACATGGATTTCGGCACAATGCCGTAGAGCGCACCCGCATCCAGATGGAAAAACCCGTCCATAAGCGGATAAAGCCGGAACTTCCCCAGTTCGATCGGTCGGATCACAGTGCGATTGTACCTTGAAAACAATCCGTCGCAGAATCGCCAATGATTTTCATGGGCGTTCACCGCACGGCGCGATTGATGAGATTCTGCAACGGTTCTTTTCGCTTCTCCAGAAGGGCGATTATTTCGAAGTGATATGTTTGCGGGAACAGATCCATCATTGCGATCCTGCGAATGTCATAAAATGGTTCTAGTTTCGTCAGGTCCCTTGAGAAGGTTGTGCAGTCGCAGGAGATGTACGTGATCCATTCCGGCTTGCGTTCGAGTAACTGCCTTTGAACGTTTTTGTGCAATCCTGAACGCGGAGGATCCAGGATAATCGCCTGCACGCGTGCAGGAAAGACATATTCCTCTGCTTTTGCGCGAATCCAATTCACGTTCGTAAGGCCATGGTTTTCTTTGGCAAACTGAATGGCTTCCGAATTTTCTTCACAGGCAGTGATATGGTCGAAGAAAGCGGAAAGAGGCGCTGTAAAGAAACCTGCTCCGCAGTAAAGCTCCAATGCAGAAGGCAAATTCTTGCCCGCATAGTGGCTTTCCACTTCTTGAATCATCGCGCGCCACATGCCGGGATTTACTTGTAAGAATATTTTGGGATGAACCGGGTAGTGAAATCGGCGGAAAGAAATCGTCAGGTCCGAGCGTTCGTGGATGGAGAATTGTTTGCGGAAAGCCTCCGGCAAAGCCGGTTGGAAGAATGCTGCAGTGTGCCCGCGATCGGTTTCATAACATTCGATTTCCTTTACTTCGGGGATTTCCTGCGAACAGAACGTGGATCGTAACGACTTCAAAAGCTGATTCAAACCGGGTGTCAGACAAAGACATTCATGGATATCCACCACTTGATTGGAACCGCCGGCAAAGAATCCCAGTCGGCGGTTTCGAGCGTCATACTTGAATTGGGCCCGGTGCCGATAGCCAAAGGGTTTTTCTGTGTGCGTTTCGATTCGTGGAAATTGGATCTGATTGCGTCTCAGAGTCTCTTCAAGGATTTGGCGTTTGATTTGCACCTGTTTTTCATAAGTCGCGTGACTCATTTGACAACCGCCGCAAATTCCGAAATAAGCGCAGTCAGGAGCAACGCGGTCGGGATTTGGTTTTTCGATCGAGATCGCTTCTGCTTCCTGATAATCGGCGTGCTGCTTCGTGAGGCGAATCCGCACCATTTCGTCCGGCAGGGTGAACGGAACAAACGTCACTTTTTCCAGATCGCGGGAAAGACCCTTTCCGCCAAAAACAACTCTCTCGATTTTGACGATTCTTTCATCCATCTGTGCCAATCCCCTCATCTCCTTAAATCCCCCTGATCCCCGTTCTCTTTTTGTGTCTACGGAATTCACATGAGTTTGGTTGTGGCCGTAGGCTGCTCCAGGTTCTCCGTGTACTCTGCGGTAAATTGCCTATGTTCTATTTTTCACGATCAGGTCTGCAAGCAATCCGAGGATGCCGGTTTGCAGTCCGGCGAAGAGAATGATGGCTGCCGTGGTCGTAATATTTTGAAAACGATACACTTCAAAACAGGTAAACAAAAAACCAAAGATCAAAAGGAACAAAGCCACCGGCGCAAAAATACGAAGCGGATCGAAATACATGATTGTGCGAATCACAAGCAGGAAAAAATTATAGGTATCCCGTATTGGCCGGATCTTCGAGCTTCCTTTGCGCTTGTAATAGTCGACCGGCACATAGCGGACCGCATAGCCGTTGCATAGCAGAGCCAGAGTGATCGTCGTAGTAAGGGAGAAGCCGGAAGGGAAAAGGTTGACAAAACGTTGAAATACGGTTTTGCGGAAAATGCGGAAACCGGAGTTCAGATCCGGAATATGAGTTTGCGCCATGAAATTCGCGAGCTTGGACAGCACCCACTTTGCAGGTCGCCGAACCAGGGGGATATTGACGTCCTGACCGGTTCGCGCACCTACAATCATTTCGTAGTGGTCCATGCCATCCAGCAGCTTTGGAATCTGCGGGATGGGGTAAGTTCCATCGGCATCGGTAATCAAGATCCAGGGATATTGTGCGGCGAGCACACCCGTTTTGATTGCCGCGCCGTAACCGCGGTTTTCCGGATGCCGTATCAAACGCACGTTGGCGGCTTCAAGAACTTCGGCAGTGCGATCGGTGGAGCCGTCGTCGACTACGATAATCTCAAAATCAATCTTTTGGGCATTACAAATGCCGTTGATCTGGTCAAGAACCTCCACAATTGCCTGCGCTTCATTGTAGGCCGGTATAACAACTGAAATTCCGGCATGTTCCTGGTCCGTTGAGGTCTCCATCATAAACCGAACATTATATATCATGGTATCCTTACCCAATGGAAATCTCCGTCGGTATTGCCGGCGCAAGTGGCGCTGCCTATGCTGTGCGCCTTCTTCAGGTCCTGAATTCAATTGGTGACGTTTCGAAAGTCCATCTCGTCATTTCTACCAACGGTTTTACCCTCTTGAAACAGGAAATGTCGATCAGTTTATCGTCGAAGAATTTTAAGATTGAACAGCTCATCGGCGAAAAATCCCGGAAAATCCGCCTGTATGAAATCATGGATTTTTATTCCCCAATTGCGAGCGGCAGTTATCCGACAGACGGCATGGTCATTATTCCTTGCAGTACCGGTACGCTTGGCTCGATTGCAGCAGGAACTTCGACCAATCTGATGCATCGCGGAGCAGAAGTTGTTTTGAAAGAACGCAAGAAACTCGTTCTCGTTCTGCGCGAAACACCACTGTCGGAAATCCATCTTGAAAACTGTCTTCGCGTTACTCGCGCCGGAGGCGTGATTTTGCCTGCATCGCCTGGTTTCTATCATCGCCCAACGGAAATTCAGAATCTGATCGATTTCGTGGTTGCCCGCGTTCTCGATCAGTTTGGCCTACCGCATAATGTGGGACGCAGGTGGGGTCGGGAGGATCAGGGATCAAAGATCAAGGATTAAGATGCTGCGTAAGCTAGCCCTTGTTCTCCGGATGATCAAGATTGAGCACTCTGTTTTTGCCCTTCCTTTCGCTCTCATCAGTGCGCTTGTGGCTGCGAATGGACTTCCGCAATGGCAAACACTTGTGTGGATTCTGGTAGCGATGGTCTCAGCACGTTCGTGCGCAATGGCATTGAATCGATTATCAGATACCGCGTTTGATCGATTGAATCCACGCACAAAACAATGGCCGTTGCCCGCAGGGTTGCTGTCAGGACGTTTTGTTCTTTTGTTCATTCTTGCCTGTTCGATGATTTTTGTCTTCGCAGCTTCCCGGCTCAACCATCTTGCTTTGGCACTTTCACCCGTTGCGCTGGCGATCATCGGCTTTTATTCGCTTACCAAACGCTTTACGGCCTTAAGTCACTGGTTCATCGGTCTGGCGCTGGGTGTTGCTCCGGCAGGCGCCTGGGTTGCGGTTCGTGGTTCTCTTGACCTACTACCGGTCTGGCTGAGTCTGGCAATCCTATTCTGGACTGCGGGGTTCGATCTGATCTATTCCTGTCAGGATGCTGAATTTGACCGATCGCAAAAGCTGTATTCTGTTCCCTCTCGTTTCGGAATCAAAACTGCTCTTTTGCTCTCGAATTTGTGTCACATCGCTACCGTTTTACTCCTTTGCATATTCGGTATGAAAGCAGGATTGCATCAATGGTATTTTACAGGAGTCGTGTTGGTCGCCCTTCTCCTTTTTTATGAGCACACTCTGGTCGGGCCCAATGACCTGAGCCGCGTAAACGAAGCTTTCTTTACCGTAAACGGCCTGATCAGCGTTCTGTTACTCATTTTTTGCAGCCTGGACTTATACTTGTAGGTCGAGGCGTTTTATATATAATTTCATCTCTATGTTTATTGAAACAGCCATTGGAAATTCCAGACTTTCCGACATCGCCGAAAAGGTCTATGCCGGCGTCAGGCTCGACCGTGAAGATGGGATCAGACTCTATGAATCAACCGATCTGCTTGCTATCGGACGTCTTGGAAACTTTGTCCGCGAGAAACTGCACGGGAAAAACGCTTATTTCAACGTAAATCGCCATATCGAACCGACGAACGTGTGTGTTTTGAAATGTGGTCTCTGCGCGTTCGGGAAAAATATCCGCTCGACTGAGGCCTACACGTATTCTCTGGAGGAAATCTTCGAGCGGGCTGAAGAGGCAGCCGCGCAGGGGTCTACAGAGTTTCATATTGTGGGCGGTTTACATCCGGATCTCCCATTTCAGTTCTACCTCGACATGCTGAAGGGTTTGAAGCAAAGATTGCCTCTTATCCACTTGAAAGCATTTACGGCGGTGGAAGTTGATTTCTTTGCCGATCTCGACCACATCAGCATCGAAGAAACCCTGCAGCGGTTGAAAGACGCGGGGCTGGACAGCATGCCGGGCGGCGGCGCAGAAATCTTTGCGGATCGCGTGCGTGAAATTATTTGCAAGGGCAAAATTTCAGGACAACGCTGGTTGGACATTGTGCGAACGGCTCATCGCATGGGGCTCCACTCAAACGCGACCATGCTTTATGGCCACGTGGAAACCTACGACGAACGAGTGGATCATATGCTCGCCCTTCGTGATCTGCAGGATGAGACCGGCGGTTTCAAAACGTTTATTCCGCTGGCTTTCCATTCCGCCAATACACCATTGGATTACTTGCCGGAAACAACCGGCTTTGACGATTTAAAAAATATCGCGATCTCCCGTTTGATTCTGGATAATTTTCCG
>Ga0210139_1000094_pt1 | contig 15159 bp, 7 predicted proteins | sample Browns_TuleB_D2_FD_184855 | JGI IMG/M metagenome (GOLD analysis project Ga0210139, IMG submission 184855) | Wetland microbial communities from San Francisco Bay, California, USA, that impact long-term carbon sequestration - Browns_TuleB_D2 (SPAdes) | ecosystem: Environmental > Aquatic > Marine >... | reverse complement strand
TCCCCACGAACGCATAGGTAACGTCGTACGCGACATTGTTCAAGAGCAGATAACTCGTTCCTGTTGCGGCCAGGTTATCGGTGACCGCCAGTTTCTCGGTCGTGCCCTCCGGCAGCTGGATTTCGATCTGGAACTGTTTCGTCGCGCCGATGGCGGGAACAACGGCCGGCGACAAGTCCGTCTTCGTGATCCGGACCGCGGGTACCGAAAGGGAAGCGCCGGCGCTCGATTCGTAATCGTTGATCGCGTCGCCTTGATTGGGGACGGCGCCGTTGCGCATCCCCATGTCGCCGCCGTCCGGACCGATCCGCCCCGTGCTGTTCAATGCCGTAGCCCGGGTCGGAAGGGATTGCCATCTCGCCTGAATGGAGTTGTTCAAGATCTCCAGCGGCTGGGCCGGGGTATCGATGCGAACCCGGAAGGTGAAGCTTCGGGCCGTTCCCGGGGCGATCGCGTAGCCGGGGCTGGACGGGTTCCAGTAGAAGATCGGGCGATTGGGGCCGAGCGCGGCCGTATCGACAGCGTCAGGCGGATCCGTGCCGCCCGTGCTGCCGGCCACGTAGATCAGGTTTTTGACGGCCGCCAGATCGTCGAGCACGCGGAGGTTGTAAGCCGTGGCCGTTCCCGAGTTGGTGGCCGTCACCGTCACGGTCACGATGTCACCGGCATCGCCGGCGGCGACCGAGAACGCCTTGGTGAGTGTGATTCTCGGTTCCTGTACCATCACTGCCGCCGCTCCGAAGGTGAGCACAATCTGTTGCCCCATCTCGTCCACATAGCTCGCGGTCACATGGGTCGCACTGCCGCCGTTTTGAATGACATCCCCTTGATTGGTGTTGGCGGTGTTCTCGATCCGTGCGATAAAATGGATCTTGAATTCGTACCGATTGTTGGTCGTCCCTTTCGTGACCTGCTGATTTCCGAAATTCCATTCCACGACGTTGTTGGTGCAGGTTGGCGTAAACGTCCCACCGGGCACGAAGCCGGCGTCGGTATACGGCGCCGCGCTCAGATTGACCGCCGGCGCCTCGGCGCACCGCTCGCCGACCGGCAATTCATCGCGGATCACGAAGTTTCGCAACTGGGCCACCGGAATCGAGGTGACCAGCTCGTAATTGACCTCCTCGCCGATCGAGACGGCCTGGGGGCCGGCTCCGCTCAACGGTGTGTTGGATGTGGCGACGATCGTCTTGGGCTGCGTCAGGACCGGGATGATCTGGACCGTTGCCGAGGCCTCGGCGGTCTGGTACACCCGCGCCCCGCCCCTGTCGCCGTTGGGCTCCTGCGGCGCGGTTTGCCGACCGTGAGGTCCCTCGAGACTGTCGTACGTCGCCTTCGCCGTATTGACGAACCGCTGCAGCGGGGCGGCGGTGTCGTCGTAGTCGACGCGGTAATAGAGCGTGACAGAGTGCCCGGCGTCGATGCGCAACAACGGGACGCTGTTCGTATGCGAGAACTGGAGGGTCGCCGGAACTCCGTTCTTGACCAGGTTGTCGGTCGTGATGGCGCCTTCGCCGTCCAGATCGAGGGCATCGGTCAGCCCGTCGCCGTCGTTGTCCAGGCCGTCGGAATTGAACGGAATGACGAAGGCCAGGTCGCTCGGATCGAGGACGTCGGTCGTGAAGACATCGTAGGCCGGCGCGCGCGGGACGCCGTTGCTGCTGGCCTCATTGGTGATCGTGAGGCGATAGATATAGGAGTTGAAGGCGTCGCCGTCATTGGCCAACGGCACGAAGCGGCTGCACGCGGGGCCCACACCGTAGAGGGTCTCGTTACAGACCTCCTTGACGACGGACAACCGGGGTTCCTGGACGGTCAGATCCACGCGCCGCACCGCCTCGCGCGGATAACCGACGGTGTTGGGTCCCAGATCATACACTTCCTCCCGGTTCGTGGTGGGATTGAAGAAGACGCCCTGGAAAAAGGAATTCAGGATGTTCGTGCTTTGCGCGGAATGCTGGTTCGGCGGCGCGCTCGCATTGATCGGGTTGTTCATGATCCGGTTTGCCACATTGACGCGGAACCATTCGTCCTTGACGGAGATGCGTTCCGCGGGAACGGCCTGGTTGAACGACCAGTTGAACCATCCCTCATCCAAAGGCTGAGGCGCGGGCGGGGACAGGCTCGTTCCCTGATTCAGGCGGATGCTCTTGACGGCGCTGGTCGTACTGCCGTAGGGATCGATATTGGCGTAGGGATCCGTGGAGGAAAGATACCCCTGCCCTGCGGGCAGTTGATCGACGACCTGGATTTTCTGGACCGCGATATAGGTAAAACCGGGGGTCTTAAAGCCGAACCAGCCGCCGGTATCGATGTGGAATGCGCAGTCCTCTCCGATTTGCACCAGACGATCCGGCAGAGAGGGCGGGGGATTATTCTCCGTGCAGGTCCCGTATTCCGACTTCAATAGATTGAAACCGATGACACGCGCGCGGATGCCGTCGAGCGTGTAGTTGTTCGCCGGATCCGTGAAGCCGTCCGGTCGCGGAGTCGGCGTCGGGAACCACAACGGTGTGCCGTCCCATAACCGGATTTGCCCAACGGTGTCCGCGCGGAATGTCAGATCGTCGGCCGCATTGGGATCGGTATTTTTGACGACCTGAAAGCCGTAGCGGACAGTGGTCCCGGGGGCGATCCGCCCTCCCGTGCAATCGTAAATCGTGGCGGTATTCGGGATGGGCGAAGGAAGGATCCACACCGGGAGGGGCGGCGGGTTTGTCGTCGCCGAGCAGCCGGACGGCGCCGAGGAAACGACCATCCCCTGGCCGAAAGAGACATAGGTATGGTATTCGCTCGTGTCATTGGGGTTCCGGGCGTCGTGGCCGCCGTTGTTTCTGACGGCGACGGTCAAGGGCAACGGCTGATTCGGATCGGCGGTCAGAATGAAGATCAGCTCGGAGCCGTCGATGTCGACATCCAGGTCCTCCGGAAACGCGGGTCGGTTGTCATTGAAGGCAAGCGTCTGATGACCCTGTGTGGCGCAGAAGGTATCAAACTCAACGGTCAGCCTGTTCGTTAACGTCGTCTGATTGGCCGGATCGGTTCCGGGCGGATCGCTGTTGGGGGCCTCGGTGCGGACATCCAGGTGCGCGACCTTGTCATAGGAGGACGATTTGACAAGAACAATGGGAAAGGTCACGGTCAGGACGTCGCGTTCACGCAACATGTTGTTCTGATCGGGATCATTCGGATTGGCCGTCGTGCTGGTTAATACGAATATCGGTTGCGTGTTCGAAAGCGGCACGGCCGGGTCAGGGGAGGTCAAAGTTCCCGCCGCCGGATTGGTCCAGGTGATCTGATTGATCATCCCGGGATAGCTGCCGAAGGCCGGTTGGATCGTGTTAACGCCAAAGGTGGCGGATCGCACCTGCAGGTTTTTGACGAATCCGCCTGCCCAGTAGGTGGGGTCTATGACGTACTCGGGCGGAAGAAGGTCCGTTAGCCTGACGTTCTTGACCGTGCCGCCCGAGTTGTTGGTGATGGTCAGGGTGACCATCCCCTTGCTGCCCACCGGCTGCGACGTATTGATGCCCGTAATCGCGCGGTTTACGGTGAGCGGAGCGCGATCGCCATACAACGTGTACAAGGTTGCCACGGTCGTCCCCGGGGTATTTCCGGTAGACGTGGCCGTAATGCCGCCTGCGGGCGGTTGGGCTCCGCAGCCCCACTCCACGCCGCCCACCGTGTTGGTTTTGCTGCTTACGCAGGACCCGTCGGCCGTGATCTTGCCGACGAGGTAGATGGAGGCCGAGCCGCCGGCAGTGACATCCACTTCGTAACCGTCCCAGGAGGTGGTCGTATCGCCGAAGGGATTCGTAACGATGAAGTTACTGATGTTGTTGCTCGCGGCGACGCAGGCGGATCCTCCCGGAAGCACGCCGTTGTTGGCCGCAATGGCATTGGCGCTCGCGGCCGTCGGGCAGGCGTAATGGATGACGAGATTGTTCGCCTGCATGATGTCATTGAAGCGAAGGTCCTGAAGGCCGGCCCGCCCGGCATTGTTGACGTCTATCCGCCAGACGACATCATCGTTGTTGTTGCCGTACACGGGATTGCTGCGTCCTCCCTCGCGCTGGTTCGCGTCGTAATTCCAGCCGGTCTTCGTCACGCCGGGGATCGGCTCGCGCAGCGGCAGGATGTCCGTCGTGCTCCGCGGGGAATCGCCGCAACCGGAGTCGGAATCGAAGGTCAGGGTCGCACGGATGGTGCGGTTCGCGCGGACCAACCCCTCCGGGTCGGTGACGCGTCTCACGGCAAACGTGAGGGTGATGGTCTGGGCGTTGTTTCCCTGCCCCGGGGCCGAGGCCAGGCTGTTCAAGGCCGGAATCTGCGCCGGCGTCCATGTCAACACCGAACCGCCGCCGCTGATGACCGGGGCCCTGCCGGGAATGGCGGGGCCGCCATTGACGCTGTACCGGATAGGCGTCGGCGCGGCCGGATCGTAGGTCAACCCGGAACTGCCCAGGTCCTCCGAAACCGTCATGTTCGTCATCGTCGCCCCGGAGTACGGGTTTGAAATTTCGATCGTCACGTAGCCGTACCCGCAGAGTTCACAAAAGCTGGTGCTTGTATTGACGTTCCCGGTCAGGTCATGGGCAATGAACGGAGGCGTGTTGTTCTTGATGTCACAGGGAGCGGCAAGCGCCATGTCGACGTCCAGCAATGCGATGACGAGGGTCGCGGCCACCAGGATCAGATTCGTCGCGACGCCCGACAACGATTTCGTTTTAATCGAATTAGTCACTCGTGGGTTCCGTACCCCAAATAAAAAACCGCCAAAGGTAATAACCCTCTGGCGGCCCGGCGAGCATATCCCGATGTCGGGATTTAGCTCCGTTGCTCTGCGTCCCCATCTTTCGATGGTTTTGCTCTGAGCAAAGGGAGTGATATATTTAGATGACTTGTGTATGCTTGTTGAAAAAAACTAGGCTGTCATAAAATCCCCCGCAAAAAACCTGACTAAAATTTTTCCCAAAAAAAAACCCATTCACACGGAATGGGTCGCTTAAAGGCGGATTTGAGTATAGAAGTGCCTTATTGGCAACCCGGCCGACCCCACCCCGCACAAAAAAAGCGGGGGCTGGGTCCCGTGGCTTTGCGTCCCACCCTCTCGGATGGTTTGCCTTTTTCAACTTTGGATTATTCTACCACTAAATTGAAAATATATAGGCATTTTAAGCGCCAATAAATTATTCGGTCTATTTTTATTGGAGAATATAAATTTCCATAAAGATAATCATGAGGTTATCCTCGACTTTTTTTTACGAAATTTTCGAAGGGAGGGTGACCGACGAGGTTCGGCATGGAGATGCACAAAGTTGTACAAAGTCGGCCCGAAATTATAAGAAAGTTGTACAAAAATCGGCAAGGAAGCGGCCGGAATCAGAGGGTGACCGCCCCGCCTAAAAAAACGAAGCGAGAGGAATCCGACCGGCCGAACCTCAGGCCAATGTGAGATTCGGCCGTTATGAATTGTCATCCGGAACGATACGAATTTGACGCCTGTGACATCTATGTATATTATTTGACCCGCCATGACCTTCGATCGGAAGTCCGGAAAATCCGCTATCCAGACTGCGGTGGGAATCGTTATCCTGACGGTGAGTATCGGTCTCGCGGTCCCTCTACCGGTTTTCGAGTCATCCGCACGGGCACAAGAGCCGCCCCCCGAAGAGGAGGCGCCCGCTCCGGTCCTCGGCGAAGAGGTCACTCATATGGATGAAACCTTTTCGGAGAAGCGCCCCCGTCCCGGCCGTTTTCCGAGGCTCGAAGAGCAGCTGATCGACACCACGCCCTTCATACGCGATTCGGAGATCGATCTCAATCTCAGGACGTATTATCTGTCCAGCGTGGCCTTCGATGACGCCAAAAGCGAGGCGTGGACCCTCGGAGGTTCGCTGGTTTACCGATCCGGCTGGCTTCTCGATCATTTCGGCGCGGGGGCGGCGCTCTACACCTCGCAGCCGCTCTATGCCCCGGATGACAGGGCCGGGACGACGCTGCTGCAGCCGAATCAGAAAGGATTCACGGTGGTGGGGCAGCTTTATGGAAAGATAAGGCTCGTGGCTGGGAATCATTTCAGTTTTTATCGATTAGAACTTAACAGCCCTTTCATTAACAAAAACGACAGCCGCATGAGTCCCAACACCTTCGAGGCCTATGCGTTTCAGGGAAATTCGCGAGACCGGAAGCGAGGTCTGAATTTGGCGTACGGTGCCGGATACGTCGCCAAGATCAAGCCCCAGAATTCGGAGACGTTTATTCCGATGTCCACGGCGGCCGGCGCCGATGCGAAACGGGGAGTCGCGGCCGCGGGCGCCAGGGTTTCCTCCTCCGCGATTTCGATCGGGGCGATCGACTACTATTCGGAAGACATTATCGATATCGGCTATGCGGAGGCCAGATACACTCCATTTTCGGCGGACCAATTTGGCCTCGACCTCTCGGCCCAGTTCACCAACCAACGAAGCGTGGGCGACAACCTTCTTACAGGAAATTCCTTCGCGACGAACCAGGCGGGACTGTTAGCCGATTCGCGCTATGGGGGAGCCATCTTCACACTGGCCTATTCTAGAGATTCGACCGGAGCCGATTTGCAAAGTCCCTGGGGCAGTTTTCCAGGATACACCAGCGTGCAGTTGCAGAATTTCAACAGGGCCGGCGAGCAGGCGGCCATGATCAAGGGATCTTATGATTTCTCCCGCCTGCTGATCGACGGGCTCGCGGGATATCTGCTCTGGGTTCACGGGTGGGGAGCCGTTGATCCCGACACTCGAAAACCGGTATATAACCAGGATGAATACGACTACGATCTGCAGTGGCGACCCAATGCCGGTAAGATGAAGGGGCTTTGGATCCGGGTACGCTATGCCCATGTGGATCAGCGGGGGGCCGAAGACTCCGCCATGAACGAATTTCGAATGATCGTCAACTACGATCTGCCGGTATTGTGACACGGATCGACCGGAGCGTTCAGCCGTTCGATTCGAGACTGATCTATTTGAAGCGGTGCTTGATCATATCCTGTTCCGTTATCGATTAGGCTGGGCACAATATGGAGCTTTGGCCCATTGGGCATTGGAACGATCCCCCCGGGTCCGGCCGAAAAGGGTTGAATTTGCCCTTGACTTTCTGATTCGACGGGCATAATTTAGGGCCGTCCTGTCATTCGTTGGATCGCTTCATAGATCAACTCGCGACTTGCCGCAAGGTTTATCGTCGCTTCGACCAATCCTTGAGGTATCTGGTCCGAATAAGGCGTTCCCACTCGGCATGACGCGGAGCCGTCGGCATCAACGGCGTTTCGTCCTCGGTGCTGAAAGACAAGACAAAATCCAATCGACTGGATCGGGTGTGGCACTTTCCAGAACCTGTCCGGGGGGCCGAAAAGATATCCATGGCCCACCACGAAGGTATGGCGGAAATGATTGCCGATCGCTGTTTGGTCTCGAACCTGAATACGTCCTCCCGTCTCACGGATACGTGCGGCCAGAATCCGAAGCCCTTCCACGATTCCCTGCTGATCAACCCATTCAAGGAACGACCGATTCACGTGCGGCAAACAATTCCAGAGTTCCTCTGCACAGAAGGTCTGGGACTCGACGAAAATGTCGGTTCTTATGTATCTCTTTAGATAACGTAATTATCCTATCAGATACACCGCGGTTCTCGTGGCATCCGGTCCAAAAGAAATTTTTCTATTCTTATTCGTGAGTTCAATAAATTTTTTTGAAAACAATCGACGGCATCAAAGTTGCTGTGTGATCATGCAGGAATTCTTTCGACAAGGGATTCCTGTCAGGAAGGGAATGCGAGGTAACACATGAATCCCATAAAAGGGAAATTGCTGGTGGTGGATGACGATCCGGATATTCGAGAAATTCTGAAGGATCGGTTGGAATCGTTGGGATACGCGGTGGTGACCGCTGAAAACGGTCAGGAGGCTCTCGAAAAGTCGGTGAAGGAAGAACCCGACCTCATGTTTCTCGACCTGCAACTGCCGCAAATAAACGGGATGCAGGTTTTAAAGCGGGTCCGGGATAATCCGGACCTGACCGTCATCATCATAACCGCTTTTGGGACGATCGAAAAGGCTGTGGAGGCGATGAAGGAGGGGGCGTTTGATTTCATCACAAAACCATTTTCTCCCGATCACCTCGATCTTGTCATCAAAAAGGCGCTTGAATGCAGGGCGTTGAAGCAGGAGAACCTTTATCTCCGGGGGGAGGTGAATGCGCCCTACCTCGAGATTTTGGGTGAAAGCCCGAAAATGAAGGATGTGATGGAAACGGCGCAAAAAGTGGCCGCCACTTCTTCCACGGTTCTTCTCCTGGGAGAGAGCGGTACGGGCAAGGAAATGTTTGCGAGGTCCATCCACCGATGGAGCCCGAGATCGAAGATGCCGTTCATCGTTGTCAATTGCGTCGCGCTGCGCGACGAGCTCATCGAGAGTGAGCTATTCGGCCACGAAAAGGGGGCCTTCACCGGGGCCCATCAGCTGAAGCGGGGAAAACTGGAAATCGCCAACGGGGGGACCGTGTTCCTGGATGAAATCGGGGATTTTAAGCCGGACCTTCAAGTCAAACTGCTTCGTGTCATTCAGGAACGCGAGTTTGAACGGGTGGGGGGGACGAAACCGATTCGAATCGATATCCGGATCATCGCCGCCACCAACCAGGAACTGCGCCAGAAGGTTCAGGAGGGGCGGTTTCGGGAAGATCTCTTTTTCCGTTTGAACGTGGTCCCGATCTCCCTTCCCCCGTTGCGGGAAAGAGCGGCGGACGTTCCCCTTCTGACCCGTTTCTTCCTCGGTCGATCCTGTCACAGTGTAAAAAAGCCGATGATGAAGATTTCAAGCGAGGCGATGGATCTCCTTACACGCTATCACTGGCCGGGAAATGTGAGGGAGCTGGGGAACGTGATCGAGCGTGCCGTCGTCCTGGCCGAAGGGGACGAGATTTTGCCGGAGAATCTTTCCCTGCTTCCCGTGAGTGCCATCCCCGGGGAGGATCCCTTCGAACAACACTATCACGAATCGGTTCGGGCGTATCAGAAACAAGTCATCCGGCACGCCTTGCTGAAATACGGGGGGAATCAAGCCCGGGCGGCAGAACTCTTGGGGCTTCAGCGGACGTATCTGGCCCGATTGATTAAGAAACTGAATATCAAATGAACGATTCCAATCATGAGCGCACCACCTGCAGATAAAACAATCATCCGGAAATTCCGGCTGAGGATTCGCCGGTTTCTGGAGAGCCTCCGGCAATCGATTCCGGAAGGCCGGGCCATTACCCCGCACGAATGGAGGGCCCGACACCGGGGCATCCTCGTTCTGATCTGGCTTCATGCCTTCGGACTGACCGTATTCGGTTTGTATGAAGGATACGGGGTCATTCAAAGCGCGGGGGAGGGGGCGGTCATTGCCGGTATGGCCCTTGTGGCTTCCTCGGGCCGGATCCGACGCAGCCTCCGCTCGGCCATCGCCAGCGTCGGCCTCGTAACCTGCTCCGCGGTCCTCGTTCAGTTCTCGGGAGGCTATATCGAGGCCCATTTCCATTTCTTCATCATGCTGGCCATTATTGCCATGTACGAGGACTGGGTTCCGTACCTCCTCGCGATCCTCTTTGTGGTTATCGAGCATGGGCTCACGGGTCAGTTCATCCCAACCGCCGTGTACAACCATTCAGATGCCATCGCCCACCCATGGAAGTGGGCGATCATCCACGCTGCTTTGATTGTGTGCGAGAGCGTGGCGCTTCTGGTGGGATGGCGCGTGAGCGAACGGGCCCGGGCCCGTGCCGACCTTATCCTCAACTCCGCCGGGGAAGGAATCATTGGAATGGATTCCCGGGGAAGAATTACCTTTGCCAATGCGGCCGCGGCCACGATGACCGGGCGTCCCCTGGAAGGACTCATCGGATGTCCCATCGAACGGATTTTAAGGGATTCCAACGGAACCGCGCCCGGCTGCAGCCTGGATCTGATCCGGGCATTCCGGGACGAGCATCCATGCTTTTGCGCCGATAAGGTCTTGCTACGAACGGACGGAACCGTCATGCCGGTCGGCCTGGTATGCAATCCGATCCGTGAACACGGCGAAAATGCCGGGATCGTCCTGACGGTAAGAGACGAAACCTATCGCAGGAAAGCCGAGGAGGCCTTGCGGGAGAATGAGGAACGCTTTCGCCAGGTGACAGAGAATATTGCGGAGGTCTTCTGGATGACCTCACCGGATAAGAACCGGATGATCTATATCAGTCCCGCGTATGAGACCATCTGGGGGCGCACACGCCGGAGTCTTTACGAAAATCCCACCTCATGGATGGAGGCCATCCATCCGGAGGATCGGGAGCGCGTGAGAATGGCCGCCATCGCGAAACAGATCCGGGGCGAATACGACGAGGAGTATCGCATTGTACGCTCCGACGGCACGATCCGCTGGATACGGGATCGGGCCTATCCTGTCCGTGACGGGGTCGGGGCGGTCTATCGCGTAGTCGGAGTCGCGGCGGACATTACCGATCGCAAGGGAGCGGAGGCGACGATCCGGCAGGCCAACTGGAATCTGGCCAATCTCAATCAAACCCTGGAAGAACGGATCAAAGCGCGGACGGCAGAGCTCGAAGAGGTCATTCATCAAGTCAACAGTGAGAAGGAAAAGACGGATCGGATCATCCGCGAGATCACCGACGGCGTGATTGTGATCGACGAAACGGGAGAGATTCTTCTGACTAATCCGGCCGCCCGCATGCTGTTGTCGGGGGAAAAAGGGCGCGCGGTTTCGGCCGACCCTTCCCGGTCCTTTCCCGCTCCGCACCTGCGGGAGATTTTCGATGATTCCGCCGAGACCGGGGCGAAGGAAATCGAGGTATACGATTCCAGCCTCGGTTCTCACCGGGTGCTCAAGACCACGTGCTCACCGCTGAGGGATGAGCGAGGCCGTCTGTTCGGCAAGCTGGCCGTCCTGCACGATATCACAAGCTTCAAAGAGGTCGATCGCATGAAATCGGATTTCATCTCACAGGTTTCCCATGAGCTGCGAACACCGCTGACATCCATCAAGGGGTATATCGACAACCTCAGGGATGGGATTGCCGGCGCCTTGGCCAAAAAACAGGTGGATTATCTGGACCGGATGTCCAAAAACGCCGACCACCTGGCCCGTCTGATCAGCGATCTCCTGGACGTTGCGCGGATCGAATCCGGGAAAATGACGATGAATCCCATATTTTTATCCTTCCAGGGTTTGGTTGAGGAGGTCGTCAAAAGCATACGGCCGATCGCGGAACAAAAGTCCCTCGAGATTGTTTTGGAGAGGTTCACGGGCAAGAGCCGGATCCGGGGGGATCAGGACAAGCTGGAACAGGTCGTCACCAACCTCCTTTACAATGCCATCAAGTTTACCCCTCCGGCCGGCCGCATCACGATCACCCTGCAGCGGAACGAGCGATACCTTACGACCTCGATCCGAGACACGGGGATCGGAATTCCGGCGGAGAAACAGTCGAGGCTTTTCGAACGGTTTTTCCGGATTGAGCAGGATTTCTCATCAAACGCAAACGGCACGGGCCTGGGGCTGTTTATCGCGAAGAATCTGATCGAAATGCATGGCGGTCGGATCTGGGTCATCAGCGAGGTCGGAAATGGCAGCGAGTTTTCCTTCACGCTCCCGATTCATTCCTGATTCCGCAGTCCAACTGATCAGGAAACCGATCAGCCGGGCCGTGATCGTGGGTCTGCTGACCGCTGTATTGGGTCTTGCGCTCAGCTATCTTCCGTTCGGCAACGACCTCGAAGAGGGAATCGGCCTGGACTTTCTGTTCAACACGAGAGGCCAGAGAAAAGCCCCTCCCGAGGTCGTCGTCATCGCCATCGATAAGGAGTCGGCCCGGCAGATGAAACTCCCGCTTGATCCCCAAAAATGGCCTCGCTCCTATCACGCGGAGCTGACTCAAAAGCTGGTCCGTGAAGGTGCGTCTGTGATCGCTTTTGATCTCTATTTTGATGAGGGCCGTTCCTCTGAAGAGGATCAGGCATTCGCCAAGGCGATCGAGGCCGCGGGAAATGTCGTGCTCCTGGGATACTTCAAGAAGGAGGCCATTCCAATCGAAGACTCGTCGGGTCGCGCCACGGGCGAGGTCACGGTGGAACGGATGGTCCAGCCCACGCCGATTCTTGCGCAAGCCGCGGCTTCCGTAGCCGCCTTTCCCCTGCCCAAGGTGCCGCTGAAGGTCAGTCAGGTTTGGACCTTCAAGGATGATTCCGGTGATTTCCCGACGATGCCGGTGACGGTTTTCCAGATGTTTGACATGCCGGAATACGATGAATTTAAAAATCTGATGAAGAAGGCGCTCGAGGACCCCAAGATTCCACGGGCAATGAGCGATGGGGAAAACAGCGCCTCGATTGCGGAAGGCCGAAGGCTCATCGGCCTCAAGAGGGAGGATATCGCCGGCCCGCGTGGTTTGCATGAACTCATCCGGAATCTGAAGAATGTTCTTGGGCACGAGTCATGGGTGTCCAGGAAAATGATCAATGAACTGGAGGCTCCGAACGGGCCGTCGTCGAATCCCGGAAGCGCCGAACGCCTCGAAGGCCTCATCAACATGTACAGCAGGGACAACAGCCGTTACCTGAACTTTTACGGGCCCGCCCACACGATCACGACCATTCCCTATTACCAGGCGCTCCGACTCCCCGAACCCGTCATGGTCAAGGGTGCGCCGGTCAATTTCAAGGGGAAGATCGTCTTCATCGGGTCGTCGGAATTCTCTCCCTATTCGCAAATGGATGTTTATCCAACGGTCTTTTCGAAACCCAACGGGATGGACCTCAGCGGCGTCGAGATTTGTGCAACGACCGTCGCAAACCTGCTTGAGGACCGGCCCGTTCGACCGATCGGGTTCACTCCCCATGGGTTGGTGCTTTCGATATTCGGACTGGCGGCGGGGTTTATCTGCATTCTGCTGCGTCCCATGCCGGCCATGGTCTGCAGCGTCGGGCTGATTCTGGGTTATGTCGGCTTTGCCTATTATCAATTCAAGCTTGCGGACGTTTGGTACCCCGTTCTCATTCCTGTCTTCTTTCAAGTTCCCTTGGCATTTTTCGTATCGGTGTTGTGGAAATATCGCGACGCGAGAAAACTGGAGGCGGCACACGAACAATTGAAGGAAATGGACCGCTTGAAGTCCATGTTTCTTTCGCATGTGTCGCATGAACTGAAGACGCCGCTGACGTCCATCAAGGGGTTCGTGGACAACATGATGGACGGCCTGACCGGTGAAATTCGAGGGAAACAGCGGGATTACCTGGATCGGGTTCGGGTCAACGCGGACCGGCTCACCCGGATGATCACGAACCTGCTGGATCTTTCGAGAATTGAATCCGGCACGCACCGCCTCGAGCGAGTCCGGGTGCGATTGCTCGACTTGGCGGAAGAGGTCATGGAGCAACTTCGTCCCATCGCGACCGCGAAGAAATTGAACCTGGAAATCGTCTGCCCGGATCCGACGGTTGAGATCCTGGCCGACCGGGACAAATTCATTCAGGTGATCATGAATTTGATGGACAACGCCATCAAGTTTACTCCGCCGGGAGGCCGGATCACGGTCACGATCGGGCGCAAAGATCCGGAACGCGCCATCATATCGGTCTCTGATACCGGAGAGGGGATTCCGGCTGAAATCCTGATCAGGCTGTTTGAGCCCTTTTATCAGGCCAGCCGGATGCCGGGGACGCACGCCAAGGGACTGGGATTGGGGCTTTCCATCGTCAAGACGCTGGTCGAACTCCACGGAGGAACGATTTCAGTCAAGAGCGATGTCGGGAAGGGCAGCGAATTCTGCATTGTCACCCCGGCGCCAAAGGAGGGAGAAGAGTAGCCTATGCCCACGGAGATGAAGCGGATCCTGCTCGCGGACGACGATCCGGACACCCTCTTGGTCCTGAAGGACAGACTCGAATCGTTCGGGTATCAGGTCACGACGGTCGCGAACGGAAGGGAGGCCATGGAGGGGTTGAAACGCGGAAATTATGCCGCCGTGATCATGGACATCAAGATGCCGGAGATGGACGGCCTCGAAGCCCTCCGGGCGATCAAACAAATCCGGCCGAAGACGCCGGTGATCATGATCACCTCCATCAAGGAGAAGATGGGGGTCGCGGTGATTGAAGGGGCGGAGGCCTGTCTCCTCAAACCGGTTGATCCGGATCGGTTGAGGGCGGTGCTGGATCGTTCGCTCACGGAGACAAACTGACATTGTCGGCGGAGGTATGATGACCTGGCCAAGGGAAGAAAAAAGGGATTCAAAACGTAATCTTTACGTTCGGCCGGTGGGTTATAAGCCGATGGGCGGCCCGTTCAGTGATGGTGAGATCCTGGACATCAGCAACCTGGGGGCGCGAATCCGGACCGCGGCGCGGCTTCCTCAGAGAGGAACAATGATTCAAGTTTGGATCCCGCTGACCGGGCTTGAAACGACCGTGCCGGTTCTGGGCCTCGTGCGATGGATGAGAAGGGAAAGACGGGAAATCTACCAGTTCGGTTTTCAGTTCTTATTTTAACAGGCATGGAACCTTTAGGCCGCGGAAGACCTCAGGGCGCACGCCACACTTAAAAACAGGGGAATCGGGATGATGAAGCGGTTCGGGGAAATCTTAACTGGCGCAATTCTCGCGTTTGGTTTCCTGGCGTTTTGGCCGGGCACGGTCGGGTTTGCGCAGACGCAATCCCAGGCCAAATGCGGCGAGTGGGTGGCCAGGATCGTTTCGATCGAAGGTCGTGTGGAGACGCTGCCGGCGGGCGAGACGAATTGGCAGGCCGTAAAGCTCGAGGATACCTATTGCCCGGAGGACCGGGTGCGGACACTGGAGAAAAGCCGGGCGGCCTTTATTCTTAAAAATGAAACCACCCTCCGCCTGGACGAGAACACCATGGTCAAATTCTCGTCCCTCGCACCCGAGAGTCCCAGCCTGCTGCAGCTTCTCACCGGCAGCGCGTTTTTTATGAGCCGCTATCCGCGGCCCCTGACGATCGAGACCCCCTATGTCAACGCGGCCAGCGGCGGGACGGAGTTCAACATCAAGGTGAATCCGGATGACAAATCGACCACCATCACCGTGATCGAGGGACAGATGAACCTGACGAACGAAGCCGGAAGC
>Ga0210139_1000092_pt1 | contig 15336 bp, 14 predicted proteins | sample Browns_TuleB_D2_FD_184855 | JGI IMG/M metagenome (GOLD analysis project Ga0210139, IMG submission 184855) | Wetland microbial communities from San Francisco Bay, California, USA, that impact long-term carbon sequestration - Browns_TuleB_D2 (SPAdes) | ecosystem: Environmental > Aquatic > Marine >... | reverse complement strand
CTTTTTTCTATACCTTTCGATAGCCAATATTTTGATGATTTCTTTTGCATTAACCGGCCTTGGAATCGGAATCGGTGCTCTGCTTCCGAATTTCAAAACCGATAATCCCTCGCAGATCGCAATCGGTCCGGGCGGCGTACTCTACATGTTTATCAGCTTCATTTATCTGGGTTTGATGTGTGGAATTCAAATTCGCCCGGTCTGGTATTACATGGTGCGGCACTCGGATGAAATTCATGGCGGTTTCTATTTTGCGTCTGCGGTCCTTTTGACTTTGCTTTTTAGCCTGGTTCCTCTCGAGTGGGGAGCACGACGGCTGGCGAAACAGGAATACTTTCCATGAGCCGTTACTCAAGGCAGGAACTGTTTCCGGGGATTGGCAGGGAAGGTCAGCAGAAAATCCGTTCTGCATCGGTTGCAATTGTAGGATGTGGCGCCCTTGGCTCTCTTCAAGCGGAAATCCTGTGCCGCGCGGGAATCGGGACTTTGAAAATCATCGATCGCGATTTTGTAGAGCCATCGAATCTTCAACGCCAGGCCCTGTTTACAGAAAAAGACGCGAGCAACATGATTCCGAAAGCCGTTGCGGCCGCGAATCACCTGAAAGAGATCAATGGAGACGTGAGCCTGATCGCGGAAGTTGTCGATCTCAATCCGGATAACCTGCTTTTGTTGTCGGATGCCGGCCTGATTCTCGATGGCACCGATAATTTTCAAGCACGCTATCTGATCAATGACTATGCGTGGAAGAATCAGATCCCATGGGTTTACGGCGCCTGTGTTGGCGCGACAGGCGTTGCGGCGGCTTTCATTCCGGATGCGTTCCCGTGTATGCGGTGCATTTTTGAAAATGAGCCGCCTCCAGGCGCATCGCCAACGTGCGACACCGCAGGAATTATTTGGCCGGCGGTTGGAACTGTAGTCGCATACCAGACAACCGTCGCGCTGAAAGTGTTAGTGGGCGCCGTACAAGCTCCCGAATTGTTGCAGTGCGATTTGTGGGAGAATCATTACCGGATGATCTCGCTGGGGAATGCAAAAAGGGCAGACTGCCCAACGTGCGGTTTGCGTGACTATCCGTCGCTAACACGGAGCTCCGGATTTAATACTTCCCTCTGTGGACGCGATGCGGTCCAGGTCCGGCCCTCACAAAAAGCTTCACTCGACCTGGATGAAATCCACCTGCGCTGGACGCGGGCAGGTAAATCAGTACGGAATCCGTTTCTGGTAAAGTTGATCTTGTCCGAAAACGAAATTGTGCTTTTTCCCGATGGAAGGGCCATTGTGAAAGGCACCACAGATGTTACCAGGGCCAGGGACCTTTATGCGAAGTATGTCGGAATTTAGAACACTCATTCTGTCGGTCTGCATCCTTCTGTTTGCGATGCACGTTTACGCAGATACAAAGTCGCAGAAAGACGTCGATTCCTACACGTTGTCATCCGAGAAATACCAGCAGGCCGTACAATATGCGCGGGCGAGATACACAATGTATTTTGTCGGTACGGCTTACGGTTTGATTGTGATCTGGCAACTGATGAGCCGCAGGATTGGTGCGCGCTTTCGAGATGCTGCGGAAAAGGTATCGCGTCGTAGATTTGTTCAGGCTGTCGTTTTCACAAGTTTGATTGTCCTTGCTCTCGCTGTTTTGAGTTTGCCGCTGGAAATCTACCGGCAGAGTCTGGCTCTAAAATACGATCAGTCCATTCAAACATGGGGTTCCTGGTTGTGGGATTGGACCAAAGTGCAACTGATTGGCTGCTTGATTGCTTCCATCCTGGTGTGGATCCTGTATGGCATCATCCGTAGAAGTCCCTCAAGATGGTGGTTTTATTTCTGGCTCGCGTCGGTTCCCATCATTGTATTTGTTCTGTTTATCAGTCCTGTTGTGATCGATCCTCTTTTTTTCAAATTTGAGCCACTGCAAAAGAAGGCTCCTGCTCTGGTCGAAGAAATCGAAAAAGTGATCCATCATGGTGGATTAACGATCCCCCGTGAGCGAATGTTTTTGATGGATGCCAGCCGGAAAGTAAAATCGCTCAATGCATACGTAACCGGTTTTTCATCTTCGAAACGTGTTGTTGTGTGGGACACCACGATTTCCAAAATGACGACTCAGCAGACACTCTATGTGTTCGGTCACGAAATGGGCCATTACGTTCTTTACCATATACCCAAAACGATTTTGTTTATCTCCGCTTTGCTGCTTCTATTTCTGTTCGTTGGATTTCGTTATGTCCACGCCTTGGTTGGAAAATACGGTATCGGTTGGGATATTCGCGCGGTCGATGATTACGCTTCGCTGACTGTGTTTATTTTCCTTTTTTCGTTATTCAGTTTTGTCACTACGCCGTTGGTCAGCTCGTATAGTCGTGTGCAGGAACATAATGCGGACGTGTACGGCCTGGAAGTTATTCATGGCATAGTGCCGGAGCCGCAGAAAGCGGCAGCCGAAGCGTTCCAGATTCTGGGTGAAATCAATCTTTCGGACCCCGATCCGAATCCGTTTATCAAATTCTGGCTCTATGACCATCCGGCGCTCAACGAGCGACTGAAGTTTGTTCGCAACTACGATCCGTGGTCGCATGGCCAATCCCCCCGGTTTGTTTCGGATTAACCGCCAAGACGCCAAGGTTTTCTTTCTCAATCCAATCCTGGCGCCCTTGGCGGCAATGTGTAGCGCGGGCGTCCCGCCCGCGTCGTGGGCACTATTGTTTGTAGCCTGGGCCGCGGATGACACGTCCCGGTGTTGCTCCTGTATGCTCACCATCCTTGAGTACTTGAACTCCATTTACGAATACGTGAGAAACACCGGTAGAAAATTGGTGAGGTTTTTCAAAAGTAGCATGGTCCTGGATTTTTGCCGGATCAAACACAACAACATCGGCAAAGTATTCCGGCTTCAATAGCCCCCGGTGATCGATCCTTAAATTGGAGGCAGGCAGGGAACTAAGTTTGCGAATCGCTTCTTGTAAGGGGATAACTTTTTCGTCTCGTACGTACTTGCCGAGAAGTCTGGCTACATTCCCGTAGGCTCGGGGGTGCGGATTCGATTCTAGGAAGACTCCTTCCGGTTTGATTGACCCTTCATCCGAGCCAAAACTGACCCAGGGAAGGGCAATTTGTTTTTTGATATTCTCTTCGGACATCAGGAAGTAAACCGTGCCCACGCGGCTATCGTCTTCAATCACCAGATCCATTGCCGTGGCTTCGGGTGATGTGCCGCGCATTTTTGCGACTTCGGCAAGCGTTTTCCCTGTTAGTTGTTTGAGCTTTTCATTCTTGAATCCGACCAGCAGAATACGTTCGGGTGATCCTGCAAGATAAAAAAGATTTTCCCAGTCCTGGGCATTTTCAGACATTTCTTTTTTAACTTTTTCGCGTGTTGCCGGATCCTTCAAGCGCTCGATCCACTTTTTCAGTCCGCCTTCTTGCACCCACGGCGGCATGGATGCATCCAGGCCGGTTGCCCCAGCCGGATAGGTGTACATGTCGGCAGTGATTTTCAATCCCTGCGCACGCGCTTCTTCCACTTTACGGATTGCGTTATCCAGTTTTCCCCAGTTTGGCTCACCGGCTGCTTTCAAATGGTAGATTTCTGCGGGCAGATTCGCTTCGCGGGAAATGCGAATGAGCTCATCGATCGCTTCCAGGAGAAGATTGCCTTCACTTCGCATATGAGAAATGTACATTCCTCCATACTTGCCCGCGACTTTAGAGAGCTCAATCAATTCGTCCGTTTTTGCGTAAAATGCAGGAGCATAGATCAAAGAAGATCCGACGCCCATTGCGCCTTCTTCCATCGCTTGTGCCACCAACTGCTTCATCCTTTCGAGTTCTTCGGTCGTTGGGGGGCGATCTTCATATCCGATTTCATGAATGCGGACTGTGGTGGCTCCAACGAACGATGCAACGTTGCAGGAGATCCCTTTTTTTACAAGAAAATCCAAATATTCACCAAGCGTAGTCCATGTGATGTCATATTTGATATCACCTTGATTCTCTTTGTCGTCCTTTTTCATCTGATCATTCAAAGGACCCATCGACCATCCTTCACCCATGACTTCGAGTGTGACGCCCTGCCGGATGTCGCTTTCCGAATGCCCATCTTCGATCAGTGAATCTGTAGCCCAGCTCAGCATATTGATAAAGCCGGGTGCCACGGCCATTCCATGCGCATTGATTTCTGTTTTCCCATTGCCATCGACTTTTCCTACAGCAGCGATGCGGTCGCCGCGTATCGCGATGTCACCTTTAATGGGAGCAGAACCGGAGCCGTCGTAAATGATTCCGTTCCGGATGATGACGTCGTAGGTTTCTGCGGATGAAATAAATGGAACGCACATGACGATAAAGGCCAAAAACAGTTTCATAAAGTACTCCTTATTTTGCGGCGCGGACGTCCCGTCCGCGGAATCTGACACCTTAGTATCCTCGCATGCGGGCGATGGCCCAATCGTAGAGTTGGACGTAGCCGTAAGCAGAATGCTTCCAGGAAAAATCCATTTTCATGCCTTCTGCTTGAATTGCTCTCCAACTGTCTACGTCATTGAAGTAAATGTACAAAGCACGTCGTACAGCGCTCCAGAAATCTTCCACGGAAAAGTCATCAAATGTGAATCCGGTAACCGTATCGTGAACCGTGTCTGCCAGGCCGCCGGTTGCTCGGACAACGGGAATACATCCGTAACGCATTGCGATCATTTGGCCAAGACCGCATGGCTCGAAACGCGACGGCATCAGGAATAGATCGCTTGCGCCGTAAATCAGCGGAGCGAGTTCGGCCGAATATTGCAGGATCACAGACATTCGATCTGGATAAGTGCGGGTCAGGCTCAGGAACATTTCTTCGTACTGGCGTGCTCCGCTTCCCAAAACGACGCACTGAACTTCTTTCGGATAGTTCGAAAGGAATGCCTGAAGAACTGGGCCGGCGATATCGAATCCTTTTTGATGATCGAGTCTGGATACAATCGACAGGATCGGTACATCATCACGAACCGGTAGTCCGGCTTTCGCCTGAAGCGCCCTTTTGTTTTCGATTCGGGTTCCGATTGTGTCTGAGTCGAAATTCTTTACAAGGTGTTTGTCTGTGGCAGGATCCCACGTTTCATAATCGAGTCCGTTTAGAATTCCATGTACATCAAAATGCCGGAAATTTAGAAGACGATCCAGGTTTGCTCCTCCCATGGGCGTGCGGATTTCCCTCGCGTAAGTTGGACTGACCGTATTGATGAGGGTTCCATGATAAATGCCTCGCGCCATGAAATTAACTTCCTGCCAAGTTTCTTCCGTTAGCGGTTCGGCAGCGGCTCCCAGATAATGAAGAACATTTCGCGCGGATCTGCCCTGGTGCGCCAGGTTGTGGATGGTGTAAATACTTGGCAGCGCGCGATAAAAAGCATCCAGTTGGCCGGTTGTATTCAGCCACATCAATGCCGGCGCGGTGTGCCAGTCGTGGCAGTGAATCACATCAGGACGCCAGCTAAATGCTGAAATCAGTTCCATTGCGGCCCTGCTAAAAAAACAGAACCGGTAAGGATCGTCGTTGTAGCCGTAGATTTCCGGGCGATGAAAAAGATTTCCTTCTGCGATGAAATAAACCGGAACATCGCTGCCGGGAAGATTCGCTGTAAGAACTCCCGCAGGGAGCAGACCGGCTCCGGTAGGAACTCGAAGCTCTCCGGGAATAGCGCGAAGATTCCAATGCCCCGACTGATGCTCCTCTTCAATATTCTGGTATGCAGGCATCATGACCATGACTTCATGCCCGAGATTGCGCAACGCTTTTGGTAGTGATCCGCAAACATCGGCCAGCCCTCCCCGTTTTGCAAACGGCGCAACTTCCGCGGAAAGGAGCAAGATTTTCAATGGACTCATTGCACCATATCTTACCGTAGAACTGCGGCTCGACAAATAAAGATGGACCCAGCCGTCAAAATGCATGGCTCGTCAGTTGTTGATGATCCGGCGGAATTACTTATCATTAAGAATCTGATATTTCTTTGCCTTTGCGTTAAAAAATGATCTACCTGGATAATGCAGCAACCACGTTCCCCAAGCCCGGTTCAGTATATGAAATGTCATTTCAGTTTATGAAAGGCAGGGCAGGCAATCCGGGGCGCGGAAGTCATGTTTTTGCGAACGCTTCAGCGGAAATGGTGGAAGCCTGCCGCCGCAAGACCGCACGGTTTTTTGGTGTGGAAGATTTCAAGCGTGTTGTTTTCACTCATAACTGCACGGATTCGATCAACATGGTGATGAAGGGTTTACTAAATCCGGGAGATCATGTGATCGCGACTAATCTCGATCACAATTCTGTATCGCGACCGTTGCAAAATCTGTCGCAAAAAGGTGTGGAAATTACGCGTTTGCCGTTTGAGAAGTCCGGGAAGGTTCCTGCGGATCGCTGCAGGAATGCCATTCGCGAAAATACCGCCTTGATCGTGCTGAATCACGGATCCAACGTTCTTGGATCTGTTCAGGATTGGACTTCATTTCTTGGTTCCGGCATCCCCCTTCTGCTGGATGCCGCTCAAACTGCGGGTCGCGTTCCGATTACAGCAGGTAACCTGCCGGTGTTTGTGGCGTGTTCGGCACACAAGGCGCTCTTTGGGATGCCCGGTCTTGGCATCCTGATTGTTCCGTCGGGCTCCGCGTTGCGGGCATGGCGTGAAGGTGGATCCGGCAGCGCATCTGAAAAGCTCGAGCATCCATCGGAACTTCCTATGCACCTGGAAGCAGGGACGCCGAACTTCCTATCGATCGCTTCCCTTTTTTACGGTCTGGAGTATATGGAACAGGAAGGAATAGAAAGAATCCATCGAAAGGAAAGACAGCTTGCTCGTTTGCTCGTAGAATTTCTGAGAAGCGACGCGCGATTCGAGTTGTATTCGCATTTTGGCGATAATGATCTTGCGGTACTTGCTTTCAACATTCGGGGCGTCCCTCCTGAAGAAGCGGCAGCGATTCTGGATCAGCGATTTGGTATCGCGATTCGCGCAGGATTGCACTGCGCCGCCGTATTGCATCAGCAGCTTGGCACCCTGCCGGACGGCTGTTTGCGCGTTTCCCCCGGGTATTTCAATACGCCGATCGAAATTGCCGCATTGATTGAAGCCCTATCCACAATTGTTGAAGGCTACAGCAGCTAACCCGGACGGGCTGACGCACGAACGCGTCGACGCTTTATGCTTTTTCGTTGGTTGAAGCCGGCAATTCCTTTTCGTCTTCTTCGTACGCGCGGCGTCCTTCATCAACAGCCTCGCGCACTTTGGATCTTTGCCGTTCGTAGTAATCCTTTGCCTGACCAACCTTTTCATTCATACGATCTTTCAGGCGGCTCATTTCGATTTCCGCTTTGTCGCTGATCTTTCCGTACTGATTGCGAAAATTTTCCTGAACCTCATCGCTCTTTTCGCGAATCTTTTGCCGGGTCTGTTCACCCGATGTAGGGGCATAAAGCAACGCTATCGTCGCTCCGACCAGACTTCCAAGCAAGAATGCAAACGACACTTCTATAAAGTTTCCACCATCGTTCCTGCCCATAATGTCCTCCTTAGACTTCTTCCTCTTCATAGACCGGACGGTCACGTTTTAATAGATATTTCACCCCGTAACCAAGGCCCATCAGGAGATTTCTTATTCCCGTGACCGGTTTTGCGATCGCGGTTGTTACCGACTCTACCTGAACCACAATGCCGCGCGCCCTGCCCAGAATTTCCTGGGCCTCTTTGACCTCCTGGTCAATGTTTCGGGTGATAGACTTGAGGTTGTAAATGATTTCCTGTGAATTCTGAATCGTCCGTTCCAATTCCTTGACGGTTCGTCGTAATTGCCGCACTGTTGGAATGAGTTCGCGAATGAGCCGGATCAGATAATAAATCAGGAACAAACCCGCGAGAACCAACACAGTAATACCGATGAATTTCACGTCTTCTCCCAACAGCTTCAGCGGCATGGCTCAAATCTAAATGGAAATATGGTCAAAGTCAATCTCATCTAGAGGTTGCGGGAAATGTCCTATGTTATAATTTACCACCCGCGAAAGGGGTTGCAGAGCATTGCCATGCAGTGGCCTGGCTTGCACCCTTTGGAATTCGCGTTTTTCTGCGATTCCAGGGCGCCGATGCCTCGCAATGTTCTGTCACGACTGATTTTGTTGGAGGAATTTTATGAAAGTTTATCCCACGGACGCCATTCGGAACGTTGCGCTGGTAGGCCACGGAGACGTCGGCAAGACCTCTCTGGCTTCCTGTTTTCTGTTCGATTCCGGCACAGTAAACCGCCTGGGAAAGGTGGACCAGGGGAGTACCGTTACCGATTTTGATGAAGACGAAATTGAACGCAAGGTAACGATTTCCTCTTCTCCCTGTTTTGCGGAATGGAACAAAACGAAAATCAATTTTCTGGATACACCCGGATACGGAAATTTTGTGGCAGATGCCAGAGCGGCGCTTCGAGTTGTGGATTCCTCCATGGTTCTCGTCTGCGGAGTCGCGGGCGTGGAAGTCCAGACAGAAAAAGTTTGGAAATGGTCCGATGAATTTCAGCTTGCGCGTTTCATCGTGGTAAATAAGCTGGACCGTGAACGCGCGGACTTCTCACGCGCCGTTGAATCAATACAGAAATCGTTTGGCCGGAGTTGCATTCCCGTGCAGATTCCAATCGGCTCAGAAAAGGATTTCAACGGGGTCGTCGATCTTATCCATTTCAAAGCGTATCAGTATCCGAAAGATGAGTCCGGAAAAAATCAGGAGATAGACATTCCCGAATCTTTAAAAACGGAAGCCACATCTCAGCGGCAGGCACTTGTTGAGATGATTGCAGAGCAGGACGATTCTTTGATGGAAAAATATTTCGAAGCGGGTGAATTATCCCAGGATGAGGTGCTGCAGGGCCTAAAGAGAGCCATCATCGACCGGAAAATTACCCCGATTTTTTGCGCCTCTGCTTTGCACAATGTCGGCTCGCAGCCGATTTTGGATGCCGTTGTTCAATTGCTTCCGAACCCATCAGAGGCCACCACCGTGATGGACGCCGAGAATACAAAGGACAAGTCAAAAACGCAGGTAAGAATTGATCCCAATGGACATTTCGCGGCCTTCGTTTTTAAAACTTTTGTGGATCCATATGCAGGCAGGGTCAACCTCTTTCGCGTGATCACAGGAGTGATGAAGGCGGACCACGCGGTTGTGAATCTGAACAAAGGGTCGAGTGAAAAAATCGGCACCATCTCCGCTTTGCAGGGGAAAACCGCAAATGCAGTTCCCGAAGTTTATGCAGGGGATATTGCCAGTGTTGCGAAATTAAAGGATACGCAGACCAATGACACTCTTGCTGATCCCGGTGCCACGGTCCTGTACGCTCCGCTAACGTTTCCTCATCCGATTATTTCCTTCGCCATTGAACCAAAATCTCGCGGTGATGAAGAAAAGATCAGCATGGCCCTGCACAAAATATCCGATGAAGACCCGGTACTGCATTTCGAACGGGATCCCCAAACCAAAGAACAACTGGTCTCCGGTTCCGGGCAATTGCATGTGGAAGTTGTTGTCGCGCGATTGAAGAAAAGATTTGGAGTCGAAGTGCTCCTCCATCCGCCTAAAGTTCCCTATCGAGAAACTATCAAAGGACGCACCGAAGTACAGGGGAAGTATAAGAAACAGTCCGGCGGAAAGGGCCAGTACGGTGATTGCTGGATCATCATGGAGCCTCTGCCACGCGATAAGGAGTTTGAGTTTGAAGACAAAATCTTTGGCGGATCCATTCCGAAAAACTATGTTCCGGCTGTAGAAAAGGGGATTCAGGATGCCAGACAACACGGAATCCTTGCCGGATTTCCTGTTGTAAATTTCAAGGTAACGGTTTTCGATGGTTCGTACCATCCTGTAGATTCGTCGGAAATGGCTTTTAAGATTGCCGGCTCGATGGCTTTTAAGAAAGGAATGGAGCAGGCAAAACCGGTTTTGCTTGAACCGGTCATGCACGTGGACATCTACGCGCCTTCCGAGTACATGGGCGTTATCACCGGCGACCTGAGTGGTAGAAGGGGAAGGATGCAGGGAATGGACTTGAACGGGGATACTCAAATCATTCGCGCGTCTGTTCCTTTGTCTGAAATGCTCAACTATGCGCCTTCACTGACTTCGATGACTGGCGGACGCGGCTACTACGAAATGAACTTCGACCACTACGATGAAGTTCCGTCGCATCTTGCTTCGAAAATTATCGAAGAGCACAAATCGAAAATTCAGCATGAGAAGGAAGAAGAGTGATCGCGCACTTCAGAGTTCAGATTTGAGATTTCATGTTGGAAATTGCAGTTGGGCTACTAATCACCGGCATGGTTGTTTTTGCCGTCTGGTCTGCTGTTCGAGAAATACAGACCTACCGAAAATATCTCGGCGGAGATAAGCAATATCTGGTCTCCAAAAAGAGGAGAAACCGCCGCGTTTTCGTTTCGATTGTGCTGATTGTGGAATCGGTGCTCCTGTTTGTCGGGATCTATGTTGTGGAGTTCAACAATCCCTCGCAGGCGCTGATTTACTGGATTGTTCCGACAGGATTGATCTTCGCAATTGTGTATCTGGGAATGAAAGACTTTCAGGAAACCAGCCGGGATCTGGATATCCTCGTTCGCGAAGCCTCAGACGTAATTCTAAGAAAAAAAAACGAGTAAAGGTTACTGTTCTTCCTGGCCCTCTGATTCGTTGTTTCCGGCTTTGTTCAGCTTATCGTCAATTTCATGCATGCGCTGCTCGGCTTCTCTTTTTTCTCTGTACTGATTGCCGATGTTGCGAGTGTAATAGCCTCCACCCTGATTGATTGCTTGCTGGGCATTTTCGGCTTTTTGCTCAAATTCTTCGCGTTCCTGTTTCAGTTTTTCGGTTTCCTCGTTCGACTGCTGCTGGGGCGCCGCCTCTTCCTTCGGGGGTATCCATTCCATAATCTCGCCCGATTCATCGCGGACCTCCATCGCCAGAACTGATTTCAGGTTCACAATGTCTGCATTGGTGAAGGTCTTCGCGATTTTTCCTTCACGGTGCAACGCTTCCCTCCGCGCTTTTTCCCGATTCGCCAGATCTGCAAGTGCGCTAGCCTGGGCGCAACAGACCCATCCCAACAAGACAATCAAATTGAGCATTCCCAACTTTTTCATGCAACCTCCAAACTCAGTGCTAGAGGAAAAAGCAATGAGCAATGAGTACCACTATCATAACGTAAAGCCCTCGCCCTCGGCTATGCGAAGGTTCCTTGGAAGAGCGCTGATTCTGTTCTGTACTTCTCGCGCCAGATAAAAAGCAATCTCTTCCACAACATCATCCGGGACGCCGTCTTCAAAGCGCGATTTCAGGCGCATATCACACTGATCGTTGACATAGTCCACCACGACAAAGGTTTCACGGTCAACGATCGCAATTTCGGCGGAGAAAAAGTCTATCTCGGAGAGTTCAGCAATCTTCCGGGCGACCGTCTTGAGTCTTTCCAGTCCATAGATTTTTTCTTCCTCGGGCATTACGCGAAAATAAATGTGCGTTTGGTCGTCCCACCAGCAGCTCAATACTTCACCGCAAACGTAGTAGGTTCGGAACCATGCTCTTCTGTCACCGAATCTAGCGGGCAGCACTTTTTCCTGGAGCAAGAATTTTTCGCGACTTCTTCCTTCACGAGCTTTAACAATGTCGAATAACGTTTTTGCATTTGCTTCGACACCGACGCCGCCACCACCAGTTGCGGGTTTGATAATAAACGGCTCGCCCAGGCGGATCAGTTCTCCGATTTTGATTTTTGTCCAATCCCGGTAAGGGGAGAGGACGATTGTATACGGGACATGTACATTGTTTTCGGCAAGCTTCTGGTGCATGACCGCTTTATCCAATGCACCGGCGAGCTTGTCGGGATGATTGAGCGGGATCGCTCCATTCGAAAAGAGCTTCTTCACAAAGGGTTCGAATGCCGGCTGATTGTCTGAAGCTCTGTCAAACAGCATCCGGGCGTTAAATTCGCCGAGTTTTAGTTCTTCAAATACCTTCGGCTGGTTGTAGGGCTGCACTAAATAGCTTTGGAGACCGAATTGCTGGCATTTTCTGTCGAAAATCCGAACGAAATCCTCGTCAAATTCCCATTCCCATAAAACCGCGATATCCACAAACATGTTTTCGTTTTTTCAATGCAAGTTTCAAATTAGCTTGTATGGGCGCGATGAATCGTGCCCGTACAACTCTCTGTTCTCCGTGACCTCCGTGTTGAATCTTATCACACGAGAAGTCTGAATTTTTTCGTTACAAGGGAATCCAGATACTCGTAATCGACCTGGTAACCGATTCCCGGCTCGTCCGGAATCTGAATGGATCCATCGGCATTCATTTCGACCGCCGGCTTGATGATGTCACGGTGCCAGTAACGATTGCTTGCAGATGTATCGCCGGGTAGCGTGAAATTCGGGAGGGAAGCCAGCGCAAGATTGTGCGCCCTGCCGATTCCCGATTCCAGCATGCCACCGCACCAAACCGGAATTTTGTGGTCCATTGCGAGATCGTGGATTCGAATTGACTCTGTATGGCCTCCGACCCGTCCGGTCTTGATGTTCATAATGCGGCAACTTTTTAGTGCGATTGCGGCTTTTGCAAGATGGAGCGACGCAATGGATTCATCCAGACAGACTGGAGTCTCAAGTCGTGTCTGTAATAGCGAGTGATCGTAGAGATCCTCGTAGTGAAGCGGCTGCTCGAGCATCATCAGATGAAATTGGTCGAGCGATTTCAACAGATCGGTGTCATCAAGTGTGTACGCGGCATTTGCGTCCGCCATTAGCGGAACATCCGGGAATGCTGTTCTGATTTCCTGAAGCAATTTGCGATCTTTTCCCGGTTTGATTTTGATTTTGATCCGCCGGTACCCTTGCGATAAGTAATTCTCAACGGCCTGCATCAGCGAGTTGGTATCCTTTTGAATTCCGATGCTCACTCCACAGGGAATCTCCCGTTTGGCGCCATCCCACAAGCGATAGAGGGGCTTATTTTGATTTTTCGCCAGAACATCCCACAAAGCCGCTTCCAGCGCGGCTTTGGCCATATTGTGTCCGCGAAAGGAGGCAACGTTGCGGAGATGTTTCCCCAGAGTAGTGGCAGAACGAAGAGTGGGGAGCAGATATTTTTCGAGAACCTGCCATGCGGTAAAGACTGTTTCGTAACTGTAGAGCGGGTCCTCATCCGCGACGCACTCCCCGTATCCTTCCAGGCCCTCGGCTTTGACGTAGCAGATCAGCACTTCGCGATGATCGACAGAGCCAAAGCTGGTTTCAAAAGGGGATTTCAGGTGAAGAGGAAACAAGAGCAGGCCCGCTTCCTCGATTTTTGGTAAGGGAATATTGAATAGTTTGTTGTTCATACGTCGATTACAAATTGTACCTGATGGCCTTCGGGTGTTTCATTCCATTGGAGTTGTCCGTACGTTGCGCCCTTTGCATGATGCCGCCTCTCCTGATTCGGTGAAATTGTTTCTCCTTTTACCGTCGCGGACAAACTCCAGGCAGGCAGAATATTCGCCTGAAATTCGCATAGAAAAACGTTTTCCACTTCATGCAAAAGGATCAATCGATTTAACCAGTCAATCAATAATAGGACTTTATCCTGGGATACCTGTTCGATTTTGAATTCTCTTTCCCCGCGCAGTTTTTGTGTATCCGTCATCAGTTCAAAAAGCGCTTTTGCCGAATCCACAAAAACTTCATCAATTGTGCCGGCGCTTACCCGCACCATTGCTTCGGATGGATGATCAAGAAATTCGTACATTTCCCGTAATGTTTTGCTTAACGACGTGAGGCGGAGGCCCCGCCCGGGTATGGTGCGACAAGAACGGGCAAATCCATCGAGCTAAGAGTTCGCACCACAATTCAGCCTCGGGGATGATGTTTTCTGTAGATTTTTTGAAGATGTTCGCGGGAAACGTGCGTATAAATTTCGGTTGTGCTGATGTCCGCATGTCCAAGAAGCATCTGTACGGATCGAAGATCCGCGCCGCCTTCGAGCAGATGCGTTGCAAATGTATGCCGTAAAACGTGAGGGGTCAAGAGGTTTTGCGGAATGCCTGCATTTCTTCCATAAGCCTTTAGAATTTTCCAGAATCCCTGGCGCGATAGCGGTTTGCCCCGCTGATTCAAGAATACTCGCTGCTGATCGGATGTTCGCTTTGAGACACCGTAATTCTTGCGTGTTTTTGTCCCGATGAGTCTGGGCCTGACTTCCTTCAAATATCGCGTTAGCCAAAATGTGCCGGCTTCATTGATCGGCGCGATCCGCTCTTTCGAGCCTTTTCCCGTGCAAACAACAAATCCCAATTGCAACTGGAGTTGATGCAATTTGAGATTCAACATTTCAGAAATCCGCATACCTGCCGCGTACAGCACTTCGAGCATTGCGCGATCTCGAATGCCGGATTCCGTCCTGGTGTCGGGTTGATTTAAAAGAATTTCGATCTGATTGCGGCTGAGCATGCGGGGAAGCTTTCGGAACCGCTTCGGCGCTTCCAGTTGCGCCGTCGGATCACTTTTAGTTTTTCCGTTCTGCAAAAGATACCGGTAAAAATTCCTCAAGGTAGAAGTCATTCTCATGAAAGAAGACGAAGAAAGCCGTTTTTCCTGCAGGTACTTGAGAAACTCAAGGACGTCCAGGTATTCTTGCGGGCCTTCGCTCCATTCTTGTTCGACAGAAAACTTGACAAGATGTTTGAGATCGCGCCCGTAAGAAATGACCGTGTTGTCGGCAAGACCCTTTTCGATCCTGCAATAGTCAAGATATTCTTCGACCCATAAGGCAAATGTATTCACAATAGATATATTATATTGAACCGCAGCGCCGCAGAGTACGCTGAATTGTTTTCTTCAAAAGGATTGTAAGCGTGTAGTGGCGCCATTTATCGCGCCCTGCGTGGCCTGTTGTCCGGCCGTGAAGGGCGCGATGAATCGCGCCCCTACAATGTGGTTAGGTGAATGTTCTATGATTCCGAATGAAAAGAAACTGGAAAAGTTAGTCAAAAAGGTTGTTAAACAACAGCCGGTAAACCCCGCGGACATTCTGTTTCACTGGAAGGGCCTTGGTGAGCGCGGTGACCGCGTAGCCATCAACGTGATCAACAGGCAGAACGGTTGGGAAGCGTTCGCCTTATGGAGTGAATCTGAGCCGGAAATGCGTTCCCTTCTGCTGGGCGTTTCCGACCGCGCAGGAATTTCGGAAGCCGGGGTACTCGTCTTAAAAGCCGCAGGTCTGGCTCGTTCCGGTGAGGATACGGACCGGTCTCACGCGCTGTGGATTCTTCAGACGGTTCGTGACGGCC
>Ga0210139_1000091_pt1 | contig 15371 bp, 13 predicted proteins | sample Browns_TuleB_D2_FD_184855 | JGI IMG/M metagenome (GOLD analysis project Ga0210139, IMG submission 184855) | Wetland microbial communities from San Francisco Bay, California, USA, that impact long-term carbon sequestration - Browns_TuleB_D2 (SPAdes) | ecosystem: Environmental > Aquatic > Marine >... | reverse complement strand
TGATATTGTGAGCATGCCTGCTGAAACGCTTTCGGAGTGTGCCTTTGACCGCGTCCCAAACCAGGACTCTATCGCTTTCATCTCCTGTGATGAACCATTTTCCATCCGGGCTAACAGCAAGTTCATTCACATCGGAGGTGTGTTTGCTCAATACTTGTATCAGACCCTGCTTCGATACATCCCAGATTTTTACCTTGTTGTCATCGGATCCTGATATCAGAAACTTGCCGTTAGATGTGAACGCCAGGCAGTTCACGGGCCCTTTGTGCGCAACAACCTGCGGGCACTTATAGTTGGGGAATGGAGCCTCTGTCTCTGCCTCTGCTTTCTTTTGCAAACCGGCTGCTGCAAATGCTGCGCCGGCAACCGCTGCGCCTGAAAGAAAGTTGCGACGGCTCAATTCCCAACTTTTCTTCCCCTTGTTTAGATCGTATACTTCCGGTTCTTCTTCCTTTTCTTTTTTCATTTTATTTGCCTCCAGTGATCTCTCTCCATGAGAAAGACCTTGAGTCGGTTTCCATCTCTTTCGCGAGCTTCATGATCTGCCTGACCGTATTCAATAACTGCAAGCGGCAGCGGAAAGTCCCGATCGGATCAGTGCTTCGCGAATTCAACACACATTCGTCAGGACACAGGCCAACGCAGTGAAAATGATTGAGACAATGCGCACATTGCTTTGAAGTGCGCGACAGCGCGGATTGGAGCAGCCAAACTTTCCGGTTATTGATCGTACAATTCTCTTTTTTCATGATTCTGTAAATATTTTCCGAGTTTTTCGCAAAGCACGCCGTGGCGTCACCGTCCGGAAGTAGATTCAGAACGTTGCGAAAAACATTGCAGTAGGGGCCATGAATTTTAGAAGGCCGGGAACCGGAAAGGGTCACCGGTACATCAAATGCGGCAGCCAGCGATTCAGCTTTTTCCAGGTGTTCCAGAAATATTTCCGCATCTTCGATCCGAAATTCGTCTTGACTCCTATAGGCAGGCTCAAAGTGAATTTCATTGGGCTGAAGCTGTCTCAAAATATAATCGACAATCTCTTCCTGTCGTTTAATGGTGGATCGGGTGATTGTTGTTCTAACGGAAAATCGAGTACCCCTCTGTTTCAGTATTGCGGCCGTTCTTTCTACAAAATCGGAAGTAGGACCTGATGCGACTGTTTTCCTCTGATCGTTTTGGATATCGGGAGGACCATCGCAAGAAATGCCGACGAAATCAAAGCGTTCACTGATGTATTCCACCACATTGGGGGAAAGTACTCCGTTGGTTGCTATGTATCGAAACAGCTTTACATGCGAATCTCCGGCTACGCCTTCCACGACGTTCACAAGAGTCTGAAGTAATTGGAAATCATAAGTGGGTTCGCCCCAGCCGTGAAACACAATCGTGAGCGGAAGGCCCCTTTTCCAGCAATTACGGGCGACAAGTTCGGCGCCCTTCCGAACCACGACAGGACTGATCTTCGCGCTGTCACGCCCCATCTTCACACTCAGGCAATAGTCACATTTCAGATTGCATTGATTGTGCAGATATAGCGTGAGACATATAGGTTTGAACGGAGCTTCAAAAAAATTCCGGTAATCGTGGGCACCACGAAGAGCCCGCTCACGAATCAAACTGCCCAGACCGCTCAGCTCCCTGGCGGGACGATCCGGGGTATCAACCAGCAAACAATTCTGGAGTTCGGCTACCCGCTCGTTCGCCACAAGCGATACGAGCCCGGGCGTATAGAAAATGGAATTTGAAGTTTGCTTTAGTATGTAAATAGGTAATCCGGGGGGCGCTCCGGATGGTTCGAGCGTTCGGAACTGCTCCGCAATGCTAAACAGATCGTTCATTTGCTTTCAGTCCTCAACAGGGTTCAAGAAAACGCAAATTCGAATACGGAGCAGATCGAGCAAGAGTTTTTTTACAAATTGAAAACTTTCATCGTCTCCGCAACGCGTTTCTGAAGAAAAAAATTGGCAGATCTTTGCCACGTTGTTTTTGCCGTTGATCAAATTGAATGCTGCAGTGTTCTCGATTCCGGGCTCAAACACTGGAACTTTTTCGCCTGTATTTCGGTTCCGTCCCACAAGCCTGCCGTTCAGAATTGAAAGCTCGTATTCCTTGTTGATTGCCGGAATCAGTTTTTCAAGTTTCGCGCGATCGAGCTTTTCCAGATCGCCGAAAGCGCAGTTCTTGTGCCCTCTGATTTCATCCGCTGAAACCAGCAAATTCCCCAGGAACTGTGTAAACGACCGCCTTCTGGTTAGATCCACTTCGTTGCGAGCATTCGATTTCATAAGTCAGTTACCTCTCGGACCTCAGAGCCACCGGGTCCCCTGAGCTCAGGCAGAAAAGCTCTCTCGTTACTCAAACGCTGCGATTTCGGTGGTATTTCCAAGACTGTGCAGTTCCTAATTCGCTTAAGGATGACGGCGAGGCAGCCGCCGGGACAAAGGTTTGCCTGTTTCCAATCACAGCGGAAACACTTCTTGTAGATTCCTCCGTTGCGAAACGGTCGGCCCGCCTCGCGAAAGTAGTTTCTCACCGTGCTTGCATCCAGACCGGTCGGAAAATTTGTTGAGATCACTTTCGCCAGGGGGAAGCAATGCAAGACTCTTCCGGTTGGATCGATATCCAGAATTGGACTGCAGTTCCAATTAAGATCCGCGTCGCATACTTTGAGCGTTTGGATTTCTGATTTGCTGAACATGCAGGGCACAAACCCGCAATCCAACCCAACGGAAATTTTCTGCCGGGCCGCCCGTACAACGAAGTCGACGAGACTTGAGCCAACAAACCGGTAGAGACGCGGGTGAAGCCATTCGTTGTCTTCGGTGAGACACGGAAGAGCAAGCCCAAGACGGATTCTTCTTTCCACCGTAGTTCCGTTTATCAGATCCAAAAGTCCGTCCAGCGAGACATCGGGGCGGTAGATTGTAAAGCTCAGCATCGCCCGGCTTCCAAGTTTCTTCAAAACGGAACGCCTTCGAACTGTCTCACTCTCCGGCATGCGGAAACGCGCGGTCGCGTTGACCATCACATTCAATCTCTCGCGAGGCAGTCCGGCCAGGAACTTCAAGGTCTTTTCGGGCATGAGCCCGTTGGTGAACAAGAACAGTCGTTTTCCTGTCTCCATCGCCAGATTCATGAATTTCTTGAATTCCGGATGCAGCGTTGGTTCACCCCCCAGAATCCTCACCTGATCGATTCCCGACTGCTCCAGGAATACCAGACACTGTTGAAAAATGCTCAGACTCATGAATTCCTGCTTTTGAGGAGAGAAACAATACGAACAGTCGCGATTGCAAGCCGAAGTAATGCAGATGTTAGCCATAAAACCTACTGCACGCGCTCTAATACGTTAGAATCAAGACGGTCCGAGCTTTGAAGAATGACGCGCTGAAGGGCCTCCTGGTCTCCGGTCAACCGGTCGAAGACATCTTCTCTCCCCAGGCTCTTCAGAATGTGAAGCAGGGCAATGATTCGTGTCTGGATGCAGAGATCGTCGAATCTGTTGTTACAGCCGGGAAAGGTGTGGTTCACGTGACACCCGCCGGCGCAATGCCACTTGCAGAAACAATTCTCGCATCGCGGTTTGTTGATCACATTTAAGGACCGGAGCCTCTGAATCGCATTTTTGTAAATCAAAACCTTTCCCGAAGGGAGCACTCTGCCAAGGTGGAGGTCCATTCCTCGCGATTCCCAGTCTTTATCCAGGAGGTAGCAGCCCGAGATCCGACCATCCGGAGAAAGGATGGCAACGTCTCTGGCAACCGGACAAAAGCTGATCTTGCAGGTGGAAGTATCGGCAGTCGCATATACAGCTTTCACACCGGCGCATTCCAGCAAGGATTCGGCCTTCACGAAATGGAGGGCAAAATCCCAGGGATCCGGGGCTTTCAGCCCGGCGTCCATCGATTCAGAACTCTCCTGGAGTGTCTCAAAGGAAACCGCCGCCGGTCTGAACTCTGTACAGAACCATGTGGCAATTTCTTCCATGCGATGCACGGTCTCTGAAGTAATGCATGCGCGCAAGCATAACTTCCCAGGCGCTTCGGAAAATATGGAAGCGCTGCGGCACACCTGATTGAAACTTCCAGCGCCGTTGCGCCGTGGACGGTGCCTGTTTTGAATCTCGGGCGGACCATCCAGTGAAAGCACGATGCAGTCAATGGAATCGCGGACAAATTTTGTCGTATCTTCATTCATAAAGCCGTTCGTGGCAGCTTCGAAGACCGTCCCCATTCCGTGCATCCGGGCAATTCTTCTGGCAGCTTGGACGGCCCCCATGCAAAACTTAGGCTGCGAAAACGGTTCTCCTCCAAAAAAATGTATGTTTAGTATTTCCTTTCCTGTTCGCTTGAGCAGATTCGCGTACCATTCGATACCGGCTTCCGCGATCTCCAAAGGCATGATTTCGGATGGCGCATCGAGACGCCTGAATCCACAGTAGCGGCAGTCCAAATTGCACCCACGAGTTGGAATCAATCCAATGAAGTCCGGAATAAAATCCCCTTTTTTTTGTTCCGGCGTGCTAGCGCACCAAGTTGAAATCGCAGATTGCGGCAACGGACCCTCAAGGTCGAGCAAGACCGACGCGCCATGAAGCGGGGCGTGCAGCAGGCGGCTCCCTCCTAGCGTAAGTAGAAAAACGGAGGGATCATTTTCTTTTCGCATTGGTTAATCCCGAACCTCAAGGAGCACTCTTTTGCCGTCCCAGCTCATCGGAGGCAGGAAAAAGAGTTTCTTTTGCTGTCCGTATGGAACCGTAAGCCGGGTTTCAAGCAAACCGTCTCGGGTCAATCGTTCATATTTTTTTCGAAAGAGCATACCCATCGTTTTGCGGCGCTGCAGCATCTGGTTTTCTTTTTTTTGAAGGGAACAGTTGTTGATCTGGATTTTCAAGGAATTTTCCCCGCAGAATTGACGGATCCGGAATGTGTTTTTCAGGCTTCTCGGATCGTACTGAATTTCCACGCTTTTGTTCAATAGAAATGTTCCTGTCGTGTTCTTCCTCCTGTCGCACTTTTCCGGGTTCAGGATGTATTCATGCAGATTCAGATACGCAACTCCCATTCGATCCAACAGCGACAAAACAGAAATTACCTTTTCGTAGTCTTCCGGAATCGAAGGGATCTCCACGGCCACTTTTTCAAACAGGCCTGTTGCCATTTTGATCTGTTCCAGGATAGGGGGCGAATCATAGTTTGTTGCCGCAATGTTGTAGCGAATCTCATGAAGACCCGTATCAGCCAGTCGTTTCAGTTTCGATTCGTCCGCCGCAAGACCATTTGTGTAGGCCCAGTAGTAGATGTCCGGACGACGTTGCTTAAAGTATGAAAGCCAATCTACGAGACGATCGAAAACAACAAAGCAATCTCCGCCGGAAAAACTAATTCCCTTGACGGCATCGCGCGGTATGCGTTTCAGGATTGCGGCGGGATCATCACCAAACGCGCTCACAATCTTGTCCTGCTGTTTCCACGGCGCGGGGCAAAAGGCGCAGTGCGCGTTGCATAGATAGGTCAAAAAAATGCACAGCCACTTCCCTGATTGACACGAACGGCATCCTCTCGAGATTGTCATTTCTCAACCTCGCCTGTTGTTGCCAATTCCCGCAATTGCCTTGCCATATTTCCGATATACCAGCTGCCATCTCTTGTCGGCTCAAAGCACCGTGCACTCGTACCGCCAACCAGAAGATTGTGTTCCAACCACCAATTCCATAGATTGGTAAAATCCTGGCTGAACGTTTGTCGAACGGCCGCCACCGTTCTTTTTTGCACTTGATGGGCCAGCAATTCCCGTTCGAGGTCGCGTAGTTTCTGGGTTTTGTGATCATAAACAACACCAAAGCTGATGGGTGAAGCGTTGTCTCGTACGGCATAGTAGTAATCGGGGAGTAACTGATTTGCGTACGTCATCCGCCGGCTTGAGCCGTGCGCATAGGGTCCCAGAGCAATGCAGTCTTCATCTCGCGCAGGATGGGTGTAGTAAAGATTGTCTTTAAAGTTGCGACCGAACTGGCCCAGATGAATGGCCCTCAGTTCGTGCCCTTCCATGAAGTTCCAAAGCAAACACCAAAGTCTGTAATTCCGGTCCGCGGTGTCGAATCTGCTTTTCGTGGGATTCAAGTTCCGAAGTTCACAAACCGAAAACATCCTGACCCCGGCTTGGTACAGTCTTTTCAAATCGTTTTCCAGAAGTTCTTCGGTTTGATTTTCGAAGCCAAGAATCAGATCCGCAGAAATCAAGAAGTCTTTGGAGTTCAGAAAAGCAATTTTTTCAAGTGCTCTTTCACCCGATTCTCTTCGATTGATCTTTCGCCGCAGATCGTTATCGAGTGTCTGGATTCCCAAATGAATGCGCTGAAATCTCAGTTCCTTCAGCATGGAGGCGGATTCTGAATCAATGGAGGATGTGGTCGTTTCGACAGCCCATTCACACGCGGCAGAATCGCCAAAAGTTTCCCTCAGAATCCTGGTAAGTCCGGCAAGACGTTCGGTTCCAAGAAGCAGAGGAGTTCCTCCACCAAAATGGACTGTTGTCGGAGCGCGCGGCGGATACGCGTTCGGATGGGTAGCCACTGCTTTCGTTAGGATCTTGAGATACTCATCAAGCGTTTCCTTGATCTTGCCCTCTACCGCAAAGGTATAAAGAGCGCAATAGCTGCAGCGACTAGCACAAAAAGGCACGTGAACGTAAAGACAATACTGGCGTTGCCTTTTACAAGAAGCCCTGTTCCATTTTTGCAAGTACGGCCGGGTTTCAGGTCCGCGCAGTCTTCTCCCGGCTTCCAGCCAGGGTCCGATTTCCATTCTGGACTGGTACGGCAAAGTAGAAAACGACGCACTCTGGTGAATTATCCGTTCCACGATGCCCCCGTGCGGCAGCAAACTTTGTCGCTAACATCGCAATAAGCGTGCCGTTTTCGGCAGGGTCGAGGCTATGTGAAGATACGGGGACACTGCGTCAGTGGTATGTCAGCGTGTCTGCAGGGCGCCACGAATGGCGCCCCAACAATTCAATTGCTATTTCGGGGGCCAGCCGATGCCAAGGCTCTGATAATTGAAAATGGCGTTGAAAATCAGCGCGTAATTCCCCTGTGTATTTCCGCGCCACATCGGATTGTTTGCAAACAAAAGAACGTGGCCTTTGCCTAAGGGAGAATCGATGATCAGCGGTTTACCCGCAATCTCATCGGCGCCATCCAGCATTCCTGATAACAGAATCTGATCCGCTTCTTTGGGAAATGAGAGGATCACACGTGGTCTTTCTTCCATGCGGGGAATGTACGGGTCGAAACGGCTCGAAGACTCATCTGCAGGCTGGAACCCTTCCTCTCCCGGACCCGGCTTTGGTTTTTCTGGAAGGTCCACGTAGGGGCGTCCCTGCGGCACGTCCGGATCCTTAAGGGAGCCGCGCCCACTCGGTCGTTTTTCCGCTTCACGATTGTCAAAAATACCAATTTTGAAAATGGGAAACGCGGCGTAATAAACGGGTAGCATTTCATCATAACCGATGGCAATCGGGCTCTTACGATCCGTAAAAACCGCATTCATGATGCTGCCGGACGCGCGTAGTTTCTGAGGTTGAACCGTCGAAATATACTTTGCCAATCCATACTGAACCGCCCATTGAGCTGTTTCGCGCACTGTGATCAATAAGCCGCCATCTTCTACAAATTTCTTGATGTTTTGAACGCCTGAAAGACCGAGCCCGGGACGAAGATCATCCGTTTCATCGACGCCGAGGTTCGGAGTCAGCTCCGTTTTCTTCCACGGCATTGGAGGACCGGAAGGCATCCCGTTTACAATTTCACTCACGTCCGAAAGAACTCCAGCCGGAGGAAAAAGAATTACATCGTATTTGCTGCGAAGATCCTGCATACCCGAAACACCCTGTGTCGAAATGTAATCGTAGGGCACATGGAGTTCGTCCAATGCGATCCGATACCAGCCCTCGTCCTGCGTGTCAACCCAGGTATGAAGCAATGCCAGCCGGGGAGTCGGCATGGGATGCGTTGCGATCGACGGAACGGTGTCCAGAATGGAGTATTCAAGCGAAGTGGAAGCAAGGGCGTTCACGACGTTCTTCGAATCGGCTCCTTCTAAAGAAATGAAGACCGAGCCGGCCGGCCATTCCGTAGTTTTCTGTTTCCAGGCGACTTCCGATACAGAAAATTTCGCATCGGAAAGCGCATATCGCAAACGGATCAGGTCCGTATCGGCGTAGTTTTTCACTGCGACAATTTTTCCCTTTGCCTCCGGGGGCGCGCCGGGCGCCTGCGGGCTCCACTCATGCATGGGCGTCATTAGAATTTCCTGATTCACAATCCGTTTCCATTCCACATTCTTGCTGTATCCCAGCGTCCAGCCGCAGTCGTCATACACCCTTTCATCCCCGCGTACGTATTGAACGTCCAGCAACGCGTCGGCAAGGCGACTGAAGGGTTGATCCAAGCGAACGACATAACTGCCGGCGGAGAAGGTAGCGGAATCGGGTTCTTTCTTTTCTTCTTTCTTATCCTTTGCTTCCCCTTCTTTTTTCTCCTCGGGCTTTTTCGGCGGCCAGTCCAGCTTTACGGTAACCGGCTTATCGGTCTGATGGATTTCGATTCCATTCACGCGCAAAAGGTTCAACAGATCGCGCAGTTGTCCTTTCCGTTTTTGATTCGCCTCAAAAACATATGCGGCCGGACCTTCGGTTTTGGCTTTTGCTATGGCGCGGTTTCCCAGAATCCAGAATGTTTGCAAGAAGTGTTCGTGATTTTCAGCCATGTAATGCAACGCCGTGAGAACTCCACTTTGCTGATAGTTCACATTGTTGCGTAAAGACCACTTCACTTTGGGCAAAGGAGGATTGGTGCGGAACCAGTCCCGTTGGCTGGCATCGCGAACGACGCGATCCATCGTTTTAGGCGTACTATTTCCGTAGGTTTCATAAAAACGTCCGATTGCGTTGTGCCCGTGCCCGATCCAGAACATGTAATTCGGCGCCCAACCGTCGTAAAAACCGTGTGTCCATACTCCTGGAAGTCCTTTTTCAGTTAAGGTTTGAACTTCGTGATAGGCCATCCGGTGCCATTCATCAATGGCGATCGGATCCAGCCACGCATTGTAGGGGCCTGTCCCCGTTGAGATGTAAAGGAACGGAATGGATTCATGCAAATCATGAAGGACCTGCGGATGGAATTCAAAAAATGTTTTTAGAACATTTTGTGTGAGTCTCAGGGTCATGCCGAGAGCATCACGGTTATTATCGTGTGAGACATAGTGCCCCCAGTAAACCAGCGGCGGCTGAATGGAATCAGGATTCGCCTGTTTCCAACGGACAAGATCCACCTGGCGATCTCTGCCGTCCACTTCGAGCACCGGGGTAATCATGGTGATTACGTTGTCGCGAATTCCCTGTACCAGGGGCGTTTCTTCAACCGCGAGGCGGTACGCAAGTTCCATGAGCATTTCCGGACTTCCGGTTTCAGGTGAGTGCATGGCGCCGGTCAGCCAGTACATTGGCTTTCCCTGTTGTACCAGTTTTGCTGCTTCTTCTTCTGTAATTTTGCGTGGATCCGACAACTTGCGAGTGATCTCCTTGTATCGATCCAGGTTCGCGATCGTTTCTTCGTTCGCAACCACAACAAGAATCATCTCGCGACCTTCTTCCGTTTTGCCGATTGAAAACACTTTTACCCGCGCCGTAGCGGCTTCCAGCGCGCGCATATAACGGTACACATCTTCGGCATAGGTCAGCTGATCCGGAGCGCCTGCGATGTAACCGTTAAATTTTTCCGGTGATGGAACTTTATCGGAAGCCGGCAGATGATCTACAAGATCGGTCATGAACTGTGGGTCTGTTGTGTATTCCCGAATTTTTTTAGAATAGCCCTGATCCCATTCCGGATGTTTTTCAATAGACTCTGCAGCAAATAGGAAAGCAGGTATGAACAGAAGCAACCAAAACCATTTCATCAGATCCTCCCGAAACTAGAGTGCTAAGTGCTCAGTGCTGGGTGCTGAGCGGACACGGACACCGGAACTCAGCACCCGGTACTCAGAACTCAGGACTTATTTTTGTTCATGGAGCCCGCGATTGCGGTAGACCAGTCTCTCGGTCCAACTCTTGCGCCAACAGTAAGGATTCGATTGATAAGCCCGGGGATAACCACCTTCTTGCCGCGCATCATTCCATCATATCCGGCTTCTGCTACTTTTCGAGCATCCATAACGGCCATCATTTTGCTTTTCATCAACTGCATATTCTGGGCGCCCGCACGTTTCTGAAATCCGGTCCGGGTTGGACCGGGACAAAGAGCAGTGACCGTAACGCCGGTATTGCTCAACTCATTCGCCAGTGCTTCTGAAAGCGAAAGCACATACGCCTTCGTCGCGTAATAGACCGCCATCCAGGGCCCGGGTTGAAATGCAGCTGTAGATGCCACATTCAAGACGCTTCCGTTTTCTTGTTCCAGCATTCCGGGCAAGTACAGTCTGGTCAAATGCGTAAGGGCAGTAACGTTCAACTGAAGCATTTCGAGAATTTGGGCCGTATCCATTATGGAAAAAGCATCACGGATTCCGAACCCCGCATTGTTCACCAGATAATCAACGCGAATCGATTCTTTTTGCGTATATTCAAAAATTTGCCCGGGAGCAGAGGAGTGTGAAAGATCGGCAACGAACACCCTGGCCTCAATCGAATGCTTCTGGTGAAGATCGGAAGCAAGTTGTTCCAACTTTTCACGCGTCCGCGCGATCAGTACAAGATTGATTCCATCGTTTGCAAAACATTTTGCAAGTTCATAGCCGATCCCGCCCGAAGCTCCTGAAATTAATGCCGTCTTTGCCATATTGATTCACCCGCTGTTGGGGGCCGCCGCCTGCGGAGTCTCCCGATCTCCCTGGATCTCCCTTGTCTCCTTGTGTTCTTGAACAAAATCTCTGTGACCTCTGCGTCTGGGCGGTAAAATAATTCTGGTTGCGGCCAAAGACCGTGCTGTGTTCATCTGTGGTTAACTTTTCTTGCAGACTGCGATGATTTCGCCGGATACATAGTCATAGGGACGTTCGTCAAAATGCCCATAGATGGTGGGCTGAAATCCGCACCGCACCAACAAATGCTCTAACTCATAACGGAAGATGTATCGCAGTTTGAATTCGCCCATTTTGCGCGCAACCACCGAGCCGTTTGCCTCTCGCTCTTCCCATTTCATCGTGACTTCCACCGTTTGAGCGGCGAGGTCCGGGCGTGCCTGGTAATACCGGGTGATCGTGCTCTCCGTCTGTTCATTTTTTCTGGAAAAATCTTTTTCCCAATCCTGGCTTTGAACGTATCCGGCAAGTTTGGTGATGCTGGGCGCAAATACATCCAGAACAAACAGACCATCGTCTTGCAGGTGTTTCCGGACGAGCTCCAGACACTTCATCTGCTGTTCTGTGGTCAACAAATGCTGGAACGAACGGAAAGGAATGTAGATCATGGAAAATTTTTCTTCATATTCAAACTCATCCATGCTCGAACATTTCAATCGAACATTCTTGAGATTTAACGTTCGCACTTTTGTCTCGCATATTCCTAGCATTTCGCGACTCATATCGAGACCGTGGGATTCAATACCTTCCTGTGCGATCGGAATCAAAATACGTCCCGTTCCACATCCCAGTTCCAGAACTGGAGATCCCATTTGAAGAGCGTACTTCTTGTAAAAGGAAACGTCGCCGCGGCTGGGAATGCCGACCGTATAATCTTCGTCATAATATTCGGCAGGGTAGTGAAAATTGGCTTCCATAGAAAAGTGCCGGGTCAGCTTTCCAACGCGAGGTCTTTGGCGAAGTAAGTGATGATCATATCCGCACCCGCACGGCGGATCGAAAGAAGAATTTCATCGCGAATTGCTCGTTCATTCACCCAACCTTTCATGGCGGCAGCCTTCACCATAGAATACTCACCGCTCACGTTATAGGCCGCAATCGGCAAGATGAATCGGTCTTTTGCTTCACGGATAATATCGAGATAAGAGAGCGCAGGCTTCACCATAATGATATCGGCGCCTTCCTGAATATCCGACTCCATTTCCTTCAACGCTTCCAGCCGGTTCGCAGGGTCCATTTGATGCGTCTTGCGGTCGCCAAATTGTGGCGCGGAGTGCGCTGCTTCCCGAAAAGGACCGTAAAAAGCAGAAGAATATTTTGCAGAATAGGAAAGAATGCCGATATCAGAAAGACCATTTTCATCAAGGATCGAACGGATAGCGCCAACCCGGCCGTCCATCATATCGGAAGGCGCGACAAAATCCGCCCCTGCCCTGGCATGACTCAAAGCCGTGCGCGCAAGGAGCTCCACAGATTCATCATTCGCAATGATACCGTCTTTGACGATACCGCAATGGCCGTGATCGGTATATGGGCACAAACAGACGTCCGTAAAAAGAATAGAATCGGGCAGTTCTTTCCGCATCGTGCGCAGGGCCCGCTGAACGATGCCGCGATCGTCGTATGCCGAAGAAGCATTTTCATCTTTTTGTTGGGGAAGTCCGAAAATCAGGAAGTTTCGAATCCCTTTTTCATAGAGAACTGAGCATTCCCCGATCGCGCCATCAATGCTGAACTGGTAAATTCCGGGCATTGATTCCACGGGTGTCTGCCTCTCAGAACCTTCCGAAATGAATACCGGATAAATGAGTTGTTCGTTCTGAAGGTGCGTCTCTCGCACAAGCGAGCGCACGGCCGCATTTCTACGAAGTCGTCTTGGTCGATGTGTTGGATACATAACAAATGCTCAAGGAAGCTTCACTCATTGATCTTCTTAGTCGTCCTCATCTTCGTCTCCTGTTCCGAAAAAGAAGTAATCGGCGCAGCCCTTGGCGCAAAAATGCCGACCCGCAAAGAAATAGCAACAGTTTTCACATATTTTATTGAAACAAATCGGGCATTTGTACATCCTGCGCTCTTCTTCCGAAATCTCGCATTTCACACAGTGAGTCGTGACGGGCATGACCTTCTTATTATAAACGAACTTTCGTTGACAATCGGGATGAAGGACACTTAGAATCGTCTGTGCGTCTCCGAGTCTACACGTTTTAACGCGTTGTTCCGCGTCTGGACTCGTCGACTCGCAGACGCGCAGACGCATAGACGCAATTCGGCGGTGTAGCTCAGTTGGTTAGAGCACGCGGCTCATATCCGCGGTGTCCGGGGTTCGAATCCCTGCACCGCCACTTAAAACGCGCGTTGTGCGTCTGCGGGTCCAATGCGTTAGCCCTTCCATGCTTGAAAGAAAAATCGAGAGATTCATCAACGAGCACTCGCTCATAGTTAAAGGCGAACGCGTTCTGGCCGCCTATTCAGGGGGTCCGGATTCCACCTGCCTGCTGATGATTCTCCGCCAACTGTTTCCCGGCACACATGCCGTGTATGTGAATCACCAGTTGCGTGGACGGGAATCGCAAAAAGAAGAAAGGTTTGTTCGTGATTTTTGCCGAAAAAGAAAAATTCCCTTATTCGTGGAACGTGTCCGTTGGAAGTCTATCCCGTCCGATCTGGAACAGGCTGCACGGAAAAGACGCTATCGACATCTGGCGAAAGTTGCCGCTGAACAGGGGTTTCACAAAATTGCTCTCGCGCATCACAAGGACGACGTTGTAGAAACATTCCTGCTGCGCCTGATCCGGGGCGCCGGACCTCAAGGGCTGCGCAGAATGACCGCGCAGAGGGATCTTTATGTGCGACCCATGCTGGAGTCCGATCGGAAGGAAATCCTCGATTACCTGCGCAAAAAACGCGTCGCCTATTTCACAGACACATCGAACGAAAAACTCACGTTCACGAGGAACAGAATCAGGAAAGAGCTGATTCCGTACATTACCCGACATTTCAATCCTGCTTTTCCATCTTCCATAGAGAGAACTGCTCGGTGGTTCGAAGAGCAAAACAATTTGCTGGCTGAGCTGCTACAGCCATTCGCTTCTTTGATGCATATAACAAAAACCGGCTGGGGTATGAGCCGAAGTTCACTTCTCAAAATGGGGCCGGCCCTCCAGAAAGCGGTATTAAGAATGCATCTGACAAAGCTGGATCCCGAAATGATTCTCAGTTCCAAGAGTATTCAAGATCTCGTTCACACGATCCGGAACGGCGGTTCCATGGAGCTGCCTGGCTTTTTGAAAGTGAATTGCACAAAGCGCTCTTGCACGTTTTCAAGGAAAGTGACCGGAACCGGTTTTGTTGAGGTGGATGTTCCGACAGTGGGAAAATACAAATTCCCTGCGGCGAATCTCACTCTAACATTTTCTCTAACGGAGAAAAGAGTGGCGACCGATCCGAACGTCGCCTTTCTAGATGCGCAAAAAGCAACTTTTCCTCTCCATATCAGGAATTGGAAAACAGGAGATTCCTTCAGCCCGCTCGGGATGAAAGGAACGAAAAAATTGAGTGACTATTTTATTGACCGAAAAATTCCGCGCAATGAAAGGAAAAAGATCCCGCTGGTCTATAAAGATGATGACCTGCTTTGGGTTTCCGGCCATCAAATCCATAACGATTACCGAATCAGCCCCGCAACAAAGAATTTTTTGCGCATAGAGGTTAAAAAGAATGCCTGAAACTCGGCCCCTTCTATCGGAGGAACAAATTTTGAACAGGGTGAACGAGTTGGCGGCTAAGATCAACAAAGATTATGAATCGCATACCCTGGACGTTGTTTGCGTTCTAAAAGGCTCCCTGGTTTTCACCGCGGACCTCATACGACGGCTCACGATTCCCGTTCGGATCCATTTTCTACAGGTTAGCAGCTATGGCGCGGCCCTTAAGAGTTCGGGAACTGTTTCCTTTCATCTTTCGTCTCAATCTAAGTTAGAACACCGGCACGTACTGGTTCTTGAGGACATTCTGGATACGGGAATTACATTTGAATTCTTGTTGCAGCACCTGGAGCAACTGAATCCGTCGAGTATGAAGACTTGCGTGCTCTTGAATAAGTCTGCCAGAAGGAAAGTGGCCGTTCCTGTCGACTATACGGGATTTGAGATTGAAGATCATTTTGTTGTGGGCTACGGCCTGGATTACAATGAACTGTACAGAAACTTGCCCCATGTGGCAGTACTGGCTTTATGACCTTGCACAGGCTGAAAAGTCTTGCAATGTGCTCTGCTAGTGACGATACTACACTATGACATCGGGAGTAATCGGGTGAAGACAGCTATTCGTTTCTTTTTGATCATCGGCTTCTTATTGGCTGCTATTGCGCTGGCGCTGTATTACGGTGCCGGAAAAGCGCACCAACCGGTGAAGTTCAGCATTTTTCTGGATGATGTTGATGCGGAACGAATCCGGGAAGTCGAAATTCGCGGTAGTGAAATCCGCGTAACCACCAAAGACGGTGTCGCA
>Ga0210139_1000090_pt1 | contig 15539 bp, 13 predicted proteins | sample Browns_TuleB_D2_FD_184855 | JGI IMG/M metagenome (GOLD analysis project Ga0210139, IMG submission 184855) | Wetland microbial communities from San Francisco Bay, California, USA, that impact long-term carbon sequestration - Browns_TuleB_D2 (SPAdes) | ecosystem: Environmental > Aquatic > Marine >... | reverse complement strand
AGCGCCGCCGTCCCGGCGGCATAAACGTGCGCCGGCCTCTGGCCGGCACGCGGACATCCCGTCCGCGGAAAAGTGCAAAAAATGTAGAAACTCCAGGGGTGCCATTTATGGCGCCTGCGAGCCCGTTGTCCGGCTGTGAAGGGCGCGATGAATCGCGTCCCTACAAAATCTATTGGGTTGCGGCAGAAGGCCGCGCTGCGATCTACGCGTGCTCTGCGGTGAAGTTCTGATGAAATTTGTTGCGGATGTGATGCTCGGTTCGCTCGCGAAAGCCATGCGTTTCTGTGGCTACGATGTCCAGTATGACAACCATGCGGACGATGAAACGCTAAAAAGACAAGCTCGTTACAAAGTGCTGCTCACAAAAGATCGGCCACTGGCGGCGCAACTCCGGCAAGACAGAGTCTATCTCGTGCAGGGCTTTGGCGCCGAAAACCAGCTCAAGGAGCTGCGTGCGAAATTCCCTTTGAGTGGCGTCCGTTCTCGATGTATCGAATGCAACGGAAAGCTCTCCGGCATCAATAAGAAGAAGGTACAGCATCTTGTTCCGCCCTATGTGTTCAGGAGACACACCCACTTTCTCCGGTGCCGGTCGTGCACGCGGATCTACTGGACGGGAACTCATTACGAGAAAATGGCCCGTATGCTAAAATAGGCGGCAAATATGGCCCGCATTATACCTGTATCTTCCGGAAAAGGAGGCGTCGGGAAAACTACCTTTGCGATCCATTATGCATTGATGCTTTCCCGTTACGGGCGAACGATCCTCATCGATCTCGATATGGGGACCTCCAGTGTGCGAAACAGCATCGATGTGCCCGTGTCCAATGACCTCTATCATTTTTTTCGCCGTGGAGTCCCGCTTGAATCCTGTGTCACGCCGATCGATTCAAGATTGGACCCCAGCGGACGCTATCGCAATTTTGGATTTATTGCATCGCCACGCGGTTTGATCGAGGACCTGCTTAATTTTGACGGTCCCCATAAAGCTTCCCTGATCCGTGCCATCAACACGCTTCCGGTCGACTATGTCGTCATTGATTTGAAAGCAGGGATCGATCCGAATGTTCTCGATTTCTTGCCACATGCGAACACCGGAGTCATTGTCTTTACGCCCCTTGTGCCTTCCGCCGTTTTTGCCGCTTCCGAGATGGTCAAGGCGCTCATATTGCGAAAGCTAAAAGCGTTGTTTACGTTTGATTCTTTCTTGATTCGAAGCGGTCTTTCTCCATTGCAGATCGTGAATTACATGGTGCACATAGAAGCAATGGAGGATGTGTACGAGGCAAAGGAAAAAGACCTGGAAGAATTTCTTTTGTTGATGCAGAAAGAGGTCGACAATGAGGTGGTTCTGGCGATGCTTGGTAATGTCATACGCGATTTCAAGATTTACTATGTGCTAAACAGGTTCAACAGCATCACTGACAGTGTTGAAAAGATCATTCGGCCCTTCACGGATTCCATTCATAAAGCGATTTCTCCGTACTTGAAGATGATCAATCTGGGCTGGATCGTTGAAGATGATCGATTTATGAAGTCGGCGACGCAGCGCGTCCCGCTCTTGCTTCAGTCGCAGGAACAAAAGCAGCCGGTGCGAAAAATGGAGGTGGACGTCCTCAATCAGTGGATGAGCGAATTGAAAAAAGAATTTGCACCATTGCCGAAGCCCATTAGAATGACCAGCTCAACTGTTGTTGCTCCACCACCTCAGAAGCAGGCTATTTCCAATAACCCACTGGATCAACAGCTCAACCTGCTGAAAGCAATGTTTGAAAACCAGGACCGCAAGGATTTCCGGCTGAACTTCGATTACATCACTCAGCGTAGTTTGCATTTGATGAGACATGGTCGTTTCGATGATTTCGGCGATGTGAAACTGCTTGCCACACTGCAGGACCGCGCCGAAGCGATCGCCTCCCGCTGGCACTGAAAATTGCAGATTGTTCGATTGCAAATAGCAAAGTACTTGGTTTGGGTTTCGAGACATTCCGACCGCAGCAAGATAAAAAATTTGCTATTTGCTATCAACAATCTGCAATAAAAATCTTGCGTCTTTGCTACAAGAGCTAGGGATTCGTAATCGCATCGTAGGATGTCACGTTTTGAGCCTGGTCGCGGAACCGTTCCAGTCCGATTTCCAGAAGCCGGTCAAGCAAATTTGCAAAGGGTAAGCCGGATACTTCCCACAATTTTGGGTACATGCTGATGCTTGTGAACCCGGGAATCGTGTTGATTTCATTGATATAAATCGTTCCATTGTTGCGATCCATCAAAAGATCGACTCGGCCCATTCCGGAACAACCGATGGATTGAAACGCGCGGACGGAAAGGTGCTTGATTTCTTCGGCCTGTTCCCTTTCGAGATTTGCGGGGACGTGCAGTTCCGTAGTGTCTTCGATATATTTCGCCGCGTAATCGTAAAATTCGCGCTTGGGTAAAACTTCACCGGGCAAGGATGCTTCTGCGTACTCGTTACCTAAAACTGAGCACTCCAACTCGCGTGCCGCAATGCCTTGCTCCACGATGATTTTTGAATCATAGCGGGCGGCTTCCTGGATCGCAGTATTCAGTTCTCCGAGTTCGTGAACTTTGCTAATACCAACGCTGGACCCAAGGTTGGCCGGTTTTACAAAAAGCGGATACGTCAGCTTTGTTTCGATCCAACCGACAACATCTTCTCTTTGGTCTCGCCATTTCGAGCGATAGAACCAAACGTAGGGAGGGACGGGCAAGCCGGCCTGAACGAACAAAGCTTTCATGATGACTTTGTCCATTCCGGCCGCTGACGCTGCAACCCCGGCTCCCACATAAGGAATACCGGCGGATTCGAGAACACCCTGGATAATCCCGTCTTCCCCATGAGGGCCATGTAGAACAGGAAATGCGATATCAATCTTGAGCTTCGCCCCCGCTGTGTGCAAGACAGGTTCCGTGAAGCCGGGATAAATACAGACCCGCTCGGTAAGTCTCTCGTTGTTCACCGGTAGCTCATTCGAATTGGAAACTCTCCACCAGAGTCCCTGTTTATCGATGAAAATTGGATACACACTGTGTTTTTTCTTCAACGTGTGGTAAATGGATCTCGCGGACCGGATGGAGATTTCATGCTCTCCCGATCTGCCCCCGTATAAGACTGCAACCCTTAATTTTTCCATTCTTCCTCTTTTTTACCGCCAAGACGCGAAGGACGCCAAGCTGGAAGAGAGGATTTTTCTTGTCCTGGCGTTCCCGGCGCCTTGGCGGTTCAATTTATTCCTGGAAGAAGCCCATTTTACGGAACTTATCGTAGCGTGCGTGAGTTCGATCATTCCAATGCATTTTGCTCGTTTCGGTGAGATTGCGTTGAATTGCTTGTTTGAGCAAACCGGCAGATGCGTCCCAGTCCGAATGCGCGCCTCCCAATGGTTCCGGAATGACTTCATCGATCATTCCCAAATTCATGAGATCCGCCGATGTCAGGTGCAAGTTCTGTGCCGCATCTTCAGCTTTCCCTGCATCGCGAAAGAGGATCGAGGCACAACCTTCGGGTGAAATCACGGAGTAAATGGAATATTGCATCATCAAAACGCGATCGGTTACGCCCAGGGCCAACGCTCCGCCGCTTCCTCCTTCGCCGATCACAACGGCGACTGTAGGGATCTTGAGCCGGGCCATTTCACGCAAGTTTACGGCAATCGCCTCGGATTGGCCCCGTTCTTCTGCGCCGATTCCGGGAAATGCCCCGGGAGTATCGATCATGGTTATAACCGGATGTTTGAATTTCTCTGCGAACTTCATGAGCCTCAACGCCTTTCGATAACCTTCGGGATTTGGCATCCCGAAGTTTCTATAGATCCGCTGCTTGGAATCTCGACCCTTTTGATGGCCAATGATCATCACGGGCTGTCCGTCGAAGTTCGCCATTCCTCCGACAATCGCAGGGTCGTCGGCAAATTTTCGATCGCCGTGCATTTCGGTAAAGTCGGTAAAAATGCGCTCGATGTAGTCGAGTGTATAGGGTCTTTGAGGATGTCTGGCGACCATTGTGACCTGCCAGGGCGTGAGTTTTGAAAAAATTTCACGTCGAAAACGATTGAGCTTTTCCTTGATTCGGTTGACTTTTTCCGCCGTCTCGGGGCGGTCCGCGTAAAGCGATAGATCCTCAATCTCCCGCAATAAATCAATGATAGGAGCTTCAAAATTGTAATTACCCATAATTGCTACAGACCGTGGCGAAATCAACGTGGCGCGGGCGTCTCGCCCGCCGGTTCAGGCCGGGTAAGGATAGGCGGGCGAGACGCCCGCACCACCACGCTATTTTACATCAGCTTTCCGAGTTTGCCATTCTACACAATTTGGGCCGAGTAGCTGCTCGAGGGCAAAAACGAAATCTCGTGAAGGTCTCACGCGGAATAAGTGTGAAGGGGCAAAGTTTGCGGTGAATTGCTCTGGGCGTTTCAGAACGAAAACAAGACTGCAATCTCCACGATATTGTTCAATGATTGTCTTCAAACGATCTACTTTTTCTGTTTCCATTCCCGGAAGATAAATGTGCACTTTTAGTTGTTGAGAAAGAAGCTCACGCGCATCTTTAATCGGAATGATATCGGTGGCGATGACTTTTCGGGTCTCTTCCTCGACTTCGAGACGTCCTCGCACGATCAATTCTGCTTCCGGAGTTATCTCGGCCATGTTGTTGCGGAACAACTCGGGAAATACGGTAATTTCAATCATACCGGTAAGGTCTTCCAGCTCGAGATAGGCCATAAAATCGCCTTTACGAGTTTTCACCTGCTTGATGGTTCCAACGATTCCGCCGAGAAGCACTTCTTTGCCGTCCCATGTTCCGTCAATGGTTTCCAGCGACGTCGTGTAGGTGTCGAGTAGTTCCTTGTGTTTGTCTAACGGATGCCCCGAAATGTAAAAACCAAGTGCTTCTTTTTCGTGGGCAAGTTTCTCATGATCTGCGAAGTCTTCCATCCCGGACATCTTTGCGGAGACGTGGGCAACCTCACCAAAGTCAAAAAGCGAGGCCTGGCCCGCATGGCGCTCTTTGCGCGCTGCGTCTTCGATCAACCGGTCCAGCATTTGAATGAGGTACTTTCTTGGAACGCCAAAGCCATCCATGGCGCCTGATTTGATCAAGCTTTCCACGACGCGCTTATTGACGGTTCGCGTATCGACACACTCATAGAAATGCTCCAATGAATCAAACGTACCCGCCTCGCGCGCCTTGATGATGGATTGAACGGCTGTGGCTCCGACGTTTTTTACCGCGGCTAGGCCGAAGCGAATTGTTTCGCCTTCCACCTTGAATCTCTCGCTGCTCTCATTGATGTTGGGTGGAAGAATCTTGATCCCCATATCGCGGCATTCATGGAAGTACTTTACGACTTCCTGTCTTTTTTCAATCTGGCTCGACAGTAATGCGGCCAGGAACGGAACGGGATAATAGGTTTTCAGATACGCCGTTTGATAGGCAACGAGCGCGTATGCGGTGGAATGGGATTTGTTGAAGCCATATTGCGCAAATTTTTCCATCAAGTCAAAAAGTTCACCGGCTTTGTGCGTGTCGATCGCGCGCTCTTTCGCGCCCGTGATGAAACGTTCGCGCTGGGCATGCATTACGTCCATCTTCTTTTTTCCCATAGCGCGCCGCAGCAGGTCGGCTTCTCCCAGGCTGAAGCCTCCAATCTTGCTCGCGATCTGCATAACCTGTTCCTGATAAACAATGATTCCGTACGTCTCCTTCAGAAACGGTTCGAGCTCTGGCAAAAGGTACTGAATCTTGACTTTTCCATGTTTACGCGCGATGCAGTCTTCCAGCATTTGCATCGGGCCCGGACGGAACAGCGCGTTCAGCATGATCAGATCTTCAAAACGCTCCGGTTTGAATTTCCGGAGAAGAGCTTTCATTCCCGAACTTTCAAACTGGAACACGCCATTTGTTCTTCCCTCTGCAAAAAGCTGGTAAACCCTGGCGTCGTCCAGCGGGAAATCCAGGAGCCGCACTTCCTTGCCGAGATTTTCATGAATGTATTGCAGCGTATCTTCCAGAATCGTAAACGTTGCCACGCCCAGAAAATCCATTTTCAGAAGTCCGAGGCGCTCCAGAATTTTCATGTCGTATTGCGTGGTGATGACATCGTCTTTGCTGCGGAATAGTGGAACGAATTCCTGAAGGGGCTTTGGCGCAATCACAACACCACCGGCATGGATGGACGCATTGCGGACCAGCCCTTCTAATTTTTTGGCAGTGTCGATCCATTCCTGAACTTTAGGGTCCTTGCATGCTTCCTGCAGTGCCGGAGTGTTTTGAAGAGCGGAATCGAGAGAAATGTGCAGCTCATTCGGGATCATTTTCGCGAGTTTGTCGCACTGCGAATAGGGAAATTCCAGTGCACGGCCGACGTCCCGCGTGACGACACGTGCCGCAAGGGTGTTGTAGGTAATAATCTGCGCGACGTTTTCGCGTCCGTAACGCTGCGTCACGTAATCGATTACTTCTCCACGTCGGCGCCCACAGAAATCGATATCGATATCAGGCATGCTGATCCTTTCCGGGTTCAAGAATCTTTCAAAGAGCAAGTCGTATTGAAGGGGATCAATATCCGTAATTTGCATGCAGTACGCTACGAGCGACCCGGCCGCGGATCCGCGCCCCGGGCCTACGGGCACACCCGTTTCTTTTGCGTGTTTGATGAAATCCCAGACAATCAGGAAATAGCCTTCAAACCCCATTTGCTTGATAACGTCGATTTCCATCGCCAGGCGCTGTTCGTATTCCCAGATCTGATGTCGGAGTTTCTTCTCTTCCTGTGTTTTGTGCAGGCCTGGTAAGCGCCCCTGATATCCTTCACGGGCAATTTTTTCAAAATATTCTGCAAGAGTGTAACCCTCGGGAACCGGAAACTGGGGAAGCAGATAACCTTTGCTTCGAAGATCGATTTCACAACGCTTGCCGATTTCACCGGCGGTATGTATGGATTGCGGCAGCTCACGAAAAACGTGCATCATTTCTTCGGGAGATTTGATGTAAAAGCCGTTCGTCCCGAAACGCATCCGGTTCTGTTCGCTCACCGTCCTGTTCGTTTGAATACACAACAGCACGTCATGAGCGTGCGCGTCTTCTTTGTGGATATAGTGGCTGTCGTTGGTTGCAACCAGTGGAATTTCCAGCTTCGAGGACATTTGAACGAGAAAAGGATTGATGCGAGTTTGATCAGCCAGGCCGTGGTCTTGAATTTCAAGGAAGTAATTGCCGGCTCCAAAAATGTCCTGGTATTCGCCGGCCACTTTCATCGCGCCATCCACGTTGCCGTTCAGCAAATTTACCGCAACCTCGCCGCTGAGACAGGCGCTCAAGACGATGAGTCCCTTGCTATGTTCGGCGAGTAGTTCTTTATCCACGCGCGGCTTGTAATAGTATCCTTCGAGATTTGCGCGTGAAACCAGGCGAACAAGGTTATGGTATCCCTCATTATTTTCCGCGAGAACTACCAGGTGAAAATTGTTTTCTTCTTCGTTTGCCCTTCCGGTCTTTTCGTCCCGCCTCCCCGGGGCGACATACATTTCGCAGCCAATGATCGGTTTGATGCCTTTTTTCCGAGCGATGTCGTGAAATTCTACGGCGCCAAAAAGATTTCCATGATCGGTAATTGCCACCGAGTCCATGCCGAGCAATTGTACTTTGTCGATCAGTTTTTCAATTTTGCACGCGCCATCCAGCAAACTGTAATCGGAATGTAAATGCAGATGCGTAAAATCCATAACTAATCCTGAAACCTCGGGTTGTTCTTCATTCCCATTCAATGGTGCCTGGCGGTTTCGAAGTGATGTCGTAAACCACGCGGTTGATTCCGGGAATTTCATTTACGATACGACTGGAAATGGAGGCAAGGACGTCGTAAGGAATCCGAGCCCAGTCCGCCGTCATGCCGTCCTGGCTGTTGACCGCTCGCAGCGCGACTACATTACTATAGGTTCGGTTGTCCCCCATGATTCCGACACTTCGGATCGGAAGAAGAACCGCGAACGATTGCCAGATCTTGCGATATAAGCCGGCGGTAACGATTTCCTCTTTTACAACCGCATCCGCTTTGCGCAGCAGATCGAGACGTTCCTTTGTGACCGGTCCGAGGCAGCGAACGGCCAGTCCCGGGCCGGGAAAGGGCTGCCTGTGTAAGATTTCTTGGGTAATTCCGAGCTCTGCGCCGATTCGCCTTACCTCATCCTTGAAGATTTCACGAAACGGCTCGATTAGTTCTAATTTCATAGTTCTAATCATGTCGATGAGATTGTGATGGGTTTTGATAACCTGTGCTGTTCCGCGATAACCGCCGCTTTCGATCACATCCGGATAAAGCGTTCCCTGTGCGAGATAGTGAAGGCCCGGTGTTTCGGAAGCGATCCGTTCGAAAATTTCCACAAAAGCGCGTCCGATAGCCTTCCGTTTTTCTTCGGGATTTTCGACGCCCTCCAATTTCGAAAGGAAAAAATCGGATGCATCGTAGTAGCGGACATCCAGCCCCGCGGCGCGAAGACGATTGTAAACCTGTTCGCCTTCATTCCACCGCAGCAATCCATTGTCGATAAACACTGGAGCCAGTGCTTCACCGGCGCCCCGTTTTAGGAGGAATGCCATGACGGTGCTGTCAACACCGCCGCTTAAAGCGCACAAAATTTTGCCTTTTTTAACTTTTTCACGGATCATAACTTCGGTCTCTTCGATAAACGAAGCCGGAGTCCAGTCGGCGGTGCAACCGCACACTTCAAAAACGAAATTGCGCAAAATTTCCTTTCCACGAGGGGTGTGAACAACTTCGGGATGGAATTGCAATCCATAGATGGATCCACTCTTATTCCGCATGGCAGCAATTGGAGAATTGGAAGTGCCGGCGATCGAACGAAATCCAGATGGGAGCTTTTCAATGCGGTCGGCATGGTTCATCCAGACATCCATTTGCGATCCAAGGTCGCGGAAGAGTGGATCCTTCTCCAATTCAATCGTGGCCGGTCCGTACTCCCGGCGCTCGGCGCCCAGTACTTCGCCCGCCAATTGATGGGTGATTACCTGCATTCCATAACAAATTCCGAGGATTGGAACCTGAATGTCGAGCAGCGCAGGATCGCTCAGGAAGGCGCCTTTGTCATAGACGGAATGAGGCCCTCCCGAGAAAATAATTCCTTTCGCATTGCGAGCCAGGATCTCTTTCGGTGTGATGCTATGATCAACAATCTCCGAGTAAACGTTTAATTCACGGATCCGGCGGGCGATCAATTGCGTATATTGTCCGCCAAAATCCAGAACGAGTATTGTTTCCCTTTTCATCTAGTCGTCCGATCAAACCGGTAAATTATATTATAGAATGTTGCATCCAAAATTATTTTATCGCAGAGAAGCAGAGGTCACAGAGATTTCCTTTCAGAACACTAGGAGATAGCGGAGATCCGGGGAGATCGGGAGATTCCGCAAGCAGCCGGCCAGGAATGAAACTTACCTCATCTCAAAAGAACGAATTCAAGAGAAAGGGATTCCTCAAGATATCGGGAGTCGTGAATCAGAAGTCCGTGAATGTTGCGCTTCGCGAGATCAATCATTGTTTGGGAAAAGGAATCGATCCGGCGAGGATCGCATCCTATCGTTCCACGACGTATTGTCCGGAGATCACACAAAACTCCGCAATTCTTGATCTGCTTCATAAAACCCCGGCGTGGGGCATTTTGGAATCTGTACTCGCTCCAGGCAAGTTTCAACTGGATGGCGCAGGCCAGATTGCTTTGCGCTTTCCTGCCATGGAAAAACCCGGTGACCTGCATCCTCACATTGACGGTATGCACAGTCCGAATAATAAGATCCGGAAGGGACATATCTACAGCTTTACCGCACTTGCCGGGATTTTATTGAGCGATATTCCCAATCACTTTTGGGGAAATTTTACTTGTTGGCCCGGTAGTCACGCGATGTTTGCTGATTATTTTCGGACCCATGGCCCCGAAATCTTAAAACGAAGTTTGCCACCAGTTGAGTTGCCTGAGCCGGAGCAGATCACCGGAAAGGCGGGCGATATGATTCTCAGTCATTATTTGACGGCGCATACTGCCGTTGTAAATATTTCGCCCTATATTCGATATGCTGTGTTTTTCAGATTGAAGCACGTGGAGCATGCGGCACACGGGCAAAACATTTTCAAGGACCTCTGGTTTCAGTGGCCGGGAATGAGAGCGGAATCATGAAAGGGGAAATTGAGCTTCCGGGCGACAAATCAATTTCGCACCGGATAGCGATGCTTGCTGCACTTGCGGAAGGTACATGCACAATCCGCAATTTCAATACGGGTGCGGATTGTGGTGCAACCTTGAACTGCCTTCGTCAGGTCGGTGTGGCGTGTGAAGGAAATCTTACGATTCATCCAGCGCCCTTGCGGATTCCGGATAATCCTTTAGACTGCCAAAACTCGGGTTCCACCATGCGCATGTTTACAGGGTTTCTCGCAGGGCAGGACATTCCAGCCACGTTTATTGGCGATCTTTCGTTGATCAGGCGTCCGATGCGCAGGCTTGCGGAGCCACTCCGGCAAATGGGAGCGGTTGTGAGGTTGAGGGATGATGAGTACGCTCCGGTGGTTCTGGAGGAAGGCGTGAAGCAACCGATCGTTTACCGAATGCCGGTCCATAGCGCTCAGGTGAAAAGCGCCATTCTGTTTGCAGGATTGAAATTTGCAGGAACGCGAGTTTCCGAGCCGGTGCCGACGCGCGATCATACCGAGCGCCTTTTCGAGTATTTCAAAGTTCTGCCGGGGAAGGTAAAAATCTTCCCGTTTCATTACGATGTTCCGGGTGACCCTTCTTCGGCTGCATTCTTGATGGTTGGCGCTTTGCTTCGAGGCAATTCGGATGTGACTTTCCGCAATCTTTTGATGAATCCTTATCGCGTTGCCTACATGAGGAAGTTGCATCAGGCCGGCGCAGGAATCGAAATCACGAATCGCAAATTGGTTCAAAATGAGCTGATCGCGGACGTCCGTGTTCAGTCCGGAACTTTGCACTCGCCGATACAGATTACCCCGGAGGAAGCGCCATCGCTGATTGATGAAATACCCGTTTTATCTTTGCTCGGTGCAATTTGTGGTTTTGATGTTAGTGGCGCCGGGGAACTGCGACACAAGGAAAGCGACCGGATCGAAGCAATGGCTTCCAATCTAACCCGGATGGGGCTCCGGGTCGAAGAGAGAGAGGATGGATACAGCGTTTGGCCCGGTCCCGTCACAGAAACAGTTGCGGAAACATATGGAGACCACAGGATCGCAATGGCTTTTGCGGCTGCCGGCGTGGAAGTTGATGAGCCGGATTGCGTAAGAGTCAGTTTTCCGGAGTTTTATTCGATTCTTGAAAGATTAAATTCTTGATTGTATCCGCGATTTCCCGAGAATCCCCCGTTGCATCTACTGTGTGATGCGCTTGTCGGTAAACTTCCATTCGTTCTTCATACAGTTTCTTCGCATCATTCCATAACGGCCTTTTGAAATCCGCACCGATGCGCAATACGAGTTTTTCAAAAGGCACATCCAGAAAGATCACAACGCCATTCGCAAGCATCCAGTCGTGATTGTGTATGAACGTTCCGCCGCCGGTAGCCATGACGAAAGGCTCCATGATGAAAAGTTTTAGGGCGGATCTTTCGTAATCGCGGAAAGAACCCTCGCCGCTCTGCTCAAAAATTCCGGCGATCGACCTGTTTGTCTGGCGTTCGATTTCCTGATCCAGATCAATGAATGCTGCGCCTAATTTTTCCGCAAGAATCTTTCCAACCGTGCTCTTTCCCGAACCCATGAAGCCCGTTAAATAGATTCGCAAAACATCTTCCCACTGGCTAAATTATAAGATAATTTCAGAACACAATGATTTTATGGAGTCGGCACAACGTCACCGTTGTTGACTTTTTCTACCAATCTACCAGAATCATAAAACAAACAAGAAGCTAATAGCGAATTTCGTCAACCGGTGTTCTTATGAATCAATTGACCCTACCTTCGTTTGCCAAAATCAATTTGATCCTTCGAGTGATGGGAAAACGGCGGGACGGTTATCACACTCTGGAAACAGTTTTTCAAACGATAGATCTTCAAGATACGCTGACGTTTCGTTTTGAAGCGGGCCGCCATTTTCACTTGATCCTGGATGTTGGCGACAGTGATATTCCTCCGGACAGCAGCAATCTCATCTATAAAGCAGCTCACTTATTCCAGGAAGTTCACCAGAAGCCGGTGCGGATGGAAGTTACCATCAAAAAGGGAATTCCGCTTCAGGCGGGGCTCGGCGGCGGTTCCTCGAATGCTGCGGTGACCCTGATCGCGCTTTCGCACTTTTTCGGGTGGCCTCTAAAGCGGACTGAATTGCGACGTTTGGCGCGAAAACTCGGCGCCGATGTCCCGTTTTTTCTTGTTGGAGGGACCGCTTTTGGTTCCGGCAGGGGGGATCGAGTCAAAAAACTGCCGGATTGGCCCTCTCCCAGCCTGCTGCTGGTGCACTCTTCCTTGCCCTGTTCTACCCCCGCGATTTACCGTGCCTACGACGAGGCTGGTTTATTGACACAAAAACGCGATTCCATTAAGATACATTTTGATCAACGGCCGGAATCCCTGAGGGAACTTGTCTCTCTCATTGAAAACGACCTTGAACGGGTTGTTTTTGCTCTATATCCAGAACTAGATTCCATCAAGAAACAGATTGGTGAATCGGGTGCCGTGACTGTTTCCCTGACGGGAAGCGGCTCCACCCTTTTCGGCATCTACGATTCAAGCCGGGATCTCGTGCGAGCTGCGAAAAAATTTCCATTTTGTAACCAAGCTCGATTTGTCGGTCGCGCAGAATACGCAAAAGCAATGAACATTGAGTCATGAGAAGAGCCTCCGTGGAAATCTCATTGCTCATTGCTCGTAGCTTTCGACTTGTTTTGGGGAGTCGCCAAGCGGCAAGGCACTGGTCTTTGGCACCAGCATACGGAGGTTCGAATCCTCCCTCCCCAGTTTAGCAATCAGTTATGGGGAATGAGCAACGAGCAATGAGGATGGCCATGAGACTTCATGCTCATTACTGATTGCTGTGGCATGTAGTTATGGATAGATGCAAAGTATTTAGTGGAAATGCAAACCCGGAGCTGTCGGCCGAGGTGTGCAAGCATTTGAATTTGCAGCTTGGGACCTCGCACCTTACGCGGTTTAGCGATGGCGAATCCTATTTCCAGATCCTTGAAAACGTGCGTGGGGTTGATGTTTTTGTCATTCAGCCAACCTGTTCGCCGGTGAATACAAATCTAATGGAATTACTGATTATGGTTGATGCGTTTCGCAGATCATCCGCCGGCAGGATTACGGCCGTGATTCCTTATTACGGATACGCGCGTCAGGATCGAAAAGACAAACCGCGCGTGCCGATAACCGCGCGTTTGGTAGCGGATTTAATCACTCGAGCAGGTGTAGACCGTGTTCTTGCAATGGACCTGCATGCGAATCAAATTGTGGGATTCTTCCGCATCCCGGTTGACCACCTGTATGCGTCCCCTGTTCTTCTGAAATATGTAGCGGACCAGGCCTATCCCAATCTGACGATCGTTTCGCCCGATGCCGGCGGCGTGGAACGCGCGCGCGCTTTTGCCGTGCGTTTGAATGCCCAGCTTGCCATTGTCGACAAACGCCGGGTTGGACCGAATGTTGCGGAAACCATGAACGTGATCGGAGAGGTAACTGGCAGAACCTGCGTTGTTGTGGATGACATGATTGATACCGCAGGAACGCTGACAAGCACGGCGAAATCGCTGAAGGAAAAAGGCGCAGAAAGAATCGTAGCCGTTTGCACCCACCCCGTGTTGAGCGGTCAGGCGGTTGAACGGATTGAGAATTCCCCGATCGAAAGAATCGTCGCCACAAATACGATTCCGTTGCGCAAAGAAGCGGCGAATTCACCAAAATTTGTGCAGCTCTCGGTTGCCGAATTATTGGCGAGAGCCATTATTAATATCCACAAAGAAACGTCAGTCAGCGAACTATTTTTGTGAAAGATTCAACACAGAGCGCATAAAGCGCTCAGAGAAAAATTCTCGTTTTGAACTCTGAGACCTCCGTGTTGAAATATTAGGAGAGTTTGTTATGGACCAGATTGTTGTTGAAAGTAAAATGCGGGAGACCTCCGGAAAAGGGCCGAATCGCCAATTGCGCCGCTCCGGAAAGATCCCGGCGGTCTTATACGGGCACAAAAATCAAACGGTGTCTCTGGAAATCGACCCCAAGGACATCTTTCGGATTCTTCATTCCCAATCGGGTGAAAATACGATTTTCGGTTTGAATGTTCCCGGGCGTGAACGTTTGAATTGTCTGATAAAAGAATATCAACTGGAACCGATTTCTCACGCTCTGTTGCACGCTGATCTTTTTGAGGTCGCGATGGATGAAACGCTGGAAGTCAAAGTTCCGGTCGAAACCACCGGCGAATCTTACGGCGTAAAAACAGAAGGTGGGTTGATGGATGTCGTACACCGTGAACTTCACGTGGAATGTTTGCCCGCGGACATCCCGGAACACATTGCTGTGGATGTCACGAATCTAAAGATTGGCGATATGATTCGCGTTCGCGATCTTGTTGTGAGCGAAAAAATCAAAATCCTCGATGATCCGGAGACGGTTGTGATTGCAATCGAGCATCCACGCGCAGAAGAAGTGGTTGCGACCGCTGCAGTGGAAGGCGAAACGGAAGCTGAACCTGAGGTCATTAAGAAGGGTAAGGTTGCCGAGCCAACGGAAGAGGAAGAAGAGAAGTAGTCTGATTAAGCTGATTGCAGGTCTGGGAAATCCTGGAGCCGAATACGAAAAAACACGGCACAATGTCGGTTATCTTGCGGTAGACCGGCTTTTAGGAATTTCACCGGCGATCAAAAAGCGGTCTACCGATACCGCAATGCTCTTTGAAACAAAACAATTCGGCTTGCTTTGCAAACCGATAACATACATGAATCACAGCGGCCGGACTGTCGAAAAGCTTGCAAAGGAATTGGATTTGCAGCCTCCGGAAGTACTCGTGCTGTATGATGACTTTGCGCTGGAACTCGGAATGATTCGCATCAGGGCATCCGGAAGCGCCGGCGGACACAATGGAGTGCAGTCCATTATTGACCATCTGGGCAGCACACATTTTCCGCGAGTGCGCCTCGGGATTCAAACCGGGGAAATGGATAGTTGGGTGGATTTTGTGCTCAATCCATTCAAGCGTAAAGAATTGCCGGTAGTTTCCGATATGCTGGACAATTGCTGTGATGCTGTCGAATTGATCCTGAATGAAGGGATCACGGCAGCCATGAACCGTTATAATCGTAAACAAAAACAATAGGCGTCAATGAATTGACGCATTTCCTTGCCGTTTGGAAGAAAAACGGCTTAACTCGGGGCGCAAACGCTCTGAAAACCCAAAAGGAGGATTCCGTGAGTTACTACGAACTACTGGTAATCTTTTCTACAACCCTCACCGAGGAGGAAGAAAAGGCCCAGACATCGCAAATTGAAGAACTG
>Ga0210139_1000089_pt1 | contig 15586 bp, 10 predicted proteins | sample Browns_TuleB_D2_FD_184855 | JGI IMG/M metagenome (GOLD analysis project Ga0210139, IMG submission 184855) | Wetland microbial communities from San Francisco Bay, California, USA, that impact long-term carbon sequestration - Browns_TuleB_D2 (SPAdes) | ecosystem: Environmental > Aquatic > Marine >... | reverse complement strand
GTGGGGGCAGCGCATGCGTTGCCCCCACGAAGCGGCCCCCAAGATGGTGGCCCGGTCCGGCGAGATCAAGCCCGCCGAGGCTGTCTCACTTTCCTCCGGTGTGACTCAAGCTCCAGACGTAGGCGGCCACCGCCTTGACATCGTCATCGCTGATGCTGGAACCGCCCTTGGGAGGCATTGGCCCCTTCCCCAGCGTGATCTTGTCCTGCGGCACCCCGGTGGTGATGCTGGTTACGATCTCGTCGTAGGTGCCCTTGCTGTGAATCCACACCTGGTCGGTCAGGTCGGGACCGACGGCCCCCTTGGCGTCGGCGCCGTGGCACGCGAAGCAGAGGCCGGTTCCGTGGTAGATCGCATCGCCCTTCTTGATCATGTCCGGCGTGACTCCAGCGGGCGTGCTCTGGGCGTGAACCGGGGCCGCCGCCAGAGCAACGAGCGCGCTGAACAGGAGGCTCAGACGAACGATGGGTTTCACAGGGTCTCCCTCTATGAAGAGTGGTTCAAGGTTCGGCGAACAGGCTCAAAATGGCGGCACGAATTTCACGTTTGAAAGCCGGAGATTCAAGTCCTGGGCCCGTCGGCAACCGGAGCTACCGAACAAAGGATGAACCGGCGCCCAGCCTGCCTTCAAGATAAGCCACGCAACCACTTAGGGTACCGATTCGGGGGTAGTCCGACTCCGGGATGGCGACCTTCAAGGCCTGGTCAAGACCGATCACGAAGTTCAGCACGTCCATGGAATCCAGGTCCAGTTGCTCCCGGAAGGGGACATCGGGCCGCAAGGCCTCGAGATCCGCCTCGGGCGCTACTTCCCCCAGGGCGTGCAACACCGCCGCTCTAATCTCTTCTCTGGTCATAGAGCCCCATGCTCGCGAAGCAATTGATCGATACGGTCGAGGAACAAGGCGCCGCGATGGCCGTCGGTCACTCGGTGGTCGGCGCTCAATGACACGGTGACGACCGGTCTGGGCAACACCGCGCCCTGCACAACCCACGGCCGCTCGGCGATCCTTCCGAAGCCGACCAGCGCGACCTGGGGCGGATAGATGACGCCGAGCACGGTATCTACTCCGCGGTCGCCGAGGCTGGTCACCGTCACGGTCCCGGAAGAAAGCTCCGAGGCACGGAGTGCTCCCCCCTTGGCGCGCGCGACCAGATCGGTCAGGCGCCGCATGAGCTCCTGGACGCTGAGCTGATCCACCGCCTCGATGGCCGGCGCGATCAGCCCGCCCTGCCGCAGGGAGACCGCCACCCCGAGGTTGATCGAAGGCTGTCGAACGGCCCGATCCTCTACCCACCAGGCATTGAGCTCCGGAAAGTCACGGAGCGCCAGGGCTACGGCTTTGAGCAGGACCGCGGCGGCCACCAGTCGGTCGGTCACCGGCCGGCTCTGGTTCTGCTCAGCCAACCAGGCCATCGCCGGCCCCAGATCAATAGTGTTGGACAGGTAGTAATGGGGAATCTCACGTTTGGAGCGAGCCATGGCGGCGCCAATGGCGCTCCGCATTCGAGCGGCGGAATCTTCGACCGACGGAGCCGCGGCGGGCGCCACCCCGCCCTGCCCCGATCGTTCGACGTCCGCCACGGTCACGGCTCCATCGGCTCCGGTCCCCCGGATCATGGCGAGATCGACACCCAGGTCTTGTGCTCGCCGACGCGCCAGCGGGGAGACCCGCTGCGGCGGCGGCCCGGATGGAGGAGCAGGAACCGCTCCCGGGGACGCGCCTCCGGGAGCTGGGACGGCATCGTCCCGAATGAGCGCCATGACGGTGCCCACCGGGACCTTCTGTCCCGGCTCCACGAGGATCCGCTCCAGGGTTCCCGTGGTGAAGGCCTCCACCTGGATCACACCCTTGTCGGTATCCACTTCGGCGATCAGGTCTCCACGAGCCACCTTATCTCCCGGCTGCTTCAACCACTCCAGCAGAGTTCCGGCAGCCATATCCGCCCCCAGGGACGGCATTCGAAACTCGCTCATCCGGCCCCCTTGGGGAGGACTCGGCGCACCGCGTCAACAATGGTGGCGGCCTGCGGGAGGGCCGCATCCTCGAGGTGCTTGGCGTAAGGGATCGGCACTTCGACACTGCAGACCCGCTCCACCGGTGCGTCCAGCTCGTAGAAGGCTCCCTCCATGATCCGCGCGGTGACTTCGGCCGCAAGACTTCCGCTGCGCCACCCCTCATCCACGATCACGGCTCGATGGGTGCGGCGGACCGAACCCAGAATGGCTTCGGTGTCGAGCGGCCGGAGGCAGCGGAGATCCAGTACCTCCGCCGAGACCCCTTCGCCGGCCAGCCGCTCCGCTGCCGCGAGCGACTTTCCAAGAGATCCGCCATAAGTGATGATGCTCACGTCCGTCCCGGGCCGGCGGACGCAGGCCTGACGCAGCGGTATCGGCGCCAGGGTTTCGTCCAGCTCGCCCTCCTGGGGATAGAGCATCATGTGCTCGAAAATGAAGACCGAATCCGGCTCCTTGAGCGCCAGGCCGAGCATGTCCCTCGCGTCGTTGTGGGTGGCGGGAGCCACAACGGTGATTCCGGGAATATGGGCGTACCATCCCTCGAGACTGTGGGAATGCTGGGCTGCGAGCTGCCGTCCGGCTCCAGTCGCCATCCGGACGGTCAGTGGTACCGCCAGCTGTCCTCCCGACATGTGGCGCAGCGTGGCAGCATTGTTGACGACCTGGTCCAGCGCCAGGAGGCTGAAGTTGACGGTCATGACTTCCACGATGGGCCGCATTCCGCCCATCGCGGCGCCGATCCCGGCCCCCACGAAGGTCGACTCCGAAAGCGGCGTGTCACGGACCCGCTCGGGACCGAACTCTTCCAGGAGACCTCGACTGGCTGCGTAGGAGCCCCCATAGCGGCCCACATCCTCCCCCATCAGGAAGACGCGAGGATTGCTGAGCAGGGCGTTCCGCAGTCCCGTCCGGACCGCTTCCCGATACGTCGCCTTCATGGGCGGGTTCCCTCAACATCACGGAGCAAATCCGCCACGGGCTCGATTGCGCCGGCCTCAGCCTCGGCTTCCGCTTCCTGGATCTCCGTCTGGACCGATTGTTCCATCGCTTCGCGTTCCGGATCGCTCAACAATCCCCTTCCGGTGAGGAGCGCCTCGAAACTCCGGAGCGGGTCCCGGCGCTTCCACTGCTCCACTTCTTCCTTGGTGCGATAGAGCTCCGCGTCATACATCGAATGGGCCCGGAACCGGTAGGTTCGGTACTCGATGAGCTGTGGTCCCGCCCCACCCCGCACGGCCACCGCGGCCCGGCGGGTGGCTGCCTCCACCGCCAGCACGTCCATCCCGTCCACCGCCTCGGCGGGAATCGCGTACCCGGCGGCCTTGGCGGCGATATCGGTCTGGGACTGATGACGTTCGAGTGCGGTGCCCATGGCGTACCGGTTGTTTTCGCAGAGGAAGAGCACCGGCAGCTTCCAGAGGGCGGCGAGATTGAGCGATTCGTGGAATTCGCCTTCCGCAACGGCGCCATCGCCGAAGAAGCAGGCGGTAATCGTCTCTTCGCCGCGCAGCTTGTCCGCCAGCGCCAGTCCGACCGCCACCGGGAGTCCTCCTCCTACGATGGCGTAGCCACCGTAGAAGCGTCGCGAGACATCGAAGAGGTGCATCGACCCTCCGCGCCCCCGGCTGCATCCGTTGGCCTTTCCGTACATCTCGGCCAGGATGGCTCCGGCTGGAACGCCCCGCGCCAAGGCATGGCCATGCTCCCGGTAGGTCGCCACCACCCGGTCCTCCGGAGCCAGAGCCCGAAGCGCGCCAACCGCCACCGCCTCTTCTCCGATATACAGGTGCAGAAAGCCCCGGATCTTCTCCAACCCATACAGCTCGGCGCATTTCTCCTCGAACCGGCGGATCAGCAGCATGGTCCGGAGGATTTCATGCGCCTTCGCTCGCTCAAGCCCCAGCTCAGGTGCTGCAGCGACGGTCATCCCGCCTCCAGCGTGGAAGTGTCTCCCTCGGGAAGTCCGAGCTCACGCGCCTTGAGTAAGCGCCGCATGATCTTTCCGCTCCTCGTCCTGGGCAGTGCCGGCAGGAACGCGATCTCCTTGGGTGCCGCCACCGCGCCGAGGCGACTCCGGGCGAAGCCCAACAGCTCGCGGCGGAGCGCGTCCGACGGCTCGAAGCCATCCTTCAGTGAGACGAACGCCTTGATGATTTCCCCCGCAACCGGATCGGGTTTCCCGATGACGCCCGCTTCGGCCGTGGCCTCGTGTTCCAGCAAGACACTTTCCACCTCGAAGGGGCCGATGAGGTGCCCCGAGGTCTTGATCACATCATCGGTGCGCCCCACGAACCAGAAGTAGCCGTCGGCATCGCGTCGCGCGAGATCGCCGGTCATGTAGTACCCGCCGCTGAAACAGCCCTGATACCGTTCGGGCTCGCCCCAGTAGCCGCGGAACATCGAGGGCCAGCCGGGCACAAGGGCCAGCTCACCCTGAACGTCAGGCTCCCGAACCAGGGTCACCGCGCCATCGGCCGAACGCTGCACGATTTCCGCCTGGATCCCGGGGAGCGGCCGGCCCATCGATCCTGGCTTGACCGGCATTGACGCGTAGTTGGCGATGATGATTCCGCCGGTCTCGGTCTGCCACCAGTTGTCGTGAAATGGCTGGCCGAAGGCCTCCTGGCCCCAGAGCACTGCTTCCGGATTGAGCGGCTCTCCGACGCTGGCCAGGAACCGAAGCGCCGGGAACTCGTATTGCCGCACCACCTCAAGCCCTGCTTTCATCAGCATGCGGATCGCCGTCGGGGCGGTGTACCAGACGGCCACCCGGTGATCCCGGAGAATCCCGTACCACCGCTCGACGTCGAAATCGGCTTCATCAACGATGCTGGTCACTCCGCTGGTGAGCGGCGCAATGATCCCGTAGGAGGTTCCGGTCACCCACCCGGGATCGGCGGTGCACCAGAACACGTCGTCAGGGTGGAGATCGAGCGCCAGTTGTCCGGTCAGGTGATGCATGACCACGGCTTCATGCACGTGGAGCGCGCCCTTGGGGGTCCCGGTAGTCCCGCTGGTGAAGTGAAGCAGGGCCGCGGTCTCGGGGTCGGTGGGCGAAATGGTGAACTGGTCGGAGGCGGTCTCGAACAGGCGCCGGAAATCGAGGCACTCCGGGATCGGGGCGATGTCGGTCGGCTCTCCCACCAGCAGAACGTGGCGCAGGTGGGGCAGCGAGGCTCGCAGTGAAGCCACTTTGCGCCGATAGAGCTCAGGGGTGGTGACGAGAACGCTGGCTTGCCCGAGGCTCAGCCGAGCGCGAATCGGCTCGGGGCCAAAGGCGGAAAACAGGGGGCAGTACACTGCCCGGCTCTTCCAGGCGCCCAGGGCCGTGAAATACAACTCGGGAATCCGCCCGGTGAGTGTGTATACCCGCTGACCGGCATCCACTCCCAGGCCGCGCAGGACATTGGCGAAGCGATTGCTCAGTCCACGAAGATCGGCGAAGGTGTACTCCCGGATCTCCCCATGCCGGCCGAGCCAGCGGATGGCACACCGGCCGCCCCCGGGTCCTGCGGCGTGCCGGTCGACGGCCTCGTGGGCAATGTTCAGTCCACCAGCCGGGAGGCCGTTCAGCTGTCGCCGGGCGTCATCCCAAGTGAACCGCGCGCACGCGTCGTCGTAATCCACCAGGTTAGGGGCGATTCGGGAGACGGCTTCGGTGCGGATGGGCGTGGACATGCATTTACCTCCGCTCGAGAGCGAAGGGTAACCCGCGCGGTTTGACGATGGTATGAGAGAGGAATGAAGGGCGCCTTCAGAAAGGCGAAAGCCCTCGCTGGGAGTCGAGGGCTTGGGGGGAGTGGGTCACACAGATCCAGCTGTGGGGACCCATTGTTTATCTGTGTACCAGAGCGGGCGACCGGACTCGAACCGGCGACGTCCAGCTTGGGAAGCTGGCATTCTACCACTGAATTACGCCCGCAGGGTTGCTCAGGAAATGTGCCCTGCGCCGCTTGACGGTGTCAACCCGTTAAGCCTGTTGAACCCCTACGGAGAGCCTACTCATACAGCAAGGCCTTGAGCTCCTCCGGAGTGAAAGGATTCTTGCCCGCCCGTAAGGCGTCCACCCACCGCTGGCGCCTGGCCCGCTGGCCCTGAGTTCGCTCATCGTTCTGCCTCTCGCTTAAAGATTTGTCGAGGAAGGATTGAAAGTCCTCGACGGCTTCGGCCGTATGTCCGGTCAGTGCTCTCGCCAACCCTCGACTGTCCAGGATCTGCCAGTTCTCCGGATACAGGGTCACCGCCTTCTCACACGCATCCAGCACCTCGCCCGCATGGCCGTAGAGACTCCCCCACCAGCACAACGAGTTCAAGTCAGTGGGAGAAATCTTGAGCTCAGGATCGAATTCCTGGGCCGCCTTGAACGCGGCGAGGGCTTGATCAATAGAACCGGTCCTGGCCATTCGGGTGCCTCCCTCGATCACCCGTTCGGCCACGTGGGCCCGCCCCTCCAAAGAGGAATCCAAGGCCACCGCGTGGCGGAACCTCACCAACGCGCTGTCCATGTTGGTACCGGCCCAAGCCTCCCCCTCACGGATTGGGGTCTCGGCTGCCAGGTGCCCCACTTCGACAGCAGGATCGAGACGCACCGTGGGGTCGAGGCTCCTGGCCCGCTCGAAATCGGCAACCGCCTCGGAGACATCCCCCGAGACCGCCAAACTCTTCGCCTTGACGACCAGCGCGCTTGCCGGTGAGGGACAGGGAGCGCTATGGGGGTAGCGAGCGCATTCCTCCACCGACAACGGGCGACCGACCCTCATCCAGGCGAGCCGCAGCAGATCGTCCGCGTTCACGGCGTACACCTTCACTGTCCCGTCGCCGTAGGACGTGGCTAGCCGTTTCCCATCTTTGCTGAACGAGGTTCCGGTTGCGTAGGAGTGTCCCCTGAGGGTAAACAGTTCGCGCCCGGAGGAAGCGTCCCAGACCCGGGTGGTCGAGTCGATCGCGGAGGTGGCGAGGCGCTTCCCATCGGGACTGAAGGTGACCCATTGCAGCCCACCGGTGTGACCAGACAACATCAGCAGGCGTTTGCCGGCCATGCCATCCCAAATGAGAACCAGGCCGTCGCGATCGCCCGTAGCAACGCGCCTCCCGTCGCTGCTGAAGGCGACGGACGTGACCCAATTATTCATGGTCAACGTCTGCACCAGGCGGCCAGAGTCCGCAGTCCAGATCCGTGCCGTGTTGTCTCTGCCTCCGGAGACCAGGTACTTCCCATCGCGGCTATAGGCTACCGCGAAGATGGCATCGGTGTGCTTGGCGAGGGTCAGGAGCGCCCGGCCAGAGTCGGCATCCCAAACAATCACCTTTGAGTCCCCTCCTCCGGTGACCACGCGCTTGCCGTCTGGGCTGAACGCTAATGCCTCCACCTGGGCGGTGTGGCCCTTGAGGGTGAGGAGTCTCCGCCCGGTGATTGCGTCCCAGATAATCGCCGTGGAATCCACGCTGCCGGTCGCCAAGCGACTTCCGTCAGGGCTGTAGCCGATGGCGAACGCCGCGAGAATCGCGCGGCCCATGGACTCGCTGTGTCCCTCCTTGTGTCCGAAGAGGGTGAGCAATAGCTGACCGGTCCGGCCATCCCAGACGCGCGGGTTGTCGCCGCCGGTCGCAAGCCGACGCCCATCCGGACTCACGGCCACGTGGGAAATCCATCCGTAATAGCCTTGCATCGACAGGTTCAGGATCTCGCGATTGGTGCTGACATCCCACACGCGGACTACCGAATCGCCCCCGGCGCTGGCAAGCAAATTTCCGTTGGGACTGAACGCGACCGCGTGCACCCAGCCCGTATGCCCCATGAGCCGGGCTATGACTCGTCCGCCGGTATCCCACACAACTACCGTCCGATCATAGCTGCCAGTCGCCAACCGGGTACCGTCCGGGCTGTAGGCCAGGCCGGACACGGAGTTGGTATGGCCGCCGAGGGTACGGGACGCGACCCCCGCTGCGCTGCCCAACAGGGTGACTTTGGCTGACATCCCTGACGCGGCGACCTGGTTACCCCAGGGATTGAAGGCTACGGTATAAACGGGGAGTTTCTCCGGGTTGTCCCAGGTCCAGGTGTTGGCCCCGGTCGAAAGGTTCCAGAGCTTCACGCTATTGCCGACCGCGGCGACGAGCTGCTTCCCGTCGGGGCTGAACCCCAGGTCGAAGATGTTCCCCGAGAGTGACGGTGTCTTGACGAGCTTCTTGCCTGTCGAATCGTAAAGCTGGATCACGTGGTTTCCGAGCGCGACCGCCAGTCGGGAGCCATCGGGGCTGAAGGCCAGGCCATACTGGACCTCGCCCGAATCTCCCGGGAGCGAGTAGAGTTTCTGACCGTCGGCGACATTCCAGACAGTCGTAGTGCCGGCGTAGTCGGTCGCCGCAAACCGTTTTCCGTTAGGGCTGAACCTGACGTGGTCGAACGCGTGGGGCCCCTTGACCGTCAAGGACTCGCGCGCGGTCCCCACGTTCCAGAGGATCACCGTGCTGTCGTTGCTGGTGGCTGCGAGGAGCCGACCATCGGGGCTGAACACCAAGCCGTTCACCCGCTGGCTATGTCCCCCAAGACTGACTTTGACCAGCGGAGCGGCCAGGGACTGATGCAGGGCATCCTCCACCTCGCCGGGAATGATCCGGTCCTTGTTGTAGACCTCGGCGGCAGCCTGAAGCGCCAGTAGTCCACCCAGTTCCGGGTCTTCATCGAGCGCTCGAATGGAATGAAAGGCGAGCGCCCGAGAAGTCGCCATGCGGGCGGCCCGGCGAGCCACGGCGCCCTGCCAGAGTGCCACCACTAACCCCGCCGCGACCAGGCCCAGAAAGACCCGAGTCCTGGTCAGTTGTCGCCGCCGCTGACGTTCCCGTTCCGCGACCTCATCGTCCCTCGCGATCCGGCTCTTTTCGAGGAAATCGGAGGCTGCGTCGAAGTTGGTATCGTAGGTGCGCGCCCAGGCCTCGGTCGGCCCGGCCCGCTTCCACCACTCGAGCCAGAGCTGGAGATCCGGATCGTGCCAGAGGCCCGCCTGCCCAGCCTGATGGAGCGTCGCCGTCTCTGACAGGCGGCGATACATCCGGGCCGACTCGGTCTCCGTATCCACCCAGCCCCGCAAGCGGGTCCAGCCCCGGATCAGGCTCTCGTGGGAGATATCGATGATCGATTCCGGGCCGAGCGCGGTGTGGTCGGGCGGCATCAGGAACGCCCGACCCTGGCCGCGGAAGGTGTCGATCGTATGGACCACCTCGGCTTCCGGAGCCTCGGCGACCGCGCAAAGCTCGGCGAGGGTGGTGGGTCGGCGAGTCTCCCGGTTGTCCTGCCCTCGCTCGGTCAGGCGGCGGAACATCCTCTCGGCGATCCGCCGGCTAGCCTCGTCTCCGAGCTCGGCGTAGGCCTCATCGGCGTGCCGTGAGAGGGCCTCGGACATCCCGCCGGTCGCCTCGTAGTGCACCAGGTCGATCGGTTCCCCCGGAGCGGCGTTCTGAGTCCAGTGGTCCCAGGTACGCATCAGCGCGTGCTGGAGGATGGGGAGCTGGTCCGGATTGTCTCCGACGTCGTTGAGCAGCCGATTGACCAGCCGGGGGGTGATCTCGCCGCCGCCCACCGCCACCGGGCCGGTGATCGCGAGCTTGCGCTCGTCCCGGGTCATCCGCGGGATCAGGTACTGGCCACGATTGATGGTCTCGGGGAGGTCCCGGAACTGGGAGCAGTCTCCCAGGTAATCCGAGCGCATCGTGATGATGACGAAGATCGGGACTTCGCGCTGGCTGGTGGCCTCGAGGAGCAGCTTGACGAAGGCGGCCGCCTCGTCGGCGTGCTCTGACGTGCGCCGGAACCGGAAGATCTCTTCGAACTGGTCCACTACGACCAGGAGATTCGCTTTCGCACCGAGCCTCGCTTCGGCCACCGTCTCGATCAGGCCGAGGGCGCCGCGCCGGAGCATCGCTTCGGTCACGGTGACCACCACGGGGTCCGGCTCCTCGTCGCGGAGGACGCCGGGCTCATTGAGCGCCCGGGCGAGGTTCCCCATGGGATTCCCACCGGGGCGGCAGACCGCCACCCGCCACCCCGACCCGGCGCTCCGCAACACGCCGCCGTAGAGCGACGGGAGCAGCCCGGCTCGCACCAGGGACGACTTTCCGCTGCCGCTGGAGCCGACTACGGCCACGAAGCGATTCTCCTGCAGCCGCCTCAGGAGTTCATCGCTTTGGCCAGCCCTGCCGAAGAAGAGATGGGACTCGTTCGACTCGAACGGTCGAAGACCTGGGAAGGGATTCCCCCGCGCGTCCGGGCCTGTCACTTGGCGGTTCCGCCGCCTTTCACCTGCCCGACAAATGGCTTCAGTGACTCAGGGTCGAAGTCCGCCGCCTGCTTGATCACGGTCGCGTCGTGGGTCCGATAGCGTTGCTTCCAGGGCTTGTCCGGTGGAGCCAGGAAGACACCCTTGGCCGTCATGGGTCGCTCCCGACCGTAGCCGGGGGCCTTACGGAGCTCGGTGAGCTGAACGTTCAACCAGGCGTCGGCGGCCTGGCCAGCGTAGATCAGCGCCGCGTCGCAGGTGCGCAACTTCTCCTCGTGGTCCTTGCGGATGGTGGCCGGATCCCCTTCTTCCGCGGGCAGCAGGAGCTCGCACCCGGAATCGAACAGGAAGTCCTCCACGGCTCTGGCTGCATCCGCGTCCTGCGCCTCCCGGATCAGGTAGACCAGGGGAGGCCCTTCGCTGCGCGCCGCCGGTTCGGGCTTCGTGCCGGCCTCCCGGAGCTTGTCCTGGATCACGGTCTTCAATTCTTCGACCGGCGTCTGGAGAAAGGCAGCGCTGCCGGGATCGTGGCTTAGAGCGTCGAGATAGCTGCGTTGCTTCTCATCGGTGACCGGCATCTCGCGCGGCATCCAGATGATCCGCCCGAAGCCGGCGCCGCGTTCGCCGGCCAAGTCGTTTTGACGCTGCACTGCCTCCTGGTACTCGGTGCCCATGAGGTGAATGGACAGCACGGCATCCTTGAGCTGCTCTCGCACCAGGCTGTCCAGCCCGGGACCGGTTGAGGGAAGCTCGCGATCGGGGACGACTCTGTTCCCGCGTTGCTCCAATTCGCGGCGGATCGCGTCCCGCACCTGCTTGAGATCGTCGCTGGTGGTGGCCAGGTAGATCGTCGGCCCGGTCCGGGGAACGACCTTCTTGACGACTTCCGCGCTGGTGGTTCGAAAGGCCTCGAGGAGCTGTTCGATCTGATAGGCCAGATCGTTGACCTTCTGCACGAAGTTGAGTTTGGCGGCATCGCCGAACTCGAAGCCGAATTCCCTGGGCGCATTGCTCCTGGGATCCCGATCGTAGAAGTCGTAGCCGAGCAGTCCCTGCAGGGCCTGGGGATGGCGCTCGATGGGGACCGGAAGCTTCACCACCTTGAAGATCCGGGCCTGGTTCCCGACCTGCACTCCGCCGGTCGATTCGGCCGCCTGACAGAAGATCTGAAGCTCCTTGAGGCACCACTCGGAATTGGTGTAACGCGGCGTGACTATCGAGACCAAGATGGCGGTGCGCTGGAGCTCAGCCGGGAGGACCTGATCGAAGTAGTCGTTGCCCTTGAGCGCCGGATCGCGCCAGACCTTGGGTTCGGTGCCCAGCAGTCCGGTGAGTCGGGTTTCCAGGGTCTTATGGAAACTGTCGATCCACCCCTTCTGGCCTTCGGTCAGGGGTTCGTTGTCGACGTGAGCGTAACTGATGAAGATGTCGTGGTCGAAACCGGGCAGGTAACCCATCCAGCCCCTCTTCAATTGTGAGATCGGCGAGGCGAGAAGTTGTGACTCCCCAGGAGCCGTTGTCAAGGCAAGGCTGAGACCGCCGGGATGCTCTGGACAGCCTGCCTGCCGGAGGAGAGATTAGCCGGTCCCTCCATCCCGAACGCATGCCGTCACCACTGCCCGACGCGTATCACCCCGCGCCGCTCGATGTATCGAGCGTCGAGCTCGATCCTCAGGTCTCCGAGCTCTCCGAGCTGCTGGCGCGCCACGTCCACGACGTGTGGGCGCGCGCCCGATTCGCGGAGGGATGGAGCTACGGCGCCACTCGGGACGACTCCCGGAAGACACACCCGTGCCTGGTGTCCTACGATGCGCTGCCCGACTCGGAGCGGGAGTACGACCGCCACACGGTCCGCGGCACTCTCAAGGCGGTGTTGGCGCTCGGCTATCGCCTGGTTGCTCCTGCCACTTCAGCGGAACTCGGGGAATCGGCAAGCGACGAACGCACCGCCGCCATTCTCCAGCAGCTTCAGGGTCCCCCTTCCCCAGACCTCCAGTCGCTGGTCGAGCTCTGGCGTGCGCACACCGAAGACCGCTGGGCCCCGTATCCCGAGATGTACCGCCGGCTGGCGAGCCGCCTGGTGGAACGGGGCTCGCCGCTTCTGGCCAACGATGCGGCCTCGGAAGGCCTCCGGTACTGGAAGAGTGACGTGCGCCTGCGCCAACTGGAGGCGTTGGCCCTCGCCAAGAGCGGGGCCCCCGGCCGCGCCAACGCCATCCTGATGGAACTCAAGCGCGAGGGGCATCTGGACGCGGAGACGCTCGGCATCCTGGCACGGACTCACAAGGACCTCGCCGAAGCCGCTTCGGAACCGGGGGAGCGAACCCGTCAGTGGAACCTGGCGCACGAGGTCTACTTCGAGGGTTTCCGCCTGACCGGGTCGAGTTATCCGGGCGTCAACGCCGCCACCACGGCCCTGCTCCTTGGCAAGCGAGAGTTGGCCATGGACCTGGCCCGCCAGACACAGGACGCCTGCAGGAAGGAATACGAAGACCTCTGCCGCAGCAGCGGAGACGTCTACTACGCCCTTGCTACCCTGGGCGAGGCGGCACTGATTCTGGGAGATGAGGCCGAGGCGGAGCGCTGGTACCGCGAGGCGATCGCGGTGGGCCAGGGTCGACTGGGTGACCTCTCGAGCACCAGGCGTAATGCCCGGCTGATCGCGCAGGCCACCGGGCGCCCAGCCGCGTTCCTCGAGACGTTGTTCCGGGTCCCTCGAGTCGTGGTCTTCGCCGGGCATATGGTCGATCGGCCCGACCGTCCTTCTCCCCGATTTCCTCCCGAAGCCGAGCCAGCGGTGAAGGCGGCCATCGCCGAGCGGGTGGCTCGTTTGGACGCGGGGTTCGGCTATTCGTCAGCCGCGTGCGGGGCGGATATTCTGTTCCTCGAGGCCATCGGGGCCCGGCAGGGCCGGACCAACGTGGTCCTGCCATATGCCAGGCAACAGTTCGTGGAGGACAGCGTGGCGGTCGTGCCTGGAGGAGATTGGGAAACCCGCTTCGCGCGAGCACTGGAGGCCGGCTCAGAGGTGGTAGTAGCAACGGCTCAGCGCTTCGCCTCCGGGGCGGTGTTCTACGAATACGCCAATCTCCTGCTCCTGGGACTGGCCTCCCTGCACGCGAAGATGCTGGATACCGAGCTGGTCCCCCTGGTCCTCTGGGATGGGGCGACGGGCGACGGCGCCGGAGGGACGGCCACCATCGTGGAGCAATGGCGCCGGTTCGGCTATCAGGTCGAGGTGATCGACCTGCGGAAGGTGGTTGGCGGGCCGTCTTCGACTCCCGCCGTGGCACCCGGCGCCAGGGTCGCTGGAGACAACGGTCTCGAAGCGCGGATCATGGCCGTGATCTTCGCGGACGTGGTGCACTTCAGCTCCATGGGCGACCTCGAGATCAAACCGTTCGTGGATCATTTCCTGGGGGCGGTTGCCGACCTGATCTCCGGCTCCGATCATGCCCCGGTGGTGGGCAATACCTGGGGAGACGGGCTCTACTTCGTCTTCAACTCCGTCCGCGACGCCGGGCTCTTCGCCCTGGATCTCTGCGAGCTCATGGCCAGAACCGACTGGGCCGCCAAGGGCCTGCGGCCCGACTTGAACCTCCGGGTTGCCCTCCACGCCGGGCCGCTGCTCTCCTGTACCGATCCCATCCTCAAGCAACGCACCTTCACCGGGAAACATGTGGTCCCGGCAGCGCGGTTGGAGCCGGTCACTCCCCCGGGAATGGCCTACGCCAGCCGGGAATTCGCGGCCCTGGCCGCCGCCGAACGCGTCACCGAGTTCTCCTGCCAGCCGGTCGGACGCCTCGGACTCGCCAAGCACGCCGGCACGATTCCGGTCTACGTCCTCTCCCGCACCGCCTCTCCCGTATCGAGGAGTTGAATCACATGCCCCGTACCGCAACCGCCCTGGAACAGGCTGAGGTCGACTCGGCGACCGGCAAGGGAATCCGGATCCTGGTGGTCGACTCCGGGGTGGAGACCTCGCATCCCGCGCTTAAAGGCTCCCGGATCCCAACCTGGCAGTTGACCCAGACGACCAGCGGAGGGTTCAGTGTGGTTCAGGAGCAGGGCGTGGACATGTTCGGACACGGTACCGCGGTGGCCTGGATTCTCCACGAATTCGCTCCCGAGGCCACGGTCGAAAGCCTCCGGGTACTCGGCGGCGACCTGCGCACCTCCTCCCAACGGGTTCTGGCCGGTCTCGACTGGGCCATCAACCAGAAGTTCGGGATCATCAACTGCAGTTTCGGGACGCCGAACCTGCAATTCCTCGAGGGCTACAAGCGCGTGGTCGATCGGGCGTTCACCGAGAACGTGCTGGTGGTCTCCGCCTGCAACAACTTCGACTTCAAGAAGATGGAGTTGCCCGGGTTCTTCCCCACGGTGATCTCGACCGACTACGGCAAGCTGGACGCGCTGGCCATTCGACGCCGCCTCGGGTCCATGGTGGAATTCGTGGCGCGCGGCGAGAACATCCGGGTGCCCTGGAAGGATGGCCAGTACGTGATCGAGATCGGGAGCAGCTTCGCGGCGCCTCACGTGGCAGCGATGGTCGCGCGGATCCGGCAGCTCCGGCCCGACTGGAACGCCTGCGAGGTAAAGGCCGCTCTCTACGGGATGGCGCCCGCCTGGAAGCCGCCCGGGGATTCGCCGAAGGGAAAGCGGACCAAGGGCTGACCCCCCCCACCCCCTTCTCCCCGAATGGCGGCTCGAACGCTATATTGTCCGCCCCCCGGATTCCGGCCCCCGGGTGATGCCGTCGGTAAGAGGCAGCTTCACCCTGCGGGAACCGATCCGGAGGACCCTGTGTCCAATTGATCGAGGCCAGTAGCCTCGGGGCGACCGACCCTGGCGCCCTACGATGGAGGGTGGTCAACGCCCTCCGGACGCGAACCGAGGCCCGGAACCGGACCCCAGGTGTTCGTCGTCACACCATTCATGACCGGCGATCAAATCAGCCGGAGCGAGGAGATTCATGGCCACCGCAGCCAAGAAGGCGCCCCAAAAACTCGATACCGTCTTCCTGACGGGCCCCGGAGGAATGGTTTACGAATTCCCCCGCGCCGTCGCCGAGAAGCACCTCCTCAGCCTGACTCGCCTGGCAGAGCTCGGCCATTCGCCGGTGACCCCGTACGGGACGAAGACGCCCGATAGCGCGAAGTCGGGACCGGTGGGTGGGGGCGAAAGCGGCGGGGACGTGGAAGGCCGCCACCTGGCGCTCAACATCTACGGCGACTGGGTGTGGCACAGCAACTATCTCTACGGGACCTTCCTGGCCGTCGACGGCTGG
>Ga0210139_1000087_pt1 | contig 15690 bp, 19 predicted proteins | sample Browns_TuleB_D2_FD_184855 | JGI IMG/M metagenome (GOLD analysis project Ga0210139, IMG submission 184855) | Wetland microbial communities from San Francisco Bay, California, USA, that impact long-term carbon sequestration - Browns_TuleB_D2 (SPAdes) | ecosystem: Environmental > Aquatic > Marine >... | reverse complement strand
GAGTTGTTCAAGCCGTTCATTTTCCAGAAGCTGGAAGAAACGGGCGCATCCGATACCATCAAGCGTTCCAAGGAAATGGTGGAACAGGAAGAACCGATCGTATGGGAGGTTCTGGAAGACGTAATTCGGGATCACCCCGTGCTTTTGAATCGCGCACCTACGCTCCATCGGTTGGGAATCCAGGCGTTCCAGCCGGTACTTGTGGATGGGAAAGCTATCAAGATTCATCCGCTCGTGTGTGCCGCGTTCAACGCAGATTTTGACGGTGATCAAATGGCGGTTCATGTTCCGTTGTCGGTTGCTTCTCAAATTGAGGCAGGGGTTCTGATGATCGCAACCAACAACCTGCTTTCACCGGCTCACGGTTCCCCACTGGCAGTTCCGAGCCAGGACATGGTTCTCGGGATCTACTATCTGACGAACGAAAAGGAATTCGATACAAGCTTGCCGAAAAAAATTAAATCGTACGGGACTGAAGAAGAAGTGATTCTCGCATACGAAAACGGATTGGCAAGAACCCATGAGGCTATCGATCTGCGCGTCAGAAATCGTCAGTACATCAATCTGCTGAATAACGATCAGGATGTGCTGCACGCGGATATCATGGAAGCGGATGAGAAAGGTGTGCGTCTTCGCACAACCGTAGGCCGTGTCATCTTCAATAACCACCTGCCTTCTCATGTTCCGTTTATGAATGGAACTTTGAAAAAGAAAGGGTTGGCGCAGCTTGTCCATTACTGCTTTCTCAATGAAGGAAATCAGGCAACCGTAGAAATGCTGGATGCATTGAAGGAACTGGGATTCCTGTATGCAACGAAGGCGGGAATTTCCATCGGTATCGAAGATCTTGAAATCCCGACTGCAAAAAATGCGCTCGTGTCTTCGGCACATAGAGAAGTTGGCGCCGTTGAACAACAGTACCTTGAAGGTGCTATCACGAAAGGTGAAAAGTACAACAAGGTTGTCGATATCTGGACGAACGTCACAGAGAAAATTGCAATCGAAATGTTCACAGGAATGAAACGCGGGAAGGGAACTGAGTTCAACTCGATTTATCTGATGGCGGATTCGGGAGCACGGGGAAGCTCGTTGCAGATTCGTCAGCTCGCCGGGATGCGGGGATTGATGGCAAAACCTTCGGGCGAGATCATTGAAACTCCCATTACAACGAATTTCCGTGAAGGACTAAGCGTGTTGCAGTACTTCATTTCTACTCACGGCGCGCGAAAGGGTCTTGCTGACACTGCTCTGAAGACTGCTGATTCCGGATACCTCACCCGCCGTTTGGTGGACGTGGCTCAAGACGTCATCATCAATGAGCAGGACTGCGGCACGATAAAAGGTATTTACGTCGGCGCGATCGTTGAGGGTGGTGAAATCATTGAACCCTTACGGGACCGTATCGTAGGTCGTGTTGCGCAGGAAAACGTGCGCGATCCCTTCACCGGTGAAATGTACTGCGGAATGAACCGGGAAATCGATGAAGAAGTTGCCAGCAACATCCAGAATGCGGGCATTGAGCGTGTGAAGATCCGTTCTGTTCTGACTTGCGAATCACGACGCGGCACTTGCATTATGTGCTACGGACGAAATCTCGCTACCGGTCATCTTGCCGAACTAGGCGAAGCTGTAGGAATCCTGGCAGCACAATCCATCGGAGAGCCCGGCACGCAGTTGACCATGAGGACATTCCACATCGGCGGAACCGCAAGCAGAATCGTGGAACAGTCCGTTCTGGAATCACGAACCAATGGTATTGTGCGCTTCCGCCATCTGCAGACTGTGCGGAACAAAGCCGGTGTGCTCGTAGTCATGAACCGTAACGGTTCGATCGTTATTCAGGATGAAGAAGGCCGCGATCGTGAAAAATATTCCATCGTATACGGTGCAAAGTTGAAAGTTGCTGAAGGGCAGACGATCAACAAAGGACAGGTTTTCGCGGAATGGGATCCGTACTCCAACGTAATTCTGTCGGATGAAGATGGAACCATCGAGTACAAAGACATTGTGACCGGCGTTACCATTCATGAGGAAGTGGATGAGGTATCCGGACACCGTCAGAACGTGATTGTCGAATCACCGGATGAAAAAATGCAACCGACCATCGTGATTCGCAATCAAGAAGGCAAGATCACACAGAAGTACCCGATGCCGTCGCGGGCTCACCTGGTTGTGAAGGATAAGGATTCCATTCATCCGGGCGACATCCTTGCTAAGATTCCGCGAGAAACTACGAAAACAAAGGACATCACGGGCGGTCTTCCGCGCGTTATCGAGTTGTTCGAAGCACGGCGTCCAAAAGAGCCGGCTGTAATTACAGAAATCGACGGAGTCGTCAAGTATGGCGGTATCGTCAAAGGTCAGCGCAAGATCATTGTTCAAGGCGAGAACGAACAGCGCGAATATTCTATTCCCCGCGGTTCGAATATCAGCGTTCGTGAAAACGAACGCGTTCGCGCGGGACAATCTCTCATGGACGGTCCGATCAATCCCCATGATATTTTGTCGGTCATGGGTGAAGACGAATTGCAGAAGTACCTGGTAAACGAAATTCAACAGGTCTACCGTCTGCAGAACGTCACGATCAATGACAAGCACATCGAAGTAATTTCACGACAGATGATGCGCTGGGTCCGTGTGGAAGATGTCGGCGAGACGGAATTCCTCTACGATGAGATCGTGGACAGATTTCTGTTCCAGGAAGAGAACGATCGGGTGCGAGCTGAAGGCGGACATCCGGCGAAAGGGAAACCGGTTCTGCTCGGGATTACCAAAGCATCTCTGAGTACCGAGAGCTTCATCTCTGCAGCTTCGTTCCAGGAAACGACGCGCGTACTCACAGAAGCCAGCATTCAGGGAAGCGAAGATTTCTTGCGCGGCCTGAAGGAGAACGTAATCATGGGACGTCTGATTCCTGCGGGAACCGGCATGCCGGTTTATCGTTCCGTGCGAATTCCGGACGATCCTACGATCCCGGAATTTGGTCTGCCTTCGTCCGAAGAACATGAGCCCGAAGGCGCAATTGTTACTTCGGTCAAAGAACAGCTCGGCTGGACAGACGAAGAATAGAGCTTGTAAGGGCGCAGCATTTGTAGTTGTTGCAAATGCTGCGCCTTAGAGCTTCAAATCAGCGCCGGACATTCGCAAAAAACGTGAATGCGCGCCCCCTGCGGTTTCTCAAAGAAATTCCTCCCGGACTGCAACCAAGTTACAATAGGGCCGTATTGGAGGTCCATGCGTGGAACATTACTATCACCAGACTGATCTGGCAAAATTCTCCGATATGGGGAAAGACAGTCCTGAACTATGGGACAAGTTTCTAAACTGGTACAACGGGGTTTTTGCAGAGGGCGCGCTGACCGAACGTGAAAAGTCTTTGATTGCGCTTGCGGTTGCGCACACAGTGCAGTGCCCCTATTGTATTGATGCGTATACGAATTCGTGCCTGGAAAAAGGCTCGAATATTGAGCAAATGACCGAAGCCGTGCACGTTGCCGCGGCAATCCGCGGCGGAGCATCGCTGGTGCACGGGGTTCAAATGCGCAATATCGTTGAAAAGACACAAATGTAAATATGCATGCTGGTTTGACATCGCTGAAACGAAGACATTCCTCGCTGGCTTCCGGTGAGGAACAGGTTCGAGTTCTCGAGACGGTACAGGGGATTCCCTCGTTTGAATCCAAACTGCAGGCTGCCGGCTTTCCCGCTTTGCGACCCAGCGGGATAGAAATTTTTCAGATCAATGTTGGAAAATTGTGCAATCAAACCTGCGCCCATTGTCATGTCGATGCAGGGCCTGACCGCGAAGAAAGCATGTCCCGCGAGACGATGGAACTCTGTCTTGCCGCGCTCGCCGGAACTTCGATTCCGAAAGTCGATATTACCGGCGGCGCTCCGGAACTTAATCCGAACTTTCGATGGCTGGTTCAACAGGTTCGTGGATTAGGACGGCAAGTTATAGACCGTTGCAACCTCTCCGTGCTTTTGATTCAGGGACAGGCCGGCCTCGCCGAATTCCTCGCCGAATATGGTGTTGAGATCATTTGTTCATTGCCCTATTTTCAGGAGCGGGAAACCGATCGCCAGAGAGGAGCCGGGGTGTTTGAAAAGTCGATTCAAGCACTGCAATTGTTGAATCGGATCGGCTACGGAAGAAAAGGGTCCCCGCTGAGTTTGAATCTTGTTTACAATCCGGTTGGCGCTTTCCTGCCCGGCTCCCAAAAGGGCATAGAGGCGGAATTCAGACGTAACCTCGAGAAAAAATACGGTATTGAATTCCATCACCTGTACTGCATTACCAACATGCCGATCAGCCGTTTTCTCGAATTCCTCCTGATGTCTGGAAACTACGAGAAATACATGCAAAAACTCGTTCAGGCTTTTAATCCTGCCGCAGTCGAAGGCGTGATGTGCCGGAATACCATCTCAGTCGGATGGGATGGTACCATCTATGACTGTGATTTCAATCAGATGCTGGATTTGCCCGTTTCTTACTCATCCGCAATGCATATTTCTCAGTTCAGCCTGGCAAAATTGAATTCTCGGCCGATTGTCACCGGTCGCCATTGCTTCGGATGCACGGCGGGCGCGGGTTCCAGTTGTGCCGGATCAATTACTTGAACGGGCTCCCGCCAAGTTCAAATTAGATGTTGACACCGAACGTCGATTTTCTTATAATTCTTCCGTTTCCCGCGTAAGTGGGGATAGTGTTGCCTTAGACAGTTTGGAAGCTGCGTGTAGACCTGAGCCCCTTCGCACAGGGAGAAGTGGTTTCCGAATGAAAATTCAGGCTTTTGGAATTTAGGAAAGGAGTTTACTTTGCCAACAATTAGTCAGTTGGTTTCTCAAGGGAGGAAGAGAGTTCGGGAAAAATCGGAAAGCCCTGCTTTACAGGGATCGCCGCAGAAGCGAGGAGTTTGCGTGCGTGTATACACAACGACTCCCAAGAAGCCCAATTCAGCTCTGCGGAAAGTAGCACGTGTCCGACTGACAAACGGGTATGAAATAACAACCTACATACCAGGAATTGGGCATAACCTCCAGGAACACTCCATAGTTTTAGTACGCGGCGGTAGAGTTAAGGATCTGCCGGGCGTTCGGTATCATATCGTGCGCGGCACTCTGGATGCGTCCGGTGTTGCAGACCGGAAGAAATCGCGTTCCAAGTACGGCGCCAAACGACCTAAAGCCTGAGGCGTGCTGATAATACGCCTTAAATAACAGTCAGATTCGTTCGTTTAACGTTCGGATGAGCACCGGGTTATCTGTGTTCATCTGCGGTTCGAACTAAAAGGAGAATTGCCGTGCCGAGACGAGGCCAGATAAAGCAAAGGGAAATACTTCCTGATCCGGTTTTTCAAAGTGTGCTTGTTCATAAATTCATCAATGGTTTGTTGAGACAGGGAAAGAAATCTACCGCGAGCCGTGTGTTTTATCACACCCTGGACATCATCGGAAAGAAAACCAATGACGAGCCGTTGAAGGTATTCAAACAGGCGATTGAAAACGTAAAACCGGTTTTGGAAGTGCGTTCCAAACGAGTCGGCGGCGCGAACTATCAGATTCCTATTGAAGTGCCCTCCAATCGCCGAATTGCTCTGAGCATTCGCTGGATTGTGGGCGCGGCAAAGAGCCGTAGTGAAAAGAGTCTGGAAGAAAAATTGGCCGGGGAACTGATTGAAGCCGCCAATAACCGCGGATCGGCAGTGAAAAAGAAGGAAGACACACACAGAATGGCGGATGCGAATAAGGCTTTCGCCCATCTGCGCTGGTAAAGGAATTCAACACAGAGGGCACAGAGGGCACAGAGCAAAAAACTTGAGTTTATCTCCGTGGTCTCTGTGACCTCTGTGTTGAAAAAAGAGTTATGGCGAGACAAGTACCATTATCAAAAATTAGAAACATCGGGATCATGGCCCATATCGATGCTGGTAAGACCACGACTACGGAGCGAATTTTGTTTTATACCGGGATGACGCATCGTATCGGTGAAGTCGATGAAGGAACTGCGACGATGGACTGGATGGAGCAGGAAAGAGAGCGCGGAATTACCATTACCTCCGCGGCGACTACTGCTTCCTGGCGAGAGCATCGTGTCAACATCATCGACACCCCGGGTCACGTAGATTTTACCGTTGAGGTGGAACGCAGTCTCCGTGTGCTCGATGGAGCGGTTGCCGTTTTCTGTGGTGTTGCCGGCGTCCAGCCGCAGTCAGAAACCGTTTGGAGACAAGCGGACAAGTACAAAGTCCCGCGCATATCTTTTATTAACAAGCTGGATCGCTCCGGGGCCGATTTCAATCGCGCCGTGGCATCCATGCGCGAAAGATTGGGAGCCGTTGCAATTCCGATCCAGATTCCGCTCGGTCTCGAAGACAAATTCCGCGGTGTCATCGATCTTGTTGAACAAAAGGCATACGTCTATCTGGATGAGACTCTGGGCGCCGAGTACCGCGTGGAAGAAATTCCTGATGAATTCAAGGAAGAAGCCCGGAAACTCCGATCCGAAATGATCGAAAAAGTCGCCGAACTCGATGATGAGTTGCTTCATAAATATGTCGCCGAAGATCCGATTAGCAATGATGAATTCCGCGCAGCGCTTCGCCGCGCAACAATTTTAAGCAAATGTACCCCCGTAATCTGCGGATCCGCATTCAAAAACAAAGGCGTTCAGCCACTCCTGGATTCGGTGATTTATTATCTGCCTGCGCCAACGGACGTTCCTCCAATGCACGGGATCAATCCCAATACAAAGATGGAAGAAGTCCGGAAAGCATCCGATGAGGAACCTTTTGCGGGTCTTGTCTTCAAGATTATGACCGATCCTTATGTCGGACAACTCGCATTTTTCCGCGTTTATTCAGGTGTCTTGAAAACCGCTTCCAGCGTATACGTATCGGGCCGTGATCGTGATGAAAGAATCGGTCGAATCGTGAAAATGCACGCAATCAAGCGCGAAGAAGTGGAAGAAGTCTACGCAGGCGATATCGCTGCAGCCGTGGGTCTAAAGAACGTTACCACGGGCGACACCATCTGTTCTAAAAAAGATCCGATCCTGCTGGAATCGATGGAATTCCCGGCTCCGGTTATTAGCGTTGCGATTGAGCCAAAAACAAAAGCAGATTCTGAAAAACTTGGAACTGCGCTGAACAAACTCAGCCAGGAAGATCCTTCCTTCAAAGTGGCTGTCGACAAGGAAACGGGTCAGACAATCATTTCTGGAATGGGTGAACTTCATTTGGAAATCCTGGTGGACCGAATGATGCGCGAGTTCGGTGTGCAATCGAATGTCGGCAAGCCCCAGGTTGCGTATAAAGAGACCATCAAACGCGCAGCACAGGGTGAAGGCAAATACATTCGCCAAACGGGCGGTCATGGGCAATACGGGCATGCCCGCATCAAAATTGAGCCTCTACCGCCAGGGACAGGATTTCATTTCGTGAATGAAATCAAAGGCGGTTCGATTCCACGCGAATTTATCAAGCCGATTGAAGAAGGTGTCCATGAAGCTATGGAAGGTGGAATTCTTGCCGGCTATCCCATGGATGACATCAAGGTCGTTTTGTACGATGGAACTTCCCACGACGTGGATTCATCGGAACTCGCGTATAAAATAGCCGGATCAATGGCTTTCAAAGATGCAGCAGACCGGGCCAATCCGGCTTTGCTGGAACCGATCATGAAAGTGGAAATTGTTGTTCCTGAAGAATACATGGGAGAAGTCATTGGCGATTTGAACGGACGACGCGGCAAAATCGAAACGATTCAAACACCGCGCGCCGGAGTTCGAGTCATCGGCGCTCATGTGCCGCTATCGGATATGTTTGGTTATGCGACCGACATGCGCTCATTAACGCAGGGCCGCGCAGTTTATTCAATGCACTTTTTCCGCTATGAAGAGGCTCCTAAAAATATTCAGGAGGAAATCATAGCAAAGTTCAAAGGCAAGTAATGATGAAGCATTTCATGTTTCAAGTTGCAGGGTTTAAGGTGTCGATGGATACCTTTTTAACCCTGGAACCTGAAACTTTGAACACTCGAAGAGCACGGAGGTAAGACACAATGGCTAAACAGAAATTTGATCGTACGAAGCCACATTTGAATATCGGTACGATCGGTCACGTTGATCATGGAAAAACAACTCTCACGGCGGCGATTACGAAAGTCCTTTCGCTCGCAAACCCGAAGGTGTCTTTCCGGTCGTTTGATTCGATCGACAAGGCTCCTGAGGAAAAAGAGCGCGGAATCACGATCGCAATTGCGCACGTAGAGTACGAAACCGAAAACCGTCATTATGCTCACGTCGACTGCCCGGGCCATGCTGATTACATCAAGAACATGATTACCGGTGCAGCCCAGATGGATGGAGCCATTCTGGTTGTCTCCGCTGCGGATGGTCCGATGCCTCAAACTCGTGAACACATCCTGCTGGCGCGCCAGGTCGGCGTTCCTTTCATCGTTGTTTTCATGAATAAAGTGGATATGGTCGATGATCCCGAATTGCTGGATCTTGTCGAACTGGAAGTTCGCGAGTTGCTCAGCAAGTACGAATTCCCCGGCGACGCTATCCCTGTGGTTCGCGGATCTGCTTTGAACGCGTTAAACAACGGCACAGGCAAACGTGATGATGACGCATCCAAATGCGTTTTTGAGTTGATGGAGGCAGTTGATAAGTACATTCCTCTGCCGACACGCGCAGTGGATAAGCCGTTCCTGATGCCGATCGAAGACATTTTTACGATTTCCGGACGCGGAACGGTCGTTACGGGTCGTATAGAACGCGGCACGGTGAAGGTGGAAGACGAAATCGAAATCGTGGGAATGAAACCTACTGTTGCCCGCGTTGTGACCGGTATCGAAATGTTCAACAAAGAACTGGATTCCGGTATGGCAGGAGATAACGTCGGTATCCTCCTTCGAGGTACGAAAAAGGAAGATGTGGAACGTGGTCAGGTTCTGGCAGCAAAAGGCTCGATCACGCCTCATAGAAAGTTCAAGGGCCAGGTTTACATCCTGACCAAAGAAGAAGGTGGACGTCATACTCCATTTGTTGCCGGATATCGTCCGCAATTCTACTTCCGTACGACTGATGTTACAGGTGTTGTAACTCTGCCCGCGGGAGTCGAAATCGTGATGCCGGGCGATAACGTGACATTCGAAATCGAATTGATCGTGCCCATCGCGATGGAGAAAGGACTTCGATTTGCAATCCGCGAAGGCGGGAGAACGGTCGGAGCGGGAACAGTAACCGAGATCGTTGAATAAGCGGAGAAAATGATGACCAGAGAACGAGTGCGGATCCGTCTGAAAGCTTTTGATCATCGCTTGCTGGACCAGGCAAGCAAAGACATCGTTAGCACCGCGAAGCGAACAGGTGCCCAGGTAGCTGGTCCCATTCCCTTGCCTACAATGATCAATCGCTTCACGGTACTGCGCTCTCCGCACGTAGACAAGAAAAGTCGAGAGCAGTTCGAGATCCGTACGCACAAGAGAATCATCGATATTCTTGCGCCGACGCCTCAAACGATCGATGCGCTCAGTAAATTGCAGCTTGCTGCCGGCGTAGATGTGGAAATTCAGGCGGTGATGGGCAGTAAATAGCGCAGTCTTCTTGTCAGTGAGAAATCGTCGCCGGAAAGCGACGGTAATAGAGGAACTAATATGATAAACGGTTTGATCGGAAAAAAGCTGGGGATGACTCAGGTCTTCAGTTCTGATGGCCGGGTTTTACCTGTAACCATTCTGCAAGTCGGACCTTGTCTAGTCACACAAGTGAAGACGAAAGACCGGGACGGATATTCGGCCGTGCAGTTGGGTTTTGTTGAACCGACATCCAGCAAACGGGTCACAAAAGCGTTGTTGAAGCATTTTGAAAAGGCCAGCGTACCTCCGTTGCGCTATTTACGTGAGTTTTCGATTCAAGATGACAAGGCTGATATTCAGCCCGGACATCGCTTCAAAGTTGATCTGTTTGAGGGGCAGAAGACGGTTGACATTTCCGGCGTCAGTAGAGGTAAAGGTTTTGCCGGTGTTATTAAACGCCACCACTTCCGGGGCGGCGCCGCAACGCATGGATCGATGTTTCACAGGGCTCCCGGTTCTATCGGTGGCTCTTCGTTTCCTTCACGCGTCTTTCCTGGGATGCGCGCGGCCGGTCAGATGGGCAACCAGCAGGTCACAATGCGGAACCTCACGGTTGTAGAAATTGACCCGGAAAATAATCTGATGCTGGTTCAGGGCGCTGTTCCTGGCGTTACCGGAAGCTACATCGTTATTCGAAAACCCAAATCGGGACATGGAGCGAAATCGACGCACAAGAAATGATTTGGAGGGTGGGCCTTCCTTGCCCGCCATTGAGGCAGTTATGGAAATTAACGTCATCAACATGAAAAATGAACCGGTAGAAAAACTGGAATTGCCGGAAATTATTGCTTCCGCGGAAGCAAACCCGCCTCTCGTTTATGAACTGGTTCGACAGTATCTGGCCGGCGGCAGACAGGGCACTCATGCGACAAAAACTCGCGGACTCGTCAGCGGGAGCGGTCGCAAGCTCTGGAAACAAAAAGGGACTGGACGTGCCCGTATCGGCTCGATCCGCTCTCCTCTATGGCGCCATGGCGGCACGGTTTTCGGACCCCAACCGCGTGACTATTCCTATTCCGTTCCTTCCAAGAAACGGATTGTCGCTTTGCGTTCTGTCCTTGCGGAAAAAGTAAAAAGCAATTCCGTCTTTGTCATTGATGAAATTAGTTTTGAAAACCCGAAATCAAAAACGGCTCTGGAACTGCTGAAAACGCTGCAGCTTACAAACCGGACGCTATTTGTAGATTCCCGTAACAATAAGAATCTGCAGTTGTCCGTTCGGAATCTGCCCAATGCGAAATTCTCGAGTGTGGCAGCGCTCAATGTTATGGACGCACTAAAGTACCGAAACTTTGTAATTTCCAAACCCGCTTTTGCACAACTTACAAAAATTTTAGCACGATGAATACAACACAAGTATTGCGAAAACCGCTTCTTACAGAAAAGAGCAACAACATGAAGGCTGACAAGAACATTGTCTGCTTTGAAGTTGCCCGTAACGCAAACAAGATCCAGATCAAGGATGCCGTTGAAAAGATGTTTGGAGTGAAAGTCGTTGATGTAACAACGGCAAATGTACATGGTAAGAACCGTCGGGTCGGAAAGTCGCTTGGTAGAAAGCCCGACTGGAAAAAGGCGTACGTGAAAATAAAAGAGGGCGAAAAAAAGATCGAATTCTTTGAGGGTATGTAATTATGGGTATCAAAGGTTTTAAACCGACTTCACCTGGACGCCGGGGAATGACTGTGGTTACTTTTGATGAAGTGACGACAGATCGGCCGCACAAGCCTCTCACAGAAGGGAAAACGAGGATCAGCGGTCGAAACAACAAAGGCCATGTAACCATTTGGTGGCGCGGTCGCGGCCACAAACGACGCTACCGGGCCATTGATTTTCGGCGTGACAAGATCGGAGTACCCGGAAAAGTTGCAACCGTCGAGTATGATCCCAACCGCTCGGCGAACATAGCGCTCATCAACTATGCGGATGGTGAAAAGCGATACATTCTGCAACCGATCGGACTGAAGGTTGGCGACAGCATCCTCGCCTCCCCGGAAGCAGATATTTTAACCGGCAATGCATTGCCGCTGAAGAATATTCCGCTGGGTACGATGGTGCACAACATTGAACTCCGTCCTGGTAAAGGTGGACAGATGGTCCGGAGCGCGGGCTCCGTCGCACAGCTCATGGCCAAAGAGGGCACCTATGCGCAAATCAAAATGCCCTCCGGCGAAATCAGAAGAGTGCTGGTTGAATGCTATGCAACCATCGGACAGGTCGGAAATATGGATCACAACAACGTGTCGATCGGTAAAGCCGGTCGCTCCCGGTGGCTCGGACGTAGACCCCACGTTCGCGGCGTTGCGATGAACCCCGTTGACCATCCGCTCGGCGGTGGTGAAGGGAAGACTTCGGGTGGACGCAATCCCGTTACTCCGTGGGGAAAACCAACTAAGGGCTACAAGACAAGACGGAATAAGCGCACCAGCGCCTTCATTCTGAAACGAAGAGGTAAGAAATGAGCCGCTCGCTGAAGAAAGGTGCCTTTGTTGATGGTCACCTGCTGAAAAAAATTACGGGTATGAATGAAAGAAACGAGAAAAAAGTTCTCCAAACATGGTCTCGTAGATCCACTGTCATTCCGGACATGGTGGGTCACACAATTGCCGTGCATAACGGCAAGAAATTCATTCCGGTTTTTGTAACAGAAAACATGGTCGGGCACAAACTTGGTGAGTTCTCACCGACTCGCATATTCCACGGACATCCCGCGAAATCGGAGAAGGCCGCAACGAAAGCGTCCGGGCCGCCCAAGTAGGAGTATTTTTATGGCACAAGAAGTAAGCGAAATAAGCAGAGCCAAAGGGAAATATTTCAAGATTTCCCCCCAAAAAGCGCGTCTGGTGATCGATTTGATCCGTGGTCAGAACGTCACGAAAGCCCTGGGCATTTTGAAAGTAACACCGAAAAGAGCATGCCGGCCGATCGAAAAAGTTCTGAAATCGGCTGTTGCGAATGCAAAGGAAAAACAAGCAACCGTGGATGTCGACCGTTTGTATGTGTATCGCGCCTACGTGGATTCCGGTCCAACAAAAATGTGGAAACGGATCCGGCCTACGTCCATGTTGAAGACGATGCGGATCATGAGGCGTCATAGCCATATCACGATCCATCTCGCAGAAAGATAAACATGTTGTTTCAACACAGAGGTCACATGGAGTACAGAGAAAAAATCTCTTTTCCTCTCGGTGCCCTCTGTGTTCTCTGTGTTGAAAAGTAGGAGGTTCGTTTGGGACAGAAAGTACATCCGTATGGATTTCGAATTGGAGTCAATCGCACGTGGCTTTCGCGATGGTTTGCCGATAAAAGTTATTCCAATCTGCTGCACGAAGATCTGCGAATCCGAAAGGAATTAAAAAAGATGTTCTTGCAGGCCGGAATATCAAAACTGGAAATTGATCGTTTGCCCAACCAGTTGAAAGTGCGAATTCACACGTCGAAGCCTGGGCTCGTAATCGGGAAAAAAGGCGCCGGTGTGGACATGCTGAAACGGAAATTGGAAGCAGAAGTGGGCCGCGAAGTGGTGGTGAACATTGAAGAAGTTCCAAGACCGGAACTCGATGCTCAACTGGTCGCGGAAACGATTTCTTTCCAGTTGGAGAAGCGCGTCGCTTTCCGACGTGCCATGAGAAGGGCTGTGGAATCATGCAAGAAATTCGGCGGTAAGGGAATAAAAGTTCGCTGCAAAGGCAGGTTGAATGGGGCGGAAATCGCCCGTGCGGAATGGTATTTGTTCGGACGTCTTCCGCTAACGACTCTGTCTGCGGATATCGATTACGGATTTTCTGAAGCCAAAACAGCTTATGGTGTTGTCGGGGTTAAGGTGTGGTTGTACAAAGGGGATAAACACACGTACCTGCCGCGCCATGAAGAAAGACGAGATAGATGAAATTCATGCCGGAGGGATCGCCGAGAGCGCCAGAGGAGACAGGAGCATGCCCCCTTTGCGTTCTCCGCGGTAAAAGAAGAGGTTCGTTATGTTGATGCCGAAGAAAGTAAAATATTTGAAAATGCAGCGCGGACGGCGCAAAGGGAAAGCCTGGCGCGGTCACGAAATTGCATTCGGTGACTACGGTTTGAAGTCGCTGGAATCTGCGTGGTTAAGCAGTCGTCAGATTGAAGCGGCCCGTGTTGCGATGACACGCTTTATCAAACGCGGTGGAAAGATTTGGATCCGCGTGTTCCCAGATAAGCCGATAACGAAGAAGCCCGCAGAAACACGCATGGGAAAAGGAAAAGGACCTCGTGTGGGTTGGGTAGCCGTGGTTAAACCAGGTCGGGTGTTGTTTGAAATGGTAGGCGTTACGGAAGAAGCAGCACGGGAGGCCATGAGGCTTGCCGCTCACAAACTTCCGTTTAGAACCCGCTTTACTCAAAGGATGGGGCAATAATGAAAGCGAAAGAGTTCATGGAACAAACCGAAGAAGAATTGCGCATGAAGGAAGGCGAATTATATGACCAGCTTTTCAGGCTCCGTTTCCAGGCCGCAACAGCGCAACTGGAAAAGCCGGCAAAGATCCGCCAGGTGCGCCGCGATCTGGCGCGCATCAAAACAGTTTTGAGACAAAAAGAGTTGATAAAAAATTAGGTGTGATATGACGGAAAACACAGAAAAGAAAAGAGGTTTGCGAAAGGAATTAGAAGGCGTCGTCATAAGCAATCGTATGCAGAAATCCGTTGTGGTGCGAGTGGAACGCAAGGTTCGCCATCCGCTGTACCAGAAAATCGTTCAAAGAACTACAAAATTTATGGCGCATGACGAAGAGAATAAATGCCGCGTAGGAGATCGTGTGGTGATTCGCGAAACCAGGCCCATCAGCAAAAACAAATGCTGGAGAGTGATCTCCATTACGAGTACGTCGCAGCAGTAGGAAGGCTTGAATGAACCGCCGTGACGCAGAAAGCGCAGATCGATCGCAGGGACTGAGAAAGCATCTTGGCTCCGCGAAAAACTCAGCGAATTCCGCGCCCCTGCGGTGAAAGGAGTTTGTCATGATACAGATGAGGACTATTTTGACGGTGGCCGATAATTCCGGCGCTAAACGGATCAGTTGCATTCTGCCTCTTGGCGGTTCGACGGGACGTTATGCCGGCCTCGGCGATATCATTACCGCAAACGTAAAAGAAGCGGTACCGGAAGGGAATGTAAAAAAGGGCGAAGTCGTTCGTGCTGTCATCGTGCGTGTGAGAAAGGAAACGCGCAGGAAGGACGGATCCTACATCCGTTTCGATGACAATGCTGCGGTTCTCATCAATCCGGCGAATGAACCGATCGGAACTCGGGTTTTCGGTCCCGTGGCTCGCGAACTTCGCGATCGGAAATTTATGAAGATTATTTCGCTGGCTCCGGAGGTAATTTAGAACGTATGACCATGCATGTGAGAAGAAACGATCAGGTAAAGGTGATTGCGGGAAAAGACCGCGGCAAACTTGGAAAAGTCTTGCGCGTACAGGCGGATAAAGGCACTGTAATTGTCGAAGGCATCAACTTCCGGAAGAAACACACAAAAGCAAATCCGGCGAAAGGCGTTCAGGCAGGTATCACCCAGCAAGAAACACCCATTCAGGCTTCCAATCTGATGATTGTGTGTCCCGAATGTGGAAAGCAAACCCGTGTCAAACATCATTCTCTTGATGATGGCAGCAAGCAGCGCGTTTGCGCGAAATGCAGCGGTAGTTTGGAGAAATAATCCGGCGCCGCCGCTAAGGCGGCTTTTGTCGGCGAGACGCCGGCGTTACCAGAGATAAATATGGCGAAAGAAAAAGCAGAAAAGAAAGTTAAGAAAGACAAAGAAGAGATAAAAGAACCGGAAGTTTCGGGGAAGGGTCCAGTGCCTCGTTTGAAGGAAAAATTCAAAGCCGAAATTTTGCCCTTGCTGCTGAAACGGGATCAGTACAAAAATATAATGGCGGTCCCACGGTTGCGGAAAATCGTTGTAAATATGGGTGTCGGTGAAGCTTCCAAGAATATCAAGGTTATGGATTATGCAGTAGATGAGATCGGACGCATTACAGGACAAAAGCCTGTCATTCGGCGTGCGCGAAAAG
>Ga0210139_1000085_pt1 | contig 15748 bp, 16 predicted proteins | sample Browns_TuleB_D2_FD_184855 | JGI IMG/M metagenome (GOLD analysis project Ga0210139, IMG submission 184855) | Wetland microbial communities from San Francisco Bay, California, USA, that impact long-term carbon sequestration - Browns_TuleB_D2 (SPAdes) | ecosystem: Environmental > Aquatic > Marine >... | reverse complement strand
CCGCTCAGCGCCTTCGCGTCCGGTGCCAAGGCCACCATCTACCGGATCACCGAGGAAGCGGAGGAGGACGGCGCGCTCCTCTCGTACCTGGACGCCCGCGGCCTGCGGCCCGGGGCGCCGGTCGTGGTTCGGGCCAGCAGCGAGGTGGTGGACACGATCACCGTGGACGGCCCACGGGGGACGGCAACCTTCGGGACGCGGCCGGCGTCGCTCATCCTGGCCCTGCCCGGCAAGGCGGATCCGACCCTGTTCCATCGCCTTCCGACCCCGCTGGTCCCGAAGAGCGCAGGCTGACCTGTTGTCATGACGCAAGGTTGCTTGACCTTCACCCGGTCGACCGGGTAGTCTGAGGTCCGACCCACCAACTCGGAATTCGCCGGGAGTCTGCATGCTCGCCACCTTCGTGATCGGTCTCCGAGAAGGCCTGGAAGCCGCCCTGATCGTGGGCATCGTGGCCGCCTTCCTGCGCCAGAGCGGTCGTGCCGATGCGCTGCGCCTGGTCTGGATCGGGGTTGCCCTGACCATCGCCTTCTGCCTGGCGGTCGCCGTTGGGCTCCAGCTGTGGTCCGCCTCGCTGCCCGAGCGCGAGCAGGAGGCCCTGGCCACGGTGATCGGCTTCGCGGCGGTGGCGATGGTGAGCTACATGATCCTGTGGATGCGTCGGCACGCCCGGGGCCTGCGCCGGAACATCGAGGATTCGGCAGCCACCGCCCTCGCCGAGGGCAGCGCCCTCGCCCTCGTGGCCATGGCCGTCCTGGCCGTGCTGCGCGAGGGATTCGAGACGGCCGTCTTCCTGCTCGCGGCGTTCCAGGCCAGCGTGGCCCCCCTTGCCGCGGGGGTGGGGGCCGTGCTCGGTGTGCTGGGCGCCGTCGCCATCGGGTACGGCATCTATCGGGGCGGGGTCCGACTCAACCTGGCGCGGTTCTTCCGCATCACGGGCGTCGTCCTGGTGTTCGTGGCCGCGGGCCTGGTCGCGACCTCCCTCCATACCGCGGCGGAGGCCGGCTGGCTGACCATCGGCCAGGCCACCATGTTCGACCTGTCCTGGCTCGTCCAGCCGGACACTGTCCTGGCGGCCCTGTTCACCGGGGTCCTGGGCATTCCCGCCCAGCCCGCAGTGATCGAGGTGGTCGGGTACCTGCTGTACCTGGTCCCCATGCTGGCCGTCGTCCTGTGGCCGGTCCGGCCCACGCGGCCCACCTCCACCCTCGTCCAGGCGGGCCCCGAACCCGCCGCCTGAGGCCCGGTTCGGGGGGACTGGCCGCTACACTCGGGCCACCTCCCGCTCACGAAGGCAGACGCGTGCGCCGATTCCTCCTGTGGTGCGCCCGGAACCAGTGGCTCCGCGTTCACATCCCGCGCCTGCCCGGCGCACGGCGAGCGGTCCGCAAGTTCATGCCCGGCGAGGACATGGACGACGCATTGCGAGCCGCCGGCACCCTCCAGGGGAAGGGCATTCCGTCGATCTTCACCCACCTGGGCGAGAACCTGACCGATCTCAGCCAGGCCGACGAGGTCGCCGCCCACTACCACGAGCTCATTCACCGGTTCGGTCGCTGGGGGCTCCACCCCGACGTGTCGCCCAAACTCACCCAGCTGGGCCTGGATCTCGATCCCCAGGCGACCTTCCGGCACGCGGTGGGCCTGGCCCAGCACACGCGCGAGTCCGGGGGGCGGTTCTGGATCGACATGGAGGACTCCTCCTACGTCGATCGGACGCTGGACGTCTACCAGCGCCTGCTGGCCGTCCAGCCGGGAGTGGGGATCTGCATCCAGGCCTACCTGCGCCGGACCCCCGCTGACATTGAGCGGCTCCGGCCGCTGGGGGCATCGGTCCGGCTGGTAAAGGGCGCCTACAACGAGCCCGCGGAGCGGGCGTATCGGTCCAAGTCGGAGGTGTCCAGGGCCTACCGGGACCTGTCGGTGGGGATGCTCGACGACGCGGCAGCCGGACGGATGACCCTGGGCCTGGGCACCCATGACGTGGAGCTGGTCGAGGAGATCGCCGCGGCTGGTGCGGCGAGGGGGCATCCGAAGACCGCGTTCGAAGTCCAGATGCTGTACGGGATCCGGGCCGATCAACAGCGACGCCTGCGCGATGCGGGCTACCGGGTGCGCGTCCTGATCGCCTACGGCGACTACTGGTACCCGTGGTACGTACGGCGGCTCGCCGAGCGCCCGGCCAACCTGTGGTTCGCCGCCCGCCAGTTCCTGCCCTGGTAACCCGGGAACTCCGCCGCCCGCCGGGGCGTCCTGCGGGCATGAGAACCCTGCGTGTGGCTGTGGTCGTGGCCCTTGCGGTCGGGATGGCGGTCTCCGCGTGCCAGCCGTCCAATCAGTCGTCGGTCGACGTCCACGGGCTGGTCACCGCGGGACCCACCTGTCCGGTCGTGACCGATCCGCCTGATCCCTCCTGCGCCGACCGGCCGGTGGAGGGAGCCACGCTGGTGGTGACCACCGATGGGGGATCCGAGGTCATGCGAGTCACGAGCGCTGCCGATGGCGCCTTCTCCTTCGCCCTCGCGCCGGGCACCTACCGTCTCGTCCCTCAGCCGGTCGACGGTCTGATGGGCACACCGCAGCCGATCGCGTTCGCCGTCCTTACGGGTAGTTCCCCGATCGACCTGAGCCCGATCGCCTACGACACGGGGATCCGCTGAGGCCTAGTCCTCGGGGAAGGTGAAGTCCTCGTCGATGGGGGCAGTGTTGCCCTCGTGCTCAAACGTCGGGACCAGGACCCACAGGAAGAAGGTCGAGGCGCCCGCGAAGACGAGGAGCATGGTGGCGCCCGCCAGGTCGTTGCCGACCAGGCCGTAGATCACGCCCACGACCACGATCAGGAGCGGGAAAAGGAGCATCTTCATGGCGCGGGGATCATAGCCAGGTCCTTCACACGATCCAGCCGCAGTCGGTGCGGCGGAGCGAGGCCGATCCAGCCGGGCGGGTGCCCGCATCGGGGTCCGCAGCCCGGACCAGGGCGCGGGCGCTGACCCGGTTGTCGGCGCGCTCCAGCGTGGAGCGGCGGACCGACGGGTCGACCACCGGCGGACCCGTCTCCGCGGAGTCGTTGAGGGCCTCGGGGGACGGGGAGGACATCCTGACGCGGCCCTCGCGGGCAGTGACGACGGTCTGATCGGGGAACGCGAGCCACAGGCCGCGCATGCGGGCCACGAAGTGCTCGGGCATGCCCGGGACGAGGAGGTCCACCTGGCCTTGCCCGCTCCGCCGATAGCCGCGCGGGCGCTCGTCGGCGCGCACTCGGTCGACGAACGGCTGGGCCAGGAGCTCCTCGAGCGCGGCGGTCACGCCTTCCGGGGCGCTGATCTGGGTCCGCCCGTCCTGGAACGTCGCCGTTCCCACGAGGGCGTCACCGTCAGGACCGGCTCGGACCAGGTCGTAGGTGATGACGTCCTCGGTCCGCGGGTCGGAGTCGCGCGAGAGCACGGACCGAGGATAGCGCGATTGCTGGGCTAGAATCGGCCCGCGCCAGCGAGGAGTCCGCCGTGGAACTGACCGAAGCCAAGCCCTACCGAGACATGGTCGACGCTCAGACCGATGAGCAGATCGACACCTGGGCGGCCGACCTGTTCATCGACTTTGCCAAGCGCCGCGGGGTGGGCACGGCGGTTGCGGCCTTCAGCCAGGCAGCCGGTTTGGACGCGCGCGGCTTCCAGCGGGCCTTCTTGGTGGGCGGCGGCCCGGACCACGTGGTGGGGATCGACACGGCGGGCGCCCTCTCGGCACCGATCTTCGAACTGCCCAAGGCGGTGACGGGACTCCGTCGGACCGATCCGGAGGCGCGCGCCAAGCTCGTCGACTTCCTCGTCGACCACCGGGAGGTCATGTCCTACACCCCCTGAGGGGCGGGCCGGCGTTGCCGGCCCGGGCTACTCCTCGCGCGTGACGCGGACGATCGTGATCGCGTTCTCGAGCTTGAGCTTGGTGATGGTCAGGTACTTGGCGAGGTTGTCCCGGTTGGTGGCCGGGATCTCCTCGATTACCTCGTGCTGGCGGAGCAGGACCGCCAGCTCGTCCACGACCGTGGCCAGCCGGCTCTTGAGGTCCATCAGGGCGTCATCGGTGTTCCTCGCCGCGACCACCACCCCGGCCGCGGTCCGCGCGCGGCGCTTCGGTCGGTCGGTCGTCTCCTTCTCCTTCGGGTCTCCGCTGCCGGTCAGGCGGCGGAGCTTGGCCAGGGTCAGCTCGCCGTTGGCCACCCGCTTGGCCAGCTTGCGGCGGGTCTTGTCGTCGGTCACCTTCATCAACTCGTAGGCATGGCTGATGGTGTCGCGGCGCCCGGCCACCAGGTCGCGAACCTCGGGTGGCGCGTCGGCCAGCCGGAGGCGGTTCTCGACGTAGCCCTTGTCCTTGCCGATCTTGGCCGCCAGCTGCCGGATGGAGTAGCCGAGGACCAGCATCTTGCGGTACATGGCCGCCTCCTCCAGCGGTGAGACGTCCTCGCGCTGGAGGTTCTCGATGATCGAGACCTCGAGGGCGGTCTCCTCGTCGTACTCGAGGACGACGGCGGGAATCGTGTCCAGCCCCGCCAGCCGGGACGCGCGCCATCGGCGCTCGCCGGCAATCAGCTCGAACTGGGTTCCGGCGGGACGAACGAGGATGGGCTGCAGGACGCCATGCTCGCGGATGGATTCCGCCAACTCGGTCAGCGAGTCCTCCTCGTACGAGAGGCGGGGTTGCGCCGGGTTGGGAAGGATCTTGCTGACGGGGATGTCCCGGATCTGGGCACGCGTGGTGCGCGACTCGATCAGGGAAACGATGCCCGGGGTCAGCTCGGTGGCGGCGGCCTCGTCGAAGAGGCGCGCGATGTTGTCCTTGAAAACCGGTTGCCTAGCCAAGTTCGACGACCTCCCGTGCCAGATCCCTGAAGGCGTGGGCGGCCGCCGAGGATGGCGCATATTCCGTGACCGGTCGGCCGGTGAGGGGCGCCTCGCCGAGCTTCACGGTGTTCTTGATCATGGTGTTGAAGACCCGATGGTCACCGAGCTCGCGCAGGTTCTCGAGCATCTCGCGGGCGAGGATGGTCCGGCCGTCATAGAAGGTGGGGAGCAGTCCGAGGATCTCGAGATCGTGATTCAGCTTGACCCGGATCGTGTTGATGACCTTGATCAGGGCGGTGAGGCCCTTGATCGCATAGAACTGGGTCTGGACCGGGATGATCACCCGCGACGAGGCCACCAACGAGTTGATGGTCAGCAGGCCGAGCGTGGGTGGGCAGTCGATCAGGACGACGTCGAACTGGCGATCAGCCGATCCGGCGATGGCATCGCGGAGCACCATCTCGCGACCGATGGCGGTGAAGAGTTCGATTTCGGTGGTGGCCAGCTCCAGGGTGGCGGGGGCCACCGACAGGCCGGGGACCTTGGTTTCGACGATCACTTCGTCAATCGACACGCGGTCCTCGCTGAGGACGTCGGCCATCGATCGCCGCACGTCTGACAGCGTCACGCCCAGGCCGACCGTCAGGTTTGCCTGCGGGTCCATGTCGATGCAGAGCACGCGATAGCCGAGCTCGGCCAGCGCGCCGGCGAGGTTGATCGTGCAGGTCGTCTTGCCGACGCCACCCTTCTGATTCGCCAGCGAGATCACTTTCGTCAAGGCAAACACCTTCCGCGGTTACGTTCTTCGGGCTGCTGAATCGCCGCTCGCGACTCGCGTTCGATCATAGGGAGGGGGCCTGTCCGCGGTAACCCGGGTTATCCACAACGTCGGGGAGTGTCGATGTCTTTGTGCAAAGACGAGCCTCTATACTCGGACTTGTCCACCACCAGCCCTGCGGGCCCATAGCTCAGTGGTCAGAGCATCCGGCTCATAACCGGCTGGTCGCAGGTTCGATCCCTGCTGGGCCCACCATCGACGTTGTGGAGAAATGGTGTCGACTTCGGACAAGCTCCAGCACCTGGAAGAGCTTCGACGCGCCGCGCAGATGGGTGGCGGCGAGGAGCGGATCGCGCAGCAACATTCCCGAGGAAAGCTGACCGCCCGCGAGCGACTGGAGATCCTGCTCGACGAGGGATCGTTCGTCGAGCTCGATGCGTTCGTCACCCATCGGACCGAGGAATTCGGGCTCGACGACGAGCGCTACCTCGGCGATGGCGTGGTCAGCGGATGGGGGACGATCAATGGGCGCACGACATTCGTCTACGCGCAGGACTTCACCGTGTTCGGTGGATCACTGTCCGAGGCGCACGCCGAGAAGATCTGCAAGGTGATGGACCTCGCGGTTGCCACCGGCGCCCCCATCGTTGGTCTGGCCGACTCGGGTGGCGCGCGCATCCAGGAAGGTGTCGTGTCGTTGGGCGGATACGCCGAGATCTTCTTCCGCAACACGCAGACGTCCGGGGTCGTGCCCCAGCTGTCCATCGTGCTCGGCCCCTGCGCCGGCGGCGCGGTGTACTCGCCGGCGATCACCGATTTCACGGTGATGGTGGACGAGTCGAGCTACATGTTCGTCACCGGGCCCAATGTCGTGAAGACGGTGACCCATGAGGAAATCGACCTGGAGGGGTTGGGCGGGGCGCGCGTGCACAACGAGGTGAGCGGTGTGGCGCACTTCCTGGCGCCGTCCGAACCGGCCGCGCTGCTGTTGGCGCGTCAGATCCTCGAGTACCTGCCCCAGAACAACGTTGACGCGCTGCCCGTCCGCGACGCGTGGGCTCCACCGGCCATCAATGGCGAGACGCTGGATTCGCTCATCCCGGATTCACCGCAGCAGTCCTACGACATGCACCAGGTCATTCGCGGACTCGTGGACGCGGATTCGCTCCTCGAGGTCCATGCCGGATTCGCGCGCAACATCATCTGCGGGTTTGCGCGCGTTGAAGGGCGTGCGGTGGGGGTTGTCGCGCAGCAGCCCGAAGTGCTGGCCGGGGTCCTCGACATCGACGCATCGGACAAGGCCGCGCGATTCGTTCGGACGTGCGACTGCTTCAACGTTCCGCTGTTGACGCTCGTCGACGTGCCGGGCTTCCTCCCCGGTGTCGACCAGGAACATCGCGGCATCATTCGACACGGCGCCAAGCTGCTGTACGCGTACGCCGAGGCGACGGTTCCGAAAGTGACGGTCATCACCCGCAAGGCATATGGCGGGGCGTACGACGTCATGAGCAGCAAGCACATCCGCGGCGACCTGAACTTCGCGTGGCCCACCGCCGAGATCGCGGTGATGGGCGTCGAGGGCGCGGTGAACATCGTGTTCCGCGACCGCATCGCGCAGGCCGCCGACCAGGACGCGGAACGCGCGCAGCTTGTTGCCGAGTACGAGGATCAGTTCGCCAACCCGTACATCGCGGCGTCGCGCGGGTACGTCGACGAGGTGATCCGCCCGTCGGAAACGCGGGCACGGGTTGCGGGCGCCTTCGCTGTCCTCGATGGCAAGCGGCAGCCGGGCCCGCGCCGGAAGCACGGGAACATTCCGCTCTGACCGATCCGGCCTGATTGCCGGCTCGACTGTCTGTGCGCAAAGACAGATGACCCTTCCGTGACGCCGCCGTTCCGCCGGGTCCTCATCGCCAACCGGGGCGAGATTGCGATTCGCATCATTCGCGCCTGCCATGAGCTGGGCATCGAGGCGGTCGCGGTGTACTCGGAGGTCGACCGCGACGCCCCCCACGTGCGGGCCGCGGACCGCGCTGAGCCCATCGGTCCGGCGGCGCCCGCAGCCTCCTACCTCTCTGTCGATGCCGTGCTGGCGGCCGCCGCCCGCTCCGGGGCAGAGGCGGTTCACCCGGGGTACGGGTTCCTCAGTGAGAACGCGGCCTTTGCGCGAGCGGTCACGGCGGCCGGCTTCGTGTTCGTGGGTCCGCCGGCCGAGACGATGGAGCGCCTCGGCGACAAGCTGGCCGCACGCCAGACCGCGGTGGACGCCGGGGTCCCGGTGACGCCGGGCCTGATGGTGTCCACCGACCAGGCCGCGCCCGCGGACGTGGAGGCCATCGGGTTTCCGATGATGGTCAAGGCCGCCGCGGGCGGCGGGGGACGCGGCATGCGTCGCGTCGACCGGGCCGAGGATCTTGCTGACGCGCTGCACCTGGCACGGCACGAGGCCCTGGCCGCATTCGGCGACGGGACGCTGTACGTCGAGCGCCTGGTGGTGGGCGCCCGGCACGTCGAGGTCCAGGTGCTCGGTGACCAGCACGGGACCCTCGCAATCCTGGGCGAGCGGGACTGCTCCATCCAGCGGCGCCACCAGAAGCTGGTGGAGGAGGCACCGGCCCCGGGCCTCGCGCCCGAGACCCGCGAGGCGCTGGCCGCCGATACGCGCCGGGTGGCGCGGGCCGTGCCCTTCCACAACGCGGCCACCGTCGAGTTTCTCGTCGACGCGGACCAGCGTCACTGGTTCGGGGAGATGAACACCCGGCTCCAGGTGGAGCACGGCGTGACCGAGCTGGTCACCGGTGTGGACCTGGTGGCATGGCAGCTGCGCGTGGCGGCGGGGGAGCGGCTGGCGCCCGAGGTCACCGAGGCGGCCGTCCGCGGCCACGCGATCCAGGCCCGGATCTACGCCGAGGACCCGTGGCATGGCTTCAGCCCGGCGACCGGCCGCATCGGTGCCTGGGAGATGCCCGCCGGGCCGGGGATCCGGATCGACAGCGGCAGCGAGGCCGACCTCGACCTTCCCACCGAGTACGACCCGCTCCTCGCCAAGCTCCTCGTCCACGCGCCTGACCGCGATGCGGCGGTGGCCCGCCTGCGCCGAGCCCTCGACGAGACCGTGATCGGCGGCGTGCCCACGACGCTGGGCTTCCACCGCTGGCTGGTCGATCAACCGCCCTTCGTGGCCGGCCGTTACGACACCACGCTGGTTGCCGACCTGTGGGGTGACGGCCCGCCACTGACCGATGCAGATCGGTCCCTCGCCGCCTCAGCGGTCGCCGCGGCGGCAGCCCACCTGGCGCCCCCGCCGTCCGGGTCGCTCGCCGACGCTTCCGCCGGGTCGGATCTCGCAGCCGGCCGGGCCTGGGCACGCCTGGGGCGCGAGGAGGCCGTCGAGCGATGAAGGACGAACGCGAGCTGCGCATCGGCGGGGAGCCCGTGGCTCCCGAGGCCGGCTGGTCCTTTGCCTGGGTCGACCGTCGCCATGGCCGCGCCCTCATGCGCCGCGACGAGCGGGTCGAAGCGATCCTGGTGGAGGGAGGCCCGATGGCGTGGGTGGTGACCGTCCGCGGCCGACGGATCGAGGTCAGCGCCCTCACCCATCGCGACCGGTTGCTGGCCGAGACCGCGGAACAGGGTCGCCGCCACCACGGGCCGGCGGAGGTGCGGGCCACGCTGCCCGGCCTGGTGGTCCGGGTGTCCGTCTCCGCGGACCAGGAGGTGGCCGAGGGCGACCCGCTGGTCACCGTCGAGGCGATGAAGATGCAGAACGAGATCCGGGCACCACGATCCGGACGGGTGATCGCGGTGGAGGTGGCCGCCGGGCAGACGATCGCCTCGGGCGCCGTGCTGGTCCGGCTGGCAGACCCCGACCCGTAGAATCGGCCGCGTGACGAGCGGGGACGACCCAACCCGCGGCGCGGAGGACGCTCCGCGCCGCCATCGGTCCGGTTCGGGGATCGAGATCCGCGACGTCTATCGCCCCACTGACGTGGACCCCGGCCTGGACGAGCGGCTCGGCGAGCCGGGGAGCTACCCCTACACCCGGGGCATCCACGCCTCGGGCTACCGCGGTCGTCCGTGGACGATGCGCCAGTACGCCGGCTTCACGTCGCCCGAGGAGACGAACCGCCGCTTCCACGACCTGCTGGCCGGGGGGCAGACCGGGCTCTCGGTGGCCTTCGACCTGCCCACCCAGATGGGCTACGACAGCGACGACACGCGGGTCGCCGGGGAAGTGGGCCGGGTGGGCGTGCCCATCGACACGGTCCATGACATGGCCCGCCTGTTCGATGGGATCGACCTGGGGTCGGTCAGCACGTCGATGACGATCAATGCCACCGCGGCCATCCTGCTGGCCCTGTACGAGGCGGTCGGGCGGCGGCACGGGGTGGGGCCCGAGAAGCTGCGCGGGACGGTCCAGAACGACATCCTCAAGGAGTACGTCGCGCGCGGGACGTACATCTTCCCGCCCGAACCGTCCCTGCGCCTCGCGACGGACGTGATCGAGTACTGCCGCGCCGAGCTGCCCCAGTTCAACCCGATCAGCATCAGCGGCTACCACATGCGCGAAGCCGGGGCGACCGCGGTCCAGGAGCTGGCGTTCACCTTTGGCAACGCCATCACCTATTCCGATGCCGCCCTCGCGCGCGGCCTCTCCTTTGACGACTTCGCCCCCCGCCTGTCCTTCTTCTTTGCCTCATTCAACGACCTGTTCGAAGAAGTGGCCAAGTTCCGGGCCGCCCGGCGCCTGTGGGCGCGAATCGCCAGGGACCGATATGGGGCGACCGACCCCAAGAGCATGACCCTGCGCTTCCACGTCCAGACCGCGGGCTCGACCCTCACCGCCCAGCTGCCCGAGACGAACACCGTCCGCACCACCGTCCAGGCCCTGGCCGCCGTCCTGGGCGGGGCCCAGTCGCTCCACACCAACGCGCTTGACGAGGCGCTGGGCCTGCCCAGCCCGGAAGCCGCGCGGCTGGCCCTGCGAACCCAGCAGGTCCTCGCCTACGAGTCGGGATTGACTGCGCCGATCGACCCGCTGGGTGGCTCGTGGTACGTCGAGGCCCTGACCGATGCCCTGGACGAGCGCGCGTCGGCCGAGCTGGCGCGCCTGGACGAGCTCGGCGGACCGCTGGCCGCCATGGAGGCGGGCTACCAGGCGGGTGCGATCGCCGACGCCGCCTATGCCGACCAGCGCGCCTTCGAGGCAGGGGAGATGGTCGTGGTCGGGGTCAACCGGTTCGCCGAGCCGGGGGAGGCGGCGCGGCCCCAGCCCCAGCGCATCGACCCCGCGGCCGAGCGGGCGCAGGCGGAGCGCACCCAGGCCGTCCGGGCCAAGCGGGATGCAGCCGCCGCGACCTCGGCCCTGGAGTCGCTGACGATTGCAGCGCAGGGGTCCGACAACCTCCTACCCCGGATCCGGGCCTGCGTGGAGGCGGAGGTCACTTTGGGCGAGATCGCCGACGCCCTGCGGACGGTGTGGGGGGAATACCGGCCATGACCGCGCGACCGTCGCTGGGACCCATCGACCACGTGGCGGTCGTCGTGCGGTCCATCGACGCCTCGCTTCCGCGCTACGCGGCCCTGTTCGGGCTCGCCCCCGGCGAGCCGCCGCGGCTCGTGGCGGCCCAGGGGGTGAAGCTCTGCTTCCTCTCGACCGGTCCGGTCCCAGCCGCCCGCCTGGAGCTCATCGAACCGGTCGACCCGGAGAGCGGAGTCGCCCGCTTCCTGGCCTCGCGGGGCGAGGGCCTGCACCACGTGTGCTTCGGCACCCCGGATCTCGCCGCCGAGCTCGCGCGACTGGCGGCCGCCGATGCCGAGCTGATCGACGCCGCCCCGCGCCCCGGTGCCGAGGGCCTGGTCGCCTTCGTCCATCCCCGCACCCTCGACGGCGTCCTCTGGGAGTTGCTCGAGACGGGCGATCCCAAGGACCGCTAGCCGACCGGCCCGCGCAGCAGGGCCGGAATCTGGAGGGGCGAGTCCGCGATCCGGACTCCCGCGGCGCGCAGCGCCTCTCGCTTCGACTCGGCCGTCCCGGCGCCGCCGGAGATGATCGCTCCGGCGTGACCCATCCGACGGCCCGGCGGGGCCGTCCGCCCGGCGATGAAGGCGGTCACCGGCTTCGTGAGGTGCTCCGCAATATGCGCGGCCGCGCGCTCTTCCTCGTCGCCACCGATCTCGCCGATCAGGACGACGGCTTCGGTATCGGGGTCGGCCTCGAACAGATCGAGGACCTCGATGAAGTTCGTGCCGATGATCGGGTCGCCGCCGATGCCGACGCAGGTGGACTGACCAAGCCCCTCATCGGTCAGGGCCTGGACCACCTCGTAGGTCAGCGTGCCCGACCGGCTGACCACACCGATCGTGCCCCGGCGATGGATGTTGCCCGGGATGATCCCGACCTTTGCCTGCCCCACGGACGTGGCGCCCGGGCAGTTGGGGCCGATCAGTCGAACGCCCTGCTGGCGGAGCAGGTGATACACGCGCAGCATGTCGAGGGCCGGGATGCCTTCGGTGATGCAGAAGATCAACCCGATGCCGGCCGCCGCCGCCTCGAGCATCGCCCCGGGCGCATGAGCCGCCGGGACGTAGATCACGCTGGTATTTGCCCCCGTCTCGCGAATCGCCTTCTCGACGGTGTCGAAGACCGGGACCCGGTTGTTGAACGTCCATTGCCCGCCCTTGCCCGGCGTGACGCCCGAGACGACCTGCGTCCCGTAATCGAGCATGGCCTGACCGTGGAACTGGCCCTCGCGGCCGGTGATGCCCTGGATCAGGAGCCGCGTCTCCTGGTTGACGAGGATGCTCACGTGGCGCCACCGCCCTCCGCAGCCGCCACAGCGAGCTCGGCCGCCTCGTCCAGGCTGTACGCCGTCTGGAGGTCCGCCTCTTCGAGGATGAGGGCTGCCTCGTCGGCGTTGGTGCCCACGATCCGGACGACCATCGGTACCTGGCGGTCCAGCGCCGCGCGGGCCTCGACAATGCCGTGGGCCACCTCGTCGCCGCGCGTGATGCCGCCGAAGATGTTGATGAGGACGGCCTTGACGTTCGGATCGGACAGGATGATCCGGAACGCGGCCGCCACCCGCTCGTGGCGAGCCCCGCCCCCGATGTCGAGGAAGTTCGCCGGCTCGCCGCCGGCCAGCTTGACGAGATCCATGGTGGTCATCGCCAGCCCGGCCCCGTTGACCATGCAGCCGATGGTGCCCTCGAGCTTGATGAAGCTGATGCCGGCCTCGCGGGCGGCAATCTCGGCCGGCTCCTCTTCGGCCAGGTCGCGCATGGCCTCGATGTCGGGGTGGCGGGGGAGGGCGGAGTCGTCGACGACGATCTTGGCGTCGAGCACCAGCAGCCGCCCGTCGCCCGTGGTGGCCAGGGGGTTGATCTCGGCAAGCTCCGCGTCGCAGCCGAAGAAGGCGGCGGTCAGGCCCTCCACGATGGCCGCGAAGGTGGACCGATGGTGGTCGGGGATGGCCAGGAACTCGGTCACCGCCTGCACGTCGTGCGGCTGCAGGCCGTCGAGGGGATGGAGGGCATGACGCAGCACCGCGGCCGGATTGGTGCGAGCCACCTCCTCGATCTCGATCCCGCCCTCGGCGCTCGCGATGATCGTCACCGCCTTGGCCGATCGGTCGAGGACGAGGCCCAGGTAGTACTCGTGCGCAATGTCCACGGCGGGCGTGACGAGCAGGGTGTGGACCGCGCCGCCGGCGATGCGGAGGGCGAGGATCTCGGCAGCCCGGGCCGCGGCCTCGTCCGGGGTCGCCGCCAGCTTCACGCCGCCGGCCTTGCCCCGGCCCCCGGCCAGAACCTGGGCTTTCACGACGACAGGGACTCCCAACCGCTCCGCCGCCTCCCGCGCGCCGGCGGCCGTGGTCGCGATCTCGCCGGGCAGGAGCGGCAGCTCGTATCGGGCGAGGATCTCCTTGCTGCGGAACTCCTGGAGCTTCACGCCCCGAGCGTACCCGACCGGCCGCGCACCTGACCGGCCGCCGGACGCGGCCGCGCCTGCCTACACTTGGCGGGTGACGTACGAGGTGACGCTCATCCCGGGGGACGGGATCGGGCCGGAGATCGCCGCCGCGGCGTGCGAGGTGCTCGAGGCCACGGGCCTCGCGTTCGCCTGGGACGAGCAGTCGGCGGGCGAGGCGACGCTGGTGAGCGAAGGGAGCCCCCTGCCCGAACGGGTCATCGAGAGCATCCGGCGCACGCACATCGCCCTGAAAGGTCCCATCACGACACCGGTTGGCGGTGGATTCCGCAGCGTCAACGTGGCCCTGCGCCAGGCACTGGCCCTGTACGCGAACGTCCGGCCCGCGCGATCCATCCCCGGGGTCCCGTCCCGCTACGAGGGGATCGACCTGGTCATCGTCCGCGAGAACACCGAGGACCTGTACGCCGGCAATGAGCGCATGGTCAGCGAGGACGAGGCGGAGAGCATCAAGACCATCACCCGGGCAGCGTCCGAGCGGATCGCGCGCTACGCCTTCGAGTACGCGGTCCTGAACCACCGCTCGACCGTCACCGCGGTCCACAAGGCCAACATCATGAAGCTGACCGATGGGCTCTTTCTCGACTCCTGCCGGAAGATCGCCGCGCCCTACGAGGGGCGGATCGTGTTCCAGGACCGGATCGTGGACAACATGTGCATGCAGCTCGTCCAGAAGCCCGAGGCCTACGACGTGCTGGTGGCGCCCAACCTGTACGGCGACATCATCAGCGACCTCGCGGCCGGCCTGGTGGGCGGCCTGGGCATCGCCCCGGGCGCCAACATCGGCGAGGACGCGGCCGTCTTCGAGGCTGAGGATGCGCTCGTTGGAAAGGGCCACGCGGTGGGTGTAGCGGCCCAGGTACTCGAGCACCTGCTCCGGGCCGGCGAAGGGGCGTTTGGCGTACACGACCCAGTCAGGCTGGCGGAGCTCGGTGAGCCACGCCGCGAAGGCCCCGGGGTCAGCGAGGGGGGCGGTCGATCCGGCGAAGACGAGCGTCCCGGCGTGGAACGCGCGCCGGAGCGCGTCGAGGTATTTGCCACGGAAGACCTGGGCGAGGGCGCGGACGGGGAAGAGAAAACCGGGCGGCGCGGAAAGCCAGCGCGCGCCGTCGGGGGCGAGGGCGCCCCCCGTGACGACACAGTGCAGGTGCAGGTGTTGCGACAGATTCTGCCCCCAAGTGTGCAGGATGGCCGTGACCCCGAGGTCGCCGCCGAGATGGCGCGCGATGAGGCCGCTCGGCACGAGCTCGGCCAGCACGCCTGCGATCACGAAGCCGATCAGTATGTAGAGCGACCCTTCGTAGAGAACGGAGGTGAACTCGGAGGCGAAGCGGACAAAGAAGTCGACCATACGGCCCCGTGCGGGTGCTACGAGGTCCGTAAGGATAGCAAACGCGCGGCGCGGCCTCAGCTACGCGTGAAGCCGCCGCTCACGCTGATGGCCTGTCCCGTGATCCACGAGGCTTCCTCGGACAAGAGGAAAGTGATCATCGGCGCGATGTCCTCGGGCTGGCCCAGGCGCCCGAGAGGGTAGAAGCGGGTGGCGGCCTCCTCGATCTCTTCGGTGACGTAGGACGTCATCGGCGTGTGGGTCACACCGGGGCAGACGCAATTGACGTTGATCCCGTAGCGGCCGAGCTCCACGGCGAGCCCGCGGGTGAGCGTGATCACGCCGCCTTTGGTCGCGCCGTAGACCACCATACGCTTCTCGCTCACCTTGCCTGCTTCGGAAGCGAGCGAGACGATCTTGCCGTAGCGCCTCTCGATCATGTGATCGCTCACCGCGCGGCAACAGTTCATGACGCCGACGAGGTTGATGGCGAGGAGATTCGTCCAGTCCTCGGGCGCCGTACGCGCGAAAAACTCGAGGGGACCGCCGATTCCCGCCGAATTGACCAGCGCGTCGACGCGCCCGAAACGCTTGATTGCGTCGGCGACCATGCGTGTGCACGACCCGTAGTCGCGCACGTCCGTTGGTGCGGTCGCGACCTCGGCGCCGCGCTGAGTGAGCTCCGCCGCCGCGGCGTCGAGCGCCCGCGCGTCGGCGTCGGCGAGAATGAGCTTCACGCCTTCTCGCCGGAGGTATTCGGCCGTCATGCGGCCGATGCCCGACGCGCCGCCGGTTATGATGGCCACCCTGTC